>Ga0207712_10002202_pt1 | contig 12689 bp, 6 predicted proteins | sample KBSS44metaG_FD_184402 | JGI IMG/M metagenome (GOLD analysis project Ga0207712, IMG submission 184402) | Switchgrass rhizosphere microbial communities from Kellogg Biological Station, Michigan, USA - KBS S4-4 metaG (SPAdes) (version 2) | ecosystem: Host-associated > Plants > Roots > Rhizosphere >... | reverse complement strand
ACAGCCAGGCCGGGGACGATCCTGTCGCCGTCGGCGTGTCGGGCGAGGACGCGGGGCTCTTGACGGTGACTCCGGCCGATCCGGCGCTGGGTTTCGTCGGCAATGTCACGGGCGTCCGGGCGGAACTCATCCACCGCCTGCTCGATGACGGGCTAACCCCTGTGATCTCCACGATCGGCGCCAATGCCGACGGGCAGCCGTATAACGTCAACGCCGATGAGGCGGCGCGGGCCATCGCGGTCGCGATGAAGGCCGAAAAGATCGTTTATCTGACCGCGGTCCCCGGCCTGCTCGACGATCCGAACGACGAGAGCACGCTCGTTGAGCGCCTGACCGCCGCCGAGCTTCGCGACCGGATCGAACATGAGAGCGTCGGCAAAGGCATGATCCCCAAATTGCGGGCGTGCGCCGACGCGGTGGAGCAGGGGGTCAATTTCGCGCACATCATCGATGGTCGAGTGCACCACTCGCTGCTGATCGAGCTTCTGACCGACCACGGGGTCGGGACGATGGTGAAGCGGGAGAAAAGCTGGTGAAGCACCTCCTCGCGATCCGCGACCTCTCGGCCGGCGATCTGCGCGCGATCCTCGATAGGTCGCAGCAACCGGCGCCGCGCGTGCTTCAGGACAAAGGGGTCGCGCTCTATTTCGAAAAGCCGAGTGCCCGGACCCGCAATTCGATGGAAATGGCGGCCGCGCAGCTTGGCGGTCATCCGGTCTATCTCCAGCCGGCCGAGCTCGGCATCGGCACGCGCGAGAGCGTCGAGGACGTGACCCGGACGCTTGGCTGCTATCATGCGATCGTCGCCGCTCGGGTGTTCGACCATCAGCTGCTCGAACAAATGGCAGCGGTGAACGCCGCGCCGGTGCTCAACCTGCTCTCGGCGACCGACCATCCGCTCCAGGCGCTGGCGGACCTGCTGACGATCGAGCAATTGCTCGGGCGCATCGAAGGCGCTCGGGTCGCCTTCGTCGGCGAAGCGCACAATGTCGCTCGCTCGCTCGCCGAGGGCTGCGCGAAGCTCGGCGCCGCCTTCGTCATCGCTAGTCCCCCAGGCTACGGGTTCGAGGGCGAAGACATCCGCCAGGTGGCTGACCCGGTCGAAGCGGTGGAGGGCGCCGACATCGTCTATGCCGACGTCTGGGTGTCGATGGGCGACGACCATAGCGAGGAGAAGCTCGCGGCGTTCGCGCCCTACCAAGTCAACGAGGCGCTGATGGCCCACGCTCCCAATGCCCATTTCATGCACTGCCTCCCCGCGCACCGCGGCGAAGAAGTTTCCGCGGGAGTTATGGATGGTCCCGGCTCGGCGGTATGGCGTCAGGCCGAGAACCGGATGCATACGGCGCGCGGTGCGATGCTGTGGATGATGGAACAGGCATAATGACAAGCAAGAAAATGAAGGTCGTGCTCGCTTATTCGGGCGGGCTCGACACCTCGATCATCCTGAAATGGCTGCAGACCGAATATGACGCGGAGGTCGTCACCTTCACCGCCGATCTCGGCCAGGGCGAGGAGGTCGCGCCCGCGAGGGCCAAGGCCGAGATGCTGGGCGTCAGGCCGGAGAACATCTTCATCGAAGATTTGCGCGAAGAATTCGTCCGCGATTTCGTCTTCCCGATGTTCCGGGCGAACACCGTTTATGAGGGCCAATATCTGCTCGGCACGTCGATCGCTCGGCCGCTGATCGCCAAGCGCCAGATCGAAATCGCGCGGGCGGTCGGAGCGGACGCGGTCTGCCACGGCGCGACCGGCAAGGGCAACGACCAGGTCCGCTTCGAGCTCGGCTATTATGCGCTGGAGCCCGACATCAAGGTGATCGCGCCTTGGCGCGAGTGGGAATTCGCCAGCCGCGAGGCGCTGCTCGACTTCGCCGAGAAGCACCAGATCCCCATCGCGAAAGACAAAATGGGGGAGGCGCCCTTCTCGATCGACGCCAACCTTCTGCATTCATCGTCGGAGGGCAAAGTGCTGGAAGACCCGGCCGCCGACGCGCCCGAATATGTCCACCAGCGCACGATTTCGCCCGAAGACGCCCCCGACAAAGCGACGGTCATCACCATCGACTTCGAGCGCGGCGATCCGGTCGCGATCGACGGCGAGACCCTGTCGCCCGCGGCGCTGCTGACGAGACTCAACCAGCTCGGTCACGACAATGGCGTCGGCCGGCTCGACCTGGTCGAAAACCGCTTCGTCGGGATGAAGTCGCGCGGAGTGTACGAGACGCCCGGCGGCACCATCCTGCTCGCCGCGCATCGCGGAATCGAGAGCATCACGCTCGATGGCGGCGCGATGCACCTCAAGGACGAGCTGATGCCGCGCTACGCCAAGCTTATCTACAACGGCTTCTGGTTCTCCCCCGAACGCGAGATGCTCCAGGCGGCGATCGACCACAGCCAGGCGCATGTGACCGGCCGCGTGACGATGAAGCTCTACAAGGGCAACGCTACCGTCATCGGGCGGCAGAGCGAGCATTCGCTCTACGATCAGGATCTGGTGACGTTCGAGGAAGGGTCAGGCAGCTACGACCACCGCGACGCCGCCGGGTTCATCCGGCTGAATGCGCTGCGCCTGCGAACGCTCGCGCAGCGCGACCGGCGGCTAAAGCCCTAGTTCCTCCTTCGCCGCCGCGATTTGCTCGCGGACGCGCTCCGGCGCGGTGCCGCCGTAGCTGGTGCGGCTGCGCACCGATGCTTCGACGCTGAGCACGTCGAACACACGCTGGTCGATCCGTTCGTCGATGGACTGGAGCGCGTCGAGCGGCAGCTCGGCGAGGCCGCATCCGCGCTCCTCGGCCGCCTTCACCGCTCGGCCCGTGATGTGGTGCGCCTCGCGGAAGGGCACGTCCGCCTCGCGCACCAGCCAATCGGCAAGGTCGGTCGCGGTCGAAAAACCGGACATTGCGGCTTCGCGCATCCGCTCGGGGACGAACTCGACCGTCTCGACCATTCCGGCCAGCGCCTGGAGCGACAGGATCAGCAGGTCGCGCGCTTCGAACACAGGCTCCTTATCGTCCTGCATGTCCTTCGAATAAGCGAGCGGCAGGCCCTTCATCGTCACCATCAGCGCCACAAGGGCTCCGACAATCCGCCCGCTGTGCCCGCGCACCAGCTCGGCCGCGTCGGGGTTGCGCTTCTGCGGCATGATCGACGAGCCGGTCGAATAATCGTCGGACAATTTCACGAAGCCGAATTGCGGGTTGGCCCACAGGATCAGCTCCTCCGCAAGCCGCGAAAGATGGAGGCTGCATTGTGCGGCGGCAGCGAGATAATCGAGCGCGAAGTCGCGGTCGGAGACAGCATCGAGGCTGTTCGCGGCCGGACGTTCGAAACCGAGCGTATCGGCCGTCCGCTCGCGGTCGATCGGGAAACCGGTTCCGGCGAGCGCTGCCGCCCCCAGCGGACATTCGTTCATCCGCGAGCGCGCATCGCCTAACCGCGACCCATCGCGCTTCAGCATCTCGTAATAAGCCATCAGGTGGTGGCCGAGGGTCACCGGCTGAGCGACCTGGAGGTGTGTGAAGCCGGGCATTACGGTGTCGGCATGTTCCTCGGATCGCTCGACGAGGACGCGTTGCAGGGCGCGGATGGCGTCCACCGTGTCGTCGCACGCATTGCGGACCCACAATTTGAAATCCGTCGCGACCTGGTCGTTGCGCGACCGCGCCGTGTGAAGCCTCCCCGCCGCCGCGCCGATCAGCTCGCCGAGCCGGTGCTCGACCGTCATGTGGATGTCCTCGAGCTCGACCCGCTCGGGGACTCCATCGCGCTCAAACTCCTCGGCGATCTGGTTCAAGCCCTCGATAATCGCCGCCGCGTCCGCTTCTCCTATGATTCCTTGCTCGCGAAGCATCGCAGCATGCGCCTTCGACGCGGCGATGTCCTCGCGCCACAGGCGCTTGTCGAAGCGGATGGAGGCATTGATGCGCTGCATCAGGTCGGCGGGTTTTCCGCCGAACCTTCCGCCCCACATTTCCTGGCCGTCGTCCGACATGGCGGCGCGAGTGCCACGCAGGGGCGCGGGGGTCAAACCGCCAAACTCCGTCACTGCTGTGCGAGAAAGTCCGGGACTTTGACGAAAATGGCTTCACTTTCGGGTGGCGCGTAGCCGCGACTGCCCTCAATCTAAGGGAAACCGGGGGAGGTTGAGGTATGCGTTGGCGTTGGATCGTCATGCCGTTCGTGGCGCTAGTGGCTTCGACCGCGTCCAGGGCGCAGGAAAAGCCAGCCATCGTCGCCGACATGGATCATTACATTGAAGATCCGCGAGGAGCTGGCACGTATCGCGCGCTCGCCGGGCTCGGTGACCCGGATTTCGGGCGCCGCGACGCCAGCGATGGAGAATCGTGGGAACAACAGGAGAGCGACCGAAAGCTGTTCGATCTCGATTACGCTGGCGACTGCCGAGAGGCCTATGCCCTGAAGACCTATCGGGAGCGCGTCTCACGCTTCGGCGAAAAGCACCCGTACGTCGCCCAATGGCTCAAGGTGCAGCGCGCGGTGTTCAGTGTGTGCAAAAGCTGGAACCCGAAGGAGCGGCAGTTCGAACCGCTTCCCGCGCCATTGGCCCTCGCCGATCCTGAGCTCGATCATCTGCAGCGGGCCGATCGAGCCTACCAGAGCGCGTCGCAACTCTTCTATTTGGGAAAGATCGCAAGCGCGCGCGCCGCCTTTGCCGCGATCGGCGCGCGGCGCGGCCCCCACCAGTCCGCGGCGACGTTTATGGTTGCAGCGATCGATGCCGGCAGCGCACCCTACACTGAGTACACACCTCCCAAGACGAAGCCGGGCGCGATCGCCGAAGCGAAGGGGCTGCTGACCAATCCCAAGACGGCTGGAATGCGTGCTGAGGCGCATGATCTGGTCGGTTGGCTAGGGGCGAGCGCGGACACGCGCGAAACGCGCGCCGCGCAGGTCGCGGTTACGCTCGACGCGTTGCACCTTCCGCTGGCGACGATCCGCTCCGACCCGCAGGCGCGGGCGCGCTACGACCGTTCGGTGGCCGATCTCCCGGCACTGTGGACCAAGTTCGACAATAAGGACTGGTGGCTGACCGGCGCGGTGCCCAATGGCTATTACGGCAGCGAGGCGATGGCCCAGGCGGCGAAGAAAGACCGGCTGGCAGCCTTCCAGATGCTGCCGGAGCCATGCCGGACCAATTCGTGCCCGGCGGTCGGCACTTCATTCGACGAATATATCGACGCTCGCCTTGCGGACGCCGACAAGCACGGCGATCGAGACGTGTGGCGCGTGGCCGTTGCCGAGCTGCGTTCGACCTACGAAACGCCCAACTATCGCGCTGAAATCGATCGCCTCATCGCCCGGGTTCAGAAAGCGCCGACCGATCATGACGTCGCTTTGCTCATGCTGCTCGTCGACCAGCAACTGCATTCGGATTTCGAAGGCACCTACCGCTACGATGAGGCTGATAAGCGCGCGGACCGGCTGAAAGGCGCCGCGCTGATGGCGCGCTGGCCTTGGCCGGAATCGAACTGGTTCACCAAGCGCTACGCCGAGAGCTTGCAGATCCTCGCTGCCGGCGGCCATGTCGCCGAGGCCCGTGCGTTGCGCGACCGGGTCGGCTCGCGTGTATTCAAGGAAGACTATTGGGGTGGTCCGGGCGAGCTGGTGATGCTTCTAGCCGAGGATCGCGATCATCTCATTCAGGCGATGGTCGAATATAAAAAGGCAGGATCACCGCTCATCGATCGCCTGCCGATCGCCGAATTGAAGCAGCTCGCCGGCGAAACGCGAATTCCGCCGGAAGTTCGGGCGCGCTTCGCCCGGATCGCCTGGACCCGATCCTATCTGATCGACAAACGCATGCCGAAGGACCTCGACCAGCTGACGCGCACGCTCAATCCTGAGCTGGCGGCGAACTGGCATTCGAAGCTCGGCGCGCGGACCGATGATCACCAGCTGCTGCTCGACGTGCTGCGGAGCCCCTCGATGAATCTGCGCGCCGCGAGCCGAGCGGACGGCGACTGGCGATACGACAGCAATGTGCCACTCAAGGTAGCCGAGATCGACACCTATGAGCACAGCCTCAACAATTGGTGGTGCGGGCCTGTCGCGGAGGAATTCGCTGAGCGCGAGGAGAGCATCTTGTCGGATTCGCTCGGCGAAGGCGCGTCGCGTGCGACGGCCGAGCGGATGCTCGCCAAGAGTTGGGTGTGGAACGCCCTTGATCGGAACGAGCGTGCGGCGCTCGCCGAGCACCCGATGGCGCCGCGCGTGCTCGCCGAGGCGGCGGTGGCATGGGGTCAAAAGGCCGACTCCAGACATCCCGACGGCGCCGACGAGGCGCTGGCGCTGGCCGTCCGATCAACCCGTTACGGCTGCCAGTTCCAGGGCGGGCATGGGCGCTGGTCGAAGGCGGCGTGGGACGTGCTCCACCAGCGCTTCCCCGACAGCGACGTCGCGAAGCGCACGCGCTGGTGGTTCGATTGCAAGCATTTCACCTACGGCTGCAGCGACAACGCCAAGGACGACCAGTCTTACTATCCGATCGACGAACCATCGCCGGAAAGTCCCGCCAGCCAGAACCCGCAAGACGAGCCGGCCAAACCAAATGATCCGGCCGACCAAAAATCCGCTGCATCGGTAACTTGATTCACGTTATCAGCGGCTCCATGGTCCGCCCCTTCATCCGAGGGGGTCTGTACGATGTCGGTTCGAAAATACTTCCCGGCGCTGCTTCTCGCTTTCGTCGCAACACCTGCAATCGGCCAGGACGCTCAAGGCTTGATCGCCAAGAACCTCGAGGCGCGCGGCGGGGCGGCCGCCCTCGATGCCCTCAAGAGCGTGACCTTCGAGGGAAGGGTCATTTTCCCGGGCGACTTCGAACTGACCTACAAGGAAGCTCGCGCGCGGCTTGGCACCGCGGATGCCGCGAGGTCCGACCTCAGCCTTCAAGGCCTTGACGTCGTCCAATCCTATGACGGCCACGCCGCCTGGAAGATCAATCCCTTCCAGGGTCGCAAGGACCCCGAAAAGATGTCGGCCGACGAAGCTCGCCAGCTCGCCGATGGGGCGCTGATCGAAGGCCCGCTGCTCGCCTCACGCCATGACGGGAGCAAGGTTCAATATCTCGGCCGCGAGGATTTCGACGGGACACTCGCCTACAAGCTCAAGGTCACGCAGAAGGACGGCGATGAGTTCACTTACTGGCTCGATCCCGACACCTATCTCGAGATCAAGATGGACGAGACTCGGCGGATCCGCGGAGCGCAAACGACCTCGGAGACCGAGCTCGGCGACTATGAGAAAGTCGGCGGCGTCTATTTCCCGATGTCGCTGGAAAACTGGAGCCAGGGTCAATCCAACCAGCGGACCCGGGTCCAGATTGCCGGCGCTGCCGCCAATCCCCCGCTAGGCGCCGATTTCTTCGCCGAGCCGCGCGGCCCCGGGACTCCAGCCAAGGCGGGCAGCGAGCCGCCGGACGCATCGCAAAAAGCCCAGGGCAAGAAACCACCGGCGAAGAGCAAGGTGTCACCCGCCAATCCATCCAAGCCGAAGGGGAAGTGAGAGCCATGCTGCGTATCATCCTGCTCGCATCCGCCGCGATCGCCATCACACCGGCGGCTGCCCAAAGCTTCGACAGCGCCGCCGTATCGGGCCTTGGAATCCGCAACATCGGTTCGGCCACCATGTCCGGGCGTATCGCCGCCGTGGCAGGCCGCCAGGAAGCCGACGGCAAGGTCACCTTGCTCATCGGTTCGGCTTCGGGCGGGGTATGGAAATCCGAGGACGGTGGGACGACCTTCAAGCCGGTCTTCGACAAGCAGCCCGTCCAGTCGATCGGCGCGGTTGCGATGGACCCGACCAACAAGGAAGTGATGTGGGTGGGCAGCGGTGAGGCCTGGACCCGTAATTCCGTTTCGGTCGGGAACGGGGTCTACAAGTCGACGGACGGCGGCGAGACCTGGACGCACGTGGGTCTTCCGGGGACCGAGCGGATCGACCGGATCATCGTCCACCCCAAGAACGGCAACATCGTCTATGTCTGCGCGCCCGGTCCCTTGTGGTCGGATTCTTCCGACCGCGGGCTCTACAAGACCACCGACGGCGGCAGGACCTGGTCGCTGATCCTCAAGGGGACCAATCTCTCGACGGGCTGTTCGTCCGTCGCGATGGATCCGGCCAATCCCGAGCATCTGCTCGCCGGCACATGGGACTTCCGCCGCAGGCCTTTTGAATATCGTTCGGGCGGCAACGGCCCCGATCAGCCGTCGGGCAGCCGCTTCGCCGAAAGCCGGGACGGCGGCAAGACGTGGACCGATCTCACGGCCGCGAACCGCAAGGGCCTTCCAGCCTATCCGTGGGGACGGCTGGAGATCGCCTTCGCGCCTTCAAATCCCAAGCGCGTCTATGCGTTCATCGAGAACCCGCGTTCTGCGCTGTACGTATCCGACAACGGCGGCCTCACCTGGGAGGAGCGCGACCGCAGCCAGGGCATGGTCTGGCGGCCCTTCTACTTCGCGCGCCTCGAGGTCGATCCCAAGAATCCGGATCGCATTTTCAAGATGGGCTATTCGATCACGGCTTCCGAAGACGGCGGAAAGAGCTTCTCGAACGCGGCCGGCGGCTCGCACGGCGACTGGCACGACATTTGGATCAACCCCAACAACACCAAGAACATCGTCGGCGGTGACGACGGCGGGCTCTGGTACACGTTCGATGGCGCTAACCGCTGGTGGAAGGCGAACAACCTGCCGGTCAGCCAATTCTATCACGTCAGCACCGACACCAGGGATCCGTACGAGGTCTATGGCGGGCTCCAGGACAACAGCTCCTGGGTCGGGGACCAGGAATATCCCGGCGGGATCACCAACAATCGTTGGGAAAATCTGTTCGGCGGCGACGGCTTCTGGACTTTCTCGGATCCGTCGGACTCGAACTTTGCGTATGCGGAATATCAGGGCGGCCACATCGGACGGGTCAACCGCAAGACCCTGGAGCAGCGCAATATCCAGCCGCAGGGCGGCTATAAGGAGAAGCTGCGCTACAACTGGAACACGCCGATCGCGCTCTCGCCGAATGAGAAGGGCACGATCTACATCGGTTCGCAATTCCTGTTCCGCAGCCGCGACCATGGCGTAACCTGGGACCGCATCTCGCCGGACCTGACGACGAACGATCCCATTCGCCAGCGGCAGGAGCAATCGGGCGGAATCACGGTCGACAATTCATCGGCCGAAATGAACACGACGATCTATTCTATCTCAGAGAGCCCGCGTGCCGGCGGCCAGATCTGGGTTGGAACCGATGACGGCAATGTCCAGCTGACCCGCGACGGCGGCAAGAATTGGACCAACCTGACCCCGGCTCTCGGAATGCCGGCCGGAAATTGGATCAGCTGGGTGGAAGCGAGCCGATACGACCCCGCGGTCGCTTACGTCACCGACGATCGGCACGCTTATGGCGACATGGGCACCTATCTCTACCGAACCGCCGACTATGGGCGGACGTGGCAGCGTCTCGTCGGCCCGCAGACTCCCGGCGTTCGCGGCTATGCGCACGTCATCAAGGAAGATCGGGTCAATCCCAACATCCTCTTCCTCGGCACGGAGTTCGGCTTGTTCATGAGCCTCAACGGCGGCCAGAGCTGGGCGCAGTTCAAGCCGACGGGTTTCCCCGACGGAGTGGCCGTCCGCGATATCGCCTTGCAGGACCGCGACGACGATCTCGTCCTTGCGACACACGGCCGCGGGATCTGGGTCGTGGACGACATCAGTCCGCTCCGCGAGCTGACCGCTCCAGTCCTTGCCAGCAACGTCGCGCTGATCCCCGGGAAGCCGGTCGAGCAGCGAATCCAGGGGAATGGCGGCTGGGCCGAGGGCGACGCCAGCTATTACGGCGACAATCCCGCCAGCGGTGCCGTCATCACTTATTACCAGAAGACGCGTCACGTGATCGGGCGGATGAAGCTCGAGATCCTCGACTCGAACGGGAACGTGATCGAGGAGGTGCCCGCTTCGAAACGCCGCGGACTCAACCGGGTGAGCTGGTCGATGCGAACGAAACCGCCGCAGGTGCCGCCGGCCGCGTCCCTCGCGGGCAATTCGGCAATCGGTGAACGCTATCTGCCGGGAAACTACACGGTCCGCCTCACCAACGCCGGACAGGTCGTTACCGAGCCACTGACCGTCACGCTCGACAAGCGCGCGACCTTCAACGTCGCCGATCGCCAGGCGCAATTCGCGGCGTCCGAGCGGGTCAAGTCGCTGTTTGAGCGGATGAGCAAGGTGGTCGGGCAGATAAACGCGGTGCGCCAGCAAGCGGGAGCGCTCGCCTCGAGCACAACGGCGCCTGCCGACGTCAAGGCGGCCGCGTCCCAGCTGTCGGCGAAGGCGGACGATCTTCGGAAGGAGATTGTCGCCACGAAGGAAGGCGGCGCGATTACCGGCGAGGAACGGCTGCGCGAGCACGCCGACGACGTCTACGGCGCGATCACTTCGGTCGAGGACCGGCCGACCGACTATCAGATGGCACGTGTCGATGCGCTCGACCGTGAATTGAAGGACGTCGAGGCGCGATGGACCGCATTCCAATCGGGCGATCTCGCGTCGTTCAACGCCAAGCTCAAGGCGGCCAACCTGCCGTCGCTGACGGTTGCCGAGGTCGAGTTCGACCCCGATCAATTGCCGCGCGGAGGACGCGCTTCCGCGCTGGTGCGGGAGATCGTCGGACTACGCTTCTACGGGGACGCAGGCTCGCTCGAACAGGCGAACGAGAAAGACTGACAGGTAACCCAAGCCGGCCGCGCCTCGCCCCGCGGCCGTTGAGACTTCGGTATACGGGCGCATAAGGTCCCTTATGCTCGAATCGATCATAAGGACCGCAATGCGCTTCGTTGCGGGTATCGGCGCAGCGCTTGCATTGTGCTCGTCGGCAGCGGCATCCCATCTGGTTACGGGCAATGGTCATGGATTCGCGGTTGTCGCGCCCGAAAAGGGAATCGCAACGAGCTTCTACCCCCATCCCTACAGCTACATCCGGCAAGATCCGGCCAAACCGCTCAGCGAAGGGATCGAGACGCCCAACTTCATCAAGACGCTTGGCTGGGGTGAGGCCGGGCGGGCCGGCGTCACGGAATATATCGCTGACTCGCATGTCATCCGGATGCGCCGCGCGGGCGGCAGCGGATATTTCTTCATGCCGTTCGGGCTGGAGCGCCCGGCGCTGGTCATCGCTGGGCCGGCCGCGTCTCCCTGGCACGTCGAATGGAACAAGCCTCTCCGTTCGCGAAAAACCCTGAGCGCAGGCGCGCAGCTGCTATGGTTTGAGGGGATCGACGAGCCGCTTCTGCTCATTCCTTTGGGCGAAGTGCGGAAAGCACCGCGCGGTCAACCCTTGGCAGCGAGCCCGGCCTGGGCGTCGGTCGCATTGGAGAAGGAGAGCGACGCGGGGCCGGCCATGCGCGAGGTTATGGCGTGGCGCGCGGGCCTTTCCGCCCAGGGGCTGGTCCAGCGGGAAATCGCCAGGTTCGAGCAATGGCGAGCAAAGCCGGCTGTGCGCTTTGCGAGTGAGAAGGAGCGCCACCTGTGGCGGCAAAGCGAAACGATGCTGCGCATCGCGCAAAGCCGCGAGCCGAACCGAGCCGACCGGCACGGCAATGGGCTGATCGTCGCCGCTTTGCCCGATGTTTATGCGACGCCCTGGGTCCGCGACATGGCGTGGTCGACGGTAGCGCTGATCCGCATGGGACACCGCGCGGAGGCGCGCGCTGCACTGCTCGCCTATTTCAATGCGCAGCCCACCGGCAAAATGCGCGACCAGGTGAATGGCGCGGATTACCAGATCTCGGTCGTGCGCTATTGGGGGGATGGCGCCGAGGAGCCCTTCTTCACCCAGGAAGGCGCCATCAACATCGAATTCGACGATTGGGGCGAAGTGCTCTGGGCGCTCGGCGAATATCTCAGCAAATACGACGACCCGGCGCTCCTCAAGGCCGCAACCTATCGCGGGCCGCTGTACGAAAGCGCCCGCGACTTCATCGTGAAGCCGCTCCTCGCGAATAGTGAGAAATACGGCGATGGGCTGATCGTTGCCGCCGACACCTCGATCTGGGAGGAGCACCAGCCGGACAAGAAGCATTTCGCTTTCTCGACCGCCCTGGCGATCGTCGGGCTGCGCGAATTCGCGGCCGTGGCGAAGCGCGCCGGCGATGACGCCGCGCGCGCACAGGCGCTCGACAATGCGGCGCTGCTTCAGAAAGGCTTCGACGCCGCGTTCATCCGCGGAGGAAAGCTTCGCGGCACGCTCGAACCTGGCGAGAAGAACGACATCGACGGAGCGCTGATTCCAATCATCAATTTCGGTGTCGTCCGGGACCCCAATGTGATCCGCGACACCGTCGAGCGGATGGAGCTGCTGAAGGTCACCTCGGGCGGTTACCGGCGCGTCCGCAGCAATTATACCGATCCCAAGATTTTCGAATATTGGTACGAGCGGCAGGAATTCCTGTTCGTCGACCTCACCCTCGCGGAGCTATTGAGGCGGATCGGCCGCAAAGCCGAGGGCGACGCAATGCTGGCGCGGATGGTGGCCAAGTCCGCGGCCGACCACAACATCATTCCGGAAATGTACGTCGCGCTTCCCTGCGAGCTGTTTCCCGGCAAGATCGGCGATCCGACGGGCGCCGTGCCCATGGTGGGATATGGCCCTGGGGCTTACGTCCTCCACCTG
>Ga0207712_10002191_pt1 | contig 12727 bp, 5 predicted proteins | sample KBSS44metaG_FD_184402 | JGI IMG/M metagenome (GOLD analysis project Ga0207712, IMG submission 184402) | Switchgrass rhizosphere microbial communities from Kellogg Biological Station, Michigan, USA - KBS S4-4 metaG (SPAdes) (version 2) | ecosystem: Host-associated > Plants > Roots > Rhizosphere >... | reverse complement strand
AAATCTCGACTTGGTATACAGCTGTTCAAAACCCAGGTCAGCATTTAAGTTTGTAGTTTTCCCGTTTGTAATTATGTTACCAAGATCTTTTGCAAGCAGGGAGGTGCCGATCCAGTCATAATCCGCTTTATAACTTGCCCTCAAAGTGGTCCAATCAATAGCCGGGAATTTAATGGTTGGGAAGTTATAAGTAAATGTCGCATCCTGGTGAAAATGGGTATTTCTTCCTCCATCAAAGAAATTTTTTCTTACTGTTTCTTTTTTCTCTTTAGTATCAATACGGCCAGCAGGTTCATCTACTCTTGCATTATTAATAGCATTATAATCCAGGCTTATCGACTTTGACAGGTCCCAGCGAACAATATAATAACGATCAAAAGTGAAATATTTATCGTAGCTCTCGGGAATTTTATACGGGCCACCTCCTACATTCTTGGGTTGCAATGCACCAAACTGCCTGAACACATCTGCTCTGAACGAAATTTGCGTAGGGCTGTAATTCAAATTAAAATCTTTTATGAACGATAACCATTTCGAACTTGATTTTATTAGATTTTTGAACGGCTCGAAATATTTTGGCCTCGGTGCATAATTATAACTGATAGCGCCACGGGTCCTTTTCATTTCATCAAGATCTATCAATGGATTTTTTCTATTGATCTTTGTAAAAGAATAATTAAAATCAAGATTCGAAACATCCCAGAACCGAGGTTTCTTATTATTAAGTTTCAACTTCTTTACATTGGTAAGTGTTATTGTTTTGATCGTCGTTTCATCAATGGCTTCACTCTTTATCGAATCCTGGTCTTCTTTCGGGCTAGCTTTCAATTTATCCTTGAGTCGTATATCCAGGTCATAAGGATCGAATTCAGGCGTGGCACTATTATGACTAATGCCAGCATAGATCGGGATCTGCATTCCGAAATTTCGTGGAAGTAATTTACCGGCATCAATGTTGGCAGATATATCGAACTGTGCATAATCTTCTTTGCTGCGTTCATTTACCTTTTGTTCCAATGTACCGAAGCCGGTGCTCCTGGCACCTATAGTTGCATTTATGTTTAAAAGATCGGCGCCAACAATGTCCAATCTTCCAATAGCCGCCCATCCACCTTTTTCATTAAGGTGTGAAAGACGAAGTTCATTAAACCATATTTCAGCCGTAATAGGTTCAAATTTTAAATTTTCGATACCAAGAAAAATTCCTTTCACTTCACCAAGATTTGGATTCCCTATAATGGCAAATTTTCTATCTCCAATTGTTTCACTATAATATTGAGCCGGCGAAACTCCAGCACGGTTCCTATTTGTTTTTAATCGAACTAATTCCTGCAGATCAAGAGCAAGATTGTTTACTTCAGGCCAAATGCCCAATGAATCGGTGGTACCCCATGGTGTAATTTTTAAAGGCACTCTTATTTCATAATAGTTAGTTGCAAAATCACTCCCGATGCGTATCACCGCATTCAGATCTTTATCCTTGATGAATCCCTGGAACAACACTTCTTCGGCATGAATAAACATATCGAGCTTACCATATTGGCGAAGATCATAGCTTATAGTTTTGAATACGCCCCTGCTTTCTTTTTGAGTAAGGTTGTTGAACTTAAGACTTAATGATTGCTCATTTAATAATAAAGGGACATTGTTATTACTGAGCTGTTGCTGTCTTTCAATTCCCGGGGGTTCTTTATACGGTATTGGTTGGCGCTGGTCATTTTCTTCAACGTTTACCGCCAACACATCTACTTTCACCGGGTCGTTTGCAGGTAATTTTTTGAAAGTACCTGTAGTATCCACTTCATATGAAAAGCGGCGCCATTGATTACGTATCAATTCAAGCTTTGCAAAACGACAAACTACTGTATCCTCAAAACCAGTAAGGAACATACGAATGAAACGGATAGATTTAAAGTCAGGAATATTTCCAACTTTGTTTTGAAACTGGGTAACAGGTATCCTGAATAAATACCAGTTCTCTTTTCTCGTTTGCCCATTTACGGGTGTAACTACCACTTCTCTTTTATCAGTGATAAATTCATTGCCTACCGTCATGAATGGCTTCAGGTCAACTCTGTATTGAAAATATTCTTCTACTTCATTCAAAGTATTATCACGATTCAATTCTTCCTGGTCAGGATACAATGTAAATGCATTAATAAATTCTGTATTGTTATCAGAAATAGGTGAATTACCATGAGGGCTATTTACCTCTTTATACCTGCCTAAAATTCCGGTATGCGTCTGATCATATAAAGGATCACGATAGTTTCTAAAATTATCGTCTGATGGATCTGCAAGTGCTTTTTTATAAACTGGAGAATTGATCCCAAAATTTGCCTCGAGGCTAGTTAAATAAGCTGCCTGTTTTGTTCTTTCCAAAGAATCAGTAAGGCCATCATAGCCCACATCCTGGTAAGGACGATCATCCGGATCGTTGCTGAATGCATTTGTAACTTGTATAGGGTTAGATGGTACACGACCCCAAACAGTATTTGTATCTACAGGTATGGCAGGATTCTTTAATGTTGGAAAACCATTTTCATAAGACCGTTTGCCATCTCTTAAAACATCTTCAGATATATTTCCAAGATTAAAATATAGTTGACCGCCGGTACTTGACGGTTTGTTTACAAAAGGGTCCTGCAACCAAAATTCTATAAATTCAATATTGCCTGTTTCAAAATCTGTCTGATCGAGATTGCGCATCAAACCACCCCAGGCCTGCTTTGGATTTAATAAATTTCCATTTGCATTTACCCTGCTGCTCCTGTATTCAAAATTGTAAGGCCCTTTTTCCTTTGGATAAAATGCCAGGTCGAATGTGGTAATAAGCGATTGTCCAAAATCAGTTGTTTTGTTTGGAAAAATTTCATTTGAATAAACCTGCCTTGTTTCGGGTTTTGATAATTCATCTGCGTTCCCTTTTAAAGGATTATTTGAATTGTTTACTTCCTGTAATACTTGTTCAATATTGTACCAGGCAAGTTTGGCGCGGTTATATCCATAAGCAAGATTATTACTAAGCTGTGCTTCCGGGAATAAAATATTTCCATTTGCATCAACTGCTTTTTGAGGAGTTGAAGACATTGTCCAACTGATCAGCGGAAAACGAAGATCGATGCTGCTGCGTGTACCTTCGAAATCGTCAAGATAGATCGCTCCTTCATTTCCTTTACCAATTTGCTTGGCATGTCCCGGATCGAGAAATGCTGCTTCGCCATATGCTCTTATGCTTGACATTGCTTTTGTAGAGTAGAATGGAAGTTTATCAAGCCAGCGTGAAAGTCTGGGTATCTCATTTTGATAATCGAAATCGACACCATACATCGTATTGCGGATAGGGTCATCGCCATAATTCTGCTTTATAAAAAAAGGTCTTTCGCTTAACCTTACCATTGTGGCGCCAAGGGTAAGTTTCTTGCTGGCAAGATAATCCAACCGCAGTGCGAAATAACTCCTGTTTTGCAAACCATAGGTTGCGTTGTTCTCATATTGTATATTAACAGGAATGCCAGCATTGATTATAGCCTGGTTAATAACTTTTAAAGAACCAAGGTCATAGTTGATCTCATAATCAACATTCTCACGAAGTTGTTGTCCGCCTGCTGATACAGTGACTGATCCGCGTGGAATATTAAATCCAAGTTGATATTCAGAAGTTCCTAAACCAGATTTACTTTTCCCAACAAATTTGAATCGGTTAAGATTTGCATAAGTTTGAGCGATCGCTTTAATGGTATCGTATAAAGGGTAAAAAAGATATTTTTGTCTCTGCTGTAAACTATCTGGTCCGTTATAAACATATTCAAGATCACGACCGAAAGGTTCAAGCACAGGAAATATGATCCGGCTTTGTGATGAAATAACTGTAAAGCCTTCTACATAGTCAAATACTCCATCAGGTTGCGGATCATTTTGATTATTTAACCTATCAAGATTTAATAAAGAGATCAGTGGCTGTCCTTTGTAAGGATCAGTTACATCAGCTGGTGGTAAATATCTTTTTTCACCAAGGCTTGGTTCTTCATACAAGACATCCAAATGAAAATCTGAACGTTCAAGTTGACCAAATCCAACGGAATAAACGTTCTTCATCATCAGTTCCCAAATCGGAAGATTAGTACGTTGTGATGTTGCTTTCAATAGTTTCAAAAATAGAACCGGGTTTGTTGTACCACTTGAATCTGGTGGAACATCAGTAGAAAATTCACCAACCTGGAATACTTTTCCGTTATAAGTATATTGAAATGCGACTCCTAAAACTTCATCAGGTTGTAGTTGCTGATTTAATGAAATAAAACCAACCTGCGGATTAAAATAATAATCCTGGGGTAAAAGTTTTCGGGCAAAAGTTTTTTCAAAGTCCTGAACTGGTTGAAGACCCGCTCCTGATAATACACTGGTAACTGATGAAGAACTCCTTGCTCCGGGTGTACTTAGTAATGTTGAGTAAAGTGTGTTTGCGTCATTTCTCGGAGGCTGATTTCCTATGCCATTCCAAGGACCATAAGGCTGACCTTCACCCAGGTCCATTAATGCAACAATATCTCTTGTATCAGTTGTTGCCCCGGTTCTGTTTGTTACCCAAACTTCTATACGAAGGATCTGTATAAGAGAATTTACAACAGGAAGATCCTTCATTGCATTATTATAATTACTTCTAAAATATTGTGACATCAGGAAGTGACGATTCTCTTCATATTCATCAGCTTTATAAGTAAAGGATTGTGTTGATGAACCTCCCTGTAATCCCAATGTTTGCCGTTGCGAACGTTGATTGGCAAATACTGTAGTGACAAACAGCTTCCCGAATTGCAATTGTGTTTTTAAACCAAACAAAGATTGTGCACCGGGGATCAAGGTTCCTTTGGATGTAAAACTTGTATTACCAGCCTGGAATTCTTTTAATACTTCATCATCTTTTCCCTGGTAATCCAATTTCAATTGATTCTCAAAATTGAAATTGGCAAGAGTATTATAATTGATAGGCAGTCTTAGTTTATCGCCAATCTTCGCATCTACCTGGAACTGGCTGTTCATATCAAAATCCAATCCGCCGTTTTTACGTGATCGTTCCGGCAGCGTTGGATTATTTATTGTTTGTCCCTGGTAGCCCATCGTAAGGGCAACAAAACCTGTTGGTTTAATTTCAATTTTCCCATTACCAACAATTCTGTTTACCCAATCATTTACAAAATTCGGCTTCGGTTTATAAGTTCTGCGATTAAGGTTAGCGAGGAGGCTTGCTCTTTGTTTGAAATACTCGTTTTCATCTTCCTTTCCCTTCAGATCCATAAATTCTTTCATTGAAAACGACATCGGAGTTCTGTAATAATGATCGCCGATCTTTTCAATAATGTAGTACTGCTTTGTTACAGGATCATATTCAATGTTCCTTTTTATAAAAGCTGTATCCTTTAAATTAAATGGATTGTGATTGGGATAAGTATAAGGATCTCCATAACGATCTGGCTGTGTAGGACGAATTGTATCTCCGGGGAAATATATATAATTCACCCATGGAAATGGCGAAGCATTTACCTTGATAGTAATGAATGCATAAATGACTACTGTTACCAGCGTCCGGGATATGGTGGTTAACTTAGGGCTCAAAACTTTCTCAACAGAATTAGTTAGGTAAAAATCTCAATCGATAGGCTTACAGAGTTTTTAAAGCTTTCTTGATAACTTCCTCAAGGGAAGTTAATGAAGGGTTTGTTTGTGTGACTCTTTGGAGTGCCTGATCGGCGGTACTACGGGCTATTCCCAAGGCCATCAGGGCATTTAACGCATCTGTATGCAATGTATTGTATTTCAAAGGAGAAATATTTAAATCGAACGGTTGTTTTGCTAGTTTATCTTTTAGTTCAAGCACTAATCGTTCGGCTGTTTTTTTACCGATCCCTTTTATCTTTTCAAGCCCATGAATATCATTAAGTACGATTAACCTCGTAAGCTCTTCGGGCTTCATGTAGGACAACATCATTCGTGCAGTTGATGCTCCAATACCTGAAACAGAAATTAAATTAAGAAATATTTCTTTTTCGGCCTTCTCAAAGAAGCCATACAATATATGGGCATCTTCACGAATTAGCAGGCAGGTTTGTAAAATTCCTTTTTCAAGGTTTTGGATCTTTGAATATGTGTTTAAACTTATTTGCACTTCATAGCCCACTCCATTTACGTCTACATGCACCATTGCCGGGCTTTTGTAAACAAATTTTCCATCAAGATATGCGATCATAGTTGCGAAAATAGGAAAGGAATTCGTAATTAGTAATTGGTAATTAGGATCTTGAAGTTGAAAATATTTTATTAGTGAGACTTGTTGCCTAATTCCAAATTCCTCCATACCCTTTACCTTTGACAACTTTAAAAGAAAGATATGCCAAATACACAAGGAAAGAAGTTAACTGCAGCTATAACAGCCGTTGGCGGATATGTTCCTCCGGATAAACTTACTAATGCCGACCTGGAAAAAATGGTGGAAACAAACGATGAATGGATAAGAAGCAGAACAGGGATTTCTGAAAGAAGGATATTGAAAGGTGAAGGCAAAGCATCTTCTGATCTCGGGGCTCCTGCAGTTTTGGAACTTTGTCATAAAAGAGGGATCGATCCTAAAGAAATTGATTGTCTTATTTGCTGTACTGTCACTCCAGATATGATGTTTCCTGCTACGGCAAATATTATTTGCGATAAAATAGGCGCTACAAATGCTTTTGGTTTTGATCTTAATGCTGCCTGTTCGGGATTTTTATATGGATTGACAACTGGCACTATGTTTATTGAAAGTGGTCGATATAAAAAAGTGGTAATAGTGGGTGCAGATAAAATGAGTGCCATTGTTGATTATACTGATCGCACAACTTGTATTCTTTTTGGTGATGGAGCTGGTGCTGTATTGCTGGAGCCAAACTATGAGGGTTATGGTTTACTTGATACTATTCTTAAAAGTGATGGTAGTGGCCGTAATTATTTATATCAGAAAGCTGGAGGTTCACAAAGACCAGCATCTCATGAAACAGTTAACAACAAAGAACATTTTATTTACCAGGATGGTCAGCCTGTTTTCAAATTTGCAGTAAAAGGAATGGCAGATGTTAGTGCCGAACTATTAGAAAGAAATAATTTGACTGGCGATGATATTGCATGGCTTGTTCCTCACCAGGCCAATAAACGAATCATCGATGCTACTGCAAACCGTATGGGATTGAGTCCTGATAAGGTAATGTTGAATATTCATCGTTATGGAAACACAACCGCCGCAACAATTCCTCTTTGTCTTTGGGATTTCAAACATGAAATAAATAAAGGTGATCTCATTGTACTTGCTGCTTTTGGTGGTGGCTTTACATGGGGAGCTACCTTGGTGAAATGGGAATATTAAAGTGTTTGCAGCTTTAGAAATTTAAACCTATAAAAAAAATTAGAGTAGGAATTTCTTATGCCGTAAAATAAGTAAAGGTCTGGCGGTTAAAAAACAGTCAGACCTTTATTTATTATTTACTCTTTCTCAAACTTCAATATATTCAGAACATTTGCTGCTATTTTCTCTCCCTGCTTTTTTCCTTCCACACAGGAATAAGTATATTCAATGCCGGCATAGACTCTTGCTGTTCCAATATTCTCAGCCATTTCATTAAATGAATTATAAGTACGTGGCGCCATGCCGAGATAATCATAAGTATGTATTGTGAAATGATAGTTTGCCCCAAACAGGCTGGTCATTACTGCGGCAAATGCTCCTCCGTTTTGGGTGTGCCCGTCAGGGAAATCAGGAAATGCAGGAATAGAAATTAGCGAGTTCCAATTCGGCTCCCACATCTTCCTTATATATCGCGTCGGTCTGTCCTGTAGAATTTGATACTTGAGCTTCCAGCAATTGATCATGGACTCTACTAACGCAATTCCTGTTTTAGCTTGTGCCAGCGCATAAAAATCCAGTTGCGGATCTTCATCGTGCATGATCTCGTTGAAAACGGTCATAAAATGTGTGCCTGTTGGCCATCCTGGATTGTCTCTGAAATATAACGCGGTAGCCTTTTGTTCCGGTGTGAGCACTTTGGAAACATCATACACTTCTTTTACCATTTTATAATAATCCGAGTTGGGATCTTCTGAATATGTAGGCGGAAGGGGTGATGCAGTTCCGTCCGTGCTGCCTTGCACGAGTAACCTGTTGTTACCCCAATAAGGATCTCCAATTGCTGTCGGATTAGGTGCCGTATTAGTCCATGACCCCGTCCCACCAGAAGGAATATACGGATCATTTGCATGATTGTACCCGTCCGTTTCCGACCAATTAAAAATTCTTTCAGCAACTGTATATCCGAAATCTTTTGACCGTTGAAAGGTTTCTGCATCCACTTCAGATTGATAGATTGCATTTAAAGCGTTCTCCAATGCATTAGCTGAAGCAATTTTATCAGTAGATGTAAAAAAATGTTTCGTCATATAGGCAAGTGCTGCATTGGCACAGGTGGGCCAGTGATAGGCTTTGCCGGGTTCCGCAGCTGGCATCTCCGGCATTTCCGCAAGCTGACCATGCAATGATTGATAAGCGGGCATGCCAGGAACTACTGATTCGTACAAGGCAATGCCGCAATAAGCAAACCAGCGATGGCCATTGCGCCCATAAGGATTATTACCAGGTTCAAGAAGTGTTTTGCCCGATACACGCAAAAAAATTACCTGCAGATCCTGCCATTTCTGTGCAACTTCAGAAGAAAATGTTTTCGTTTGTTGTAAATGGCCATGCTGATTATAATTGGCCGCTCCTACTTCCTCAGATTGTTGTTGAGTTGCAGGTTTGTCAATTTGTTTTTGACAGGCAGAAATAATAAAAATTGTACTGACCACAAGCAGTATCCAATTTTTGGATGAATGTTTGGTTAATGATTTCATGATGATAAATTTTTTAAATAAAAAATTGTGTTTAAATTTTATAGGGTTTATAAAATTATTATCTCTTCTATCCCAAATAAAGTGGTAATGTTCAATTGGTGGAAACAAAGGACAATCAGCAAAACCGAGGTTGCAGTTGGTCAAAGGGATAGGATAATTTTCCGGACAATGCAACAAGGGAATTTTTAAATTCAGCGATAATAAAATTTATTACCACCAAACTGATTAAGTTAAATGCTATGATATTAAAATGCCGGATTAAAGAAAGATTTGAAAGTAAATTCTACAACTGTTCTGCAAATTGGCTGCTCATTCAAATTGTCTTGCATTTCCACCAACGGATCAATGAAGTCAACCAATTGTCCTTCCTTCTTTTTATCGGCTCATTATTGATATATATTGTACGGGATAAAAATTAGATTCGATAAAAGAAATTGATCAGGCAGTTATTAAAAAGTATCTTTAAAAGGGGTTGAATGAAAAGCAAGTTTCGCTGGAAATTTTAACGCGGGTTTTTAAATCTTTCCAAAATCATTCATCAAAAAGGTATGTTGCGAAGTAAAAAATTAATAATCTCCTGGTAAGCATGTTATTCACTTTCTGTTTCTTTAGCGCAGCAGTGCAGCGGGAACAGAAGTGATTATTAAATTGCCTGTAATACAATAAGTAAAAATGTCAGTCGCAAAACAAATATTGTTTTTTATTACACAGATTTTTTTCTATACTGTGTCTTTTTCACAACCAGGATTTTTTTTAAGCTGTGACAGTTTAAAAAAATTGCTCAGCACAGAGATAAAGGAAGATACAACACGAGCTGACCGCCTGCTCTATTTATCCAACTGTTATATTTATGACAACCCCGACTCCGGTATCTATTATGCAGACAGCGCATTACGGCTTTCCCGAAAACTTGGTTACACAATTTGTGAAGCCTGGGCAAATTACAATTTGGGTGGGGCTTATTGGGTGCTCGGTGATTACGCTATATGTATGCAATATTATTTGCAGGCAATGGATTTATTCAAACAAATGAAGAGACCGGTAGGAGTAAGTAGTGTGAAATATTCCATAGGGGGTATTTATGAAGAAATGAGCGATTACAAACAGGCTTTGCAGTATTATTTCGAGGCGAGAAAAATGGATGAAGAAAACCCGGATGATCTTAAATTATTAACACCTGATGTTTCTATGGAGGCTAGATTAAAGGTATACGATCTGAGCATAGCTGAAGCTTATTCGGTTGGAAACATGTTAGATTCTGCTTTGTTCTTTGCCAGAAGAGGTTTTATTAAGGATCGTGAATCAGGGCATGACTGGACTCAACCGGCTTTGGTGTTGGGCAGCATATATTTTAAAAGAAACCAGTTGGATTCGGCGCTTTATTGTTACCGGTTAACTTTTAAATATACATTTCAAGATGACAGGATCGATATTAATAATGGTATTGCAACTATATTCCGTAAACGAAACCAACCAGACTCCTGCCGCTACTATGCTACAATGGCTTTTGATACTGCCGAGCTTATCCATTACCGGAAAGGCGCCATGCATGCCTTCGAGTTACTGGGATGGGTATACGAAAAAACAAATCCCGTTGAAGCCATGCGGTATTACAAAATCAGCATGGCTATAAAAGATAGTCTTTATGACAGGGAAAAATTAAGCCGGGTTAACTTCCTTGTTTTTGCTGAAAAGCAAAAGGAGCAGGAACTGCGTGCTACTCAGGAAAAATACTGGGACCGATTGAAGATGTACGGACTCTTAATTGTTGTAGCATTTTCCCTCTTAATTGCGCTCCTTTTATGGCGCAGCAATCGGCACCGCCAAAAAGCGTATGCTTTATTGCAAAAACAGGCAGAAAATGAATTACAGATTCAAAAATTAGAAAGTGAAAAAACAAAATCCGAACTACAGCATCAGGCAAGTGAGCTCGAAATGCAAGCACTTCGCTCACAAATGAACCCGCATTTTATTTTCAATTGTTTGAGTTCAATCAATCGGTTTATTTTAAAAAATAAAACAGAAGAAGCTTCGGATTATCTCACAAAATTTTCACGGTTGATACGTATGGTTTTAAATAATTCAAAATGTGCATTTATTTCTTTGGAAGATGAACTGGAAACACTGCGTTTGTATTTGGAAATGGAAAGACTGCGCTTTAAAAATTCTTTTGACTATAGTTTCAGTTATAAGAATGCTGTTGATGTTGGAAACATTTTTATTCCTCCACTACTACTTCAACCTTTCGCTGAGAATGCTATATGGCATGGTTTAATGCACAAACAGGAAAAAGGTTTTTTAAATTTTGATTTCAGCACCGAGGAAAAGTTTTTAATGTGCATTATTTCTGATAATGGTGTTGGCAGAGAACAGGCAGAATTACTGAAAAGTAAATCCGTTGAAAAACAAAAATCAATGGGTTTAAAAATTACGAAAGAGCGTTTGAGTTTGCTTAATGACAATTCTAACGAACAAACATTTTTTACAATAGAAGATATGACAGATGAGAATGGAAATGCGACTGGTACCCGCGTGCATTTAAAAATATACTATAAAGAAATGGTGGAAGTATAAAAATTGAACTTAATGATAACAGCCATAATTGTAGATGATGAACCTTACAGTTGTGAAAGCCTTGCAACTTTAATTGAGCGCTACTGTTCTGATGTTAAGCTTTTGGATATTTGTTATTCAGGAAAAGATGCGCTGAAAGCGATACACGAACAAACGCCTACCCTGCTTTTCTTAGATATTGAAATGCCGGGCATGAATGGTTTTGAAATGCTTCAACAATTACCGTCCATTAATTTCTCTATCATTTTTACAACCAGTTACGATCAGTATGCAATTAAAGCCATACGTTTTAGTGCATTGGATTATTTATTAAAACCTGTTGACCGTGAAGAATTACAAAATGCCGTACAAAAAGTAATTCATAAATCTCACGAAACATTGCCGCAGCAAATTGAAATCCTTTTACAAAAATTAAATCACCCAACTATACCAATAAATAAAATTGCCATACCAACTATGGAAGGTTTACAAATGCTTTTCGTTGAAAATATCATCAGTTGTTCATCTGATCGCAATTACACTACCCTGTTTTTAAAGAACAGGCAAAAAATAATTGCATCACGCAGTTTAAAAGAAATTGAAGAAATGCTGGAAGATTATTCTTTTGCCAGGGTTCACAATTCCCATCTCGTCAATTTGAATGAAGTGGAAAAATATATAAAAGGTGAGGGTGGTTATTTACTTATGAGTGATGGAACAACTGTTGATGTATCCCGCAGCCGCAAAGAAATACTTTTAAAAAAATTACAACCAAATAAATTTTAACCATCATGAAATAACTTACCCTCTTCCCATTGACTAACTTACTGCTAGCAAATTTCGCCCAATCTCAAGGTTGTATTATTGTTCGAAATATTTCAGGACTGGGCAATACAATCTGGCCAGTAATTCATTTTCTATGTCCACCTGGGGGTTAAGTGGGAGTATTAAAGTCTTTCGAGAGTTCAAACTATAACTACCTGTAAAAATAAATTGCAGAAACTTGAAGCAAATATTTTAAAACTGATTTAAGGGTTGTAGCCTTCCTTTATATAACTCCAGCTCTCCTGTTCCTTTAAAGAAATTTCAAGGATAGCTGCCGGAACAACTATTGCTTGTGATAATAGCTGGCTCTTGTCAACTCCTCTTCTTTTCATGGTTTCATTACATGCGGCAAAAACTACTTTTAATTTATTTAACTCTTCTATTTCCTTTTGAACAGTTGTCTTGTTTTTCATCAAGAGGTCCAGCCCTGGTCCATGAC
>Ga0207712_10002190_pt1 | contig 12729 bp, 11 predicted proteins | sample KBSS44metaG_FD_184402 | JGI IMG/M metagenome (GOLD analysis project Ga0207712, IMG submission 184402) | Switchgrass rhizosphere microbial communities from Kellogg Biological Station, Michigan, USA - KBS S4-4 metaG (SPAdes) (version 2) | ecosystem: Host-associated > Plants > Roots > Rhizosphere... | reverse complement strand
TCGACCCACTGCATCCAGTCGTCCTCGATCCAGTCTTCCACGGGGGTACCCTCCCTGGGTGGCGTCGAGCGGTTGAACTGGCAATGTTGGACGGCCCCCTGCCAGATCCGGGCCGCAAAGCGGGTGTGACGGGTGGCGGGTGGCGGGGATCGGGGTGGCGGGGCGCGGGTGACGGATAGGACGAACCACGCTCGTCATTTCTCTGGCGCTCCCGTCTACAGGTCCTGCGCACCGGGACGGCTCCGGCGTCACGCGCAGCTCACGCCAGTGTGGTCCTGGCTCGAAGCAAGTACCGTTGCCTGCCTAACGCATAGCGCACCTCGACCACTGCTGTCATTCCGAGCGGAGCCGCGCAGCGGCGGAGGCGAGGAATCGCCATCCTCCCGACAGAGGGGCCTCCCGGTCGGGACGAGTGCGATTCCTCGCCTCCGCGCCTTCGGCGCTCCGCTCGGAATGACAGCAGTGGCGGCCTTCGCCGCTGCGCTCGGAATGACAGATCAATTGGCTTTGCGACTCGCCGGGGCTGCGAGCTTCCGATATGCCTCGCGCAGATCGACCAGCGCCCGATGGGCTCGCACGCGGGCCGCGCCCGCGGTGCATCCCAAAATGGCACCGATCTCCGAGAACGGCAGCTCGTGGAATCGGCAGAGGACGAGGACCTCGCGCTGCTCGGACGTGAGCGACCGCATCGCCAGCGCCAGGAGCTCGGCGTCACCCGACGGATCCGGCATCACCACCGCCGGCGTCTCGACGCCCCACCGTTCCGAGATCTTCCGGTCGCGCGCGTGTCGCGCCAGCTGCTCGAGACACACGTTGCGGGCGATGCGGTACACCCACGTCGTGAAGCGCGCGTCACCGCGGAACGTCGCGCGATGCCGCAGCACGCGGAGAAAGGTCTCCTGGGCCAGGTCGTCGCCGTCGGCACCGCCGGAAACGATGCGCGCGCAGAGCCCGCGCACCGCCTCGTAGTGACGACGGAACAGCGCGTCGAATGCCGGCAACGCGCCGTCCCGCAACGCGAGCATGAGTTCTTCGTCCGACGGTTCGGCCACCCGCGCTCGCCTCCGGGCAAGAGACCTCACCGTTAGACCGGCGTCGCCTCCGTCGTGTTACACCGGCCACCCGCGTTCACGGCCCGGTAACACGCGGCCGCGAGCGCCGATCTAAGGAAGTGGATCCCGCTCCGCCAGAGGAGCGCGAACCGTGGACCTGCGATGGGACGAGGCGACCATGGAATGCGAGCGCATACGCGAGGAGTTCGTCGAGCGGCTCACCGGCACGCTCGATCCGGCTCGATTCCGAGCGATCGACGACCACCTCAGTGGCTGCGCGGCCTGTCGAGCCGAGACGGAGCGGCTACGCGAGCTGTGGGCGGAGCTCGCGACACTGAACGTGCCTGCCGCGGCGAGCGGTGCCGGTCGCATCGAGCGGATGATCGACGCGCGCACGCGACTGGGGGCGGGCGTGGTGAGTCTCGCGTCCCGGCCGGAGCGGCGCACTCGCGCACGCGAGATCGCGTTCTCCGTCGTCGGCCTCGCGGGGTCGCTGTTCATCGGTATGGCGCTCGGCCATCGGTCGACGAACACGGCGCCCGACACGGTCGTCCCTATGAACATCACGCCCGCGTCCGAAACGAAGCAGAAGTACGTTCTCCTCCTCCACGGTCCGGCGCGCGCTCGGCCCCTGACACAACCGACCGCCGCGGACTCGGCCGCCGAGCGCGCGATCGTCGCCGAGTACAGTGCGTGGGCGAGAGGGCTGGCGACGGCGGGGTCGCTCGTGATGGCCGAGAAGCTCGCGGATGATCCGCTGACGATCCTTGCGGCGAGTGGTGCCACAGAGGCGATTCGGGGGACGGCGGACGAGCTCGGAGGATTCTTCGTGATTCAGGCCGCGGACTCGGCGGAGGCGTTCCGTATTGCGCGCGACTGTCCGCATCTCCGGCACGGCGGCACTGTGCAGGTGCGGCGCATCGAGCCGACGTGAGAGAAATTGGTGTTCTTGGGGTCAGAGTCCAGTGGAAGCGTTTCAACGCGTTCGCAGTGGATTTTCAAGAGGGTCAGAGCCCTTGGTTTTTCAAGGGGCTCTGACCCTCTTGAAAATCCCCCTGAAAATCTGACCCCAAATTCTTTCGCCAGGCTCGGCCCAACATGACCTGCTCCGCGTAGTCGATCCCCGCGGGGGTTCGGGAGCCGTGCCAGGAGAGAAGCTCGCCGTCGACGATCCGGAATCGCGCCGGGGGAAGACCCGACGCGGCAGCGATCTCGTCGGCGTGCGACGGCTTGAACGGGAACGGCTCCGTCGACAGCAGGACGACGTCGGGGTTCGAGGCGCCGAGCTCGTCGGGTGTGATCGTGGGATAGCGATCGGATCGAGACGCGAACACGTTTCGCCCGCCGGCGTCTCCGAGCAGCGCACTCACAAACGTGTCGGCGTTGACCGTCATCAAGGGATCGCGCCAGATGAGATACGCGTAAGTCACGGGGCTTCGCGTGGCTGCGGCCTGAGCGACACGCGAGTGACGCGTCTCGATGTCGCGCGCAATGCGCTCGCCTTCCGCCGATGCCTGCACCACCTCCGCGATCGAGCGGATCATCTCGGCCGTGTCGAGCGCGGTGTGCGGGAAGCTGACGTGACACATAAGCCCTGCGGCTTGAAGCGCTTCGGCATCTTCGCGCCTATTTTCCTCCTCATTGAGGAGAACAAGATCGGGCGCGAGCTCGATGATCCGATCGATCTTCGGGTTTTTCGTGCCGCCGACTTTCTCGACGGTGGCGACGCCATCGGACGGATGGATACAGAATTTCGTCCGCCCCACCAGATTGGCGCCGAGTCCGAGTTCGAAGACGAGCTCGGTGAGCGAAGGACAGAGCGACACGATTCGCATTCGAGGAAATCTATCGTAGCAGTCCACGGCGTCCGACTACGTTTCGTCCATGGTCACGATCACCCGCGACGAGCTCAAGGCCAAGCTGGACCGCGGCGACGACTTCACGCTGTTCGAGGTCCTGCCGCTCATGTACTTCCGAAAGCACCACTTACCGACAGCGAAGAACCTCCCTCCGACCGCCGTCGCCGAGGTGGCGTCCGAGATCGTGCCGGACAAGGGCGCGGAAATCGTGCTCTATTGCTGGGACGATGACTGCCCGACGTCCGGCTGGGCTGCGACCGAGCTCGAGGCGATGGGTTACACGAGAATCCGTGAATACGTTGGCGGCAAGAAGGACTGGATCGACGCCGGATTCCCGATGGTCAAGGACCCACGGCAGGATTCTTGAACGCTTGGCGCCCTCTTCATTTGGCGAGAGCGGGAGCATGGGAGCGAAGCTCAAGCGGATCGAGGACCAGGTGGTGGTCATTACCGGTGCCTCGAGTGGAATTGGACTGGCGACCGCGAAGATGGCGGCGGAGCGAGGCGCGCGGGTGGTGCTGGTCGCTCGTGACCCAGAGGGCCTGGCGAGCGCTCGCGTCGAGATCGAGGGCGCTGGGGGTCGAGCGATCACGGTCATGGCCGACGTGGCGAACCTCGAGGAGGTGCGCGGGATCGCACGCAAGGCGGTCGAGGCGTTCCGCGGGTTCGACACGTGGATCAACAACGCCGGCCTGTCGATCTATGGTCCGATCGAGGAAGTGCCGGTCGAGGACGCGCGCCGTCTGTTCGACGTGAACTACTGGGGGGTCGTGCACGGGTCGCTGACGGCGCTCGCCCATCTGAAGGATCGCGGCGGCGCGGTCATCAACCTCGGCAGTGTGCTGAGCGATCGGGCAGTTCCGCTGCAGGGCCACTATTCCGCGAGCAAGCACGCCGTGAAGGCGTTCACGGACGCGCTCCGGATGGAGATCGAGAAGGAGCAGGCGCCGGTGTCGCTGACGCTGATAAAGCCGGGGGCGATCGACACGCCCTTTCCGGAGCATGCGCGCAACTACATGGAAGCGGAGCCGAAGCATCCTCCGCCGGTGTACGATCCGTCGGTGGTGGCGGAAGCGATCCTGTTCTGCGCGGAGCACGCGCGTCGTGATCTGATCGTCGGCGGTGGCGGGAAGATGACGGCGGCGCTGCACAACGTGCCGCGGGTGGCGGATCGCTACATGCGGGCGACGATGTTCACGGGCCAGAAGATGAAGAAGCCCTCGCGTCGGGAGCGGGAGGATTCGCTGTACGAGCCGCAGGGTGGTGGGCGCGAGCGCGGCAACTATCCGGGGACGGTGCACCAGCGGAGCCTCTATACGATCGGGGCCATGCATCGCGTGGCCACGGTATTGAGTGCCGCCGCCGTCGGCGCTGGTGTCGTCATCGCGAGTCGTCGGTCCTGGCGTTAGGCGTGCTGCGTGCTGCTCGCTCGCTTGCGGGCGGGTGTTTCGCGTGGCACCATCGCGGCGCGAGGCGCGCGCGCTGCTGCGTGATGCGGACGGCCCGCAGCACGCAGCAAGCAGCGCAACTACATGCCCGACGGAAACGTCCGAGGCGGCCCACCATCCACAAAGTCACGACTTGGTTCGGCGCCCGACCAACTCGGCCACCGCCGCCGGCCACTCCGGATACTCGAACACGAACCCGGAGTCCGGAAGTCGCCTCGGCACCACGCGCCGGCTCTTGAGCACCAGCTCCGACTCCGTTCGCAGCAGGCGAACACCCAGCTCGAGCATCCCGCGCGTGGCCGGAAGTCCGATCGGCATGTGAACCGCCCGGCGCAGCGCGCGCATGAAATCGCGGTACGGGAGCGGGTTCGGCGACGCGATGTTCACCGCGCCCGCGAGCTCCGGATGCTCGATCAGCCAGCACATCGCGCGGACGAAGTCGCGGTCGTGCATCCACGAGACGTACTGCGCTCCGCCGGCGACCGAACCGCCGAGGCCGAGCCGGGCGAGTCGGCGCAGCATGGCGAAGATGCCGCCGGGGTCGGGGCTCATCACCATCGCGGAGCGGAGGAGGACGAGCCGCGTCGCGCTCGTGACGTTGTCGGTCGCCGCACGTTCCCACGCCGTCGCCACCTCGATGCTGAACCGCCAGCTCGGCGGCGCCTCGATCTCGCGCCCGCCGATCACGCCCGTCACATCGTCGTTAGGCGCGTCGAAGCGGTGCGCGTAGATGGTCGCCGTGCTCGCCTGGAGCCAGATCGCAGGCGGACGCCGGCAGCGCGCAATCGCCTGCCCCAGGACGCGCGTCGACTCCACGCGCGAGTCGAAGATCGCGCGTCGGTTCTCCGGCGTGTAGCGACAGTTGACGTTGCGCCCGGCGAGGCCAATGACGACATCGGCCCCGTCGAGCTCCGACGTCCACGGCCCGATGACGCGGGGATCCCAGACCGCGGTGCGCCACGGCGCGGGCGCGGGGTGCCGGCTCAGCACGACGACATCGTGCCCGTCGGCGCGAAACGCGCGCGCGAGCAGGGTTCCGACCTGGCCGGTACCACCCGGCATGACGATTCGCATGACAGGAAGCTACCGTGGCCTAACGCACCTCGCGCAGGTCCGTCGTCCGGATGTCGCTCACGCGCTCGGTCACGGTGAAGAGGAAGCGGCGACCGCCCAGAACGTCGGCCGCCCTTCCCTGCATACTGCTTGCACAGGATGTCCCGCCCACCCGGGCTCCACCACGGGCCAGCCGCGACGATAGATTCGGGTGGTGCTCAACGACGCTCCCCGGTTTGACGCCCTCCAGGCCTCACGCATCGCGCGCGAGGTGTTCGGGATCGATGCAGTCGCGCAGCCCCTCACGAGTGAGCGCGACCAGAACTTTCTCGTGACCGAACCGGGTGGTGGCCGGCGTGTACTCAAGATCGCGAATGCCTCGGAACGCGCCGAGATGCTGGAGGCGCAGCAGGCGGCGATGACTCACGTCGCATCCCACACGTCGCTGTGCCCTCGCCCACTCACGACCACGGCCGGCGGACTGATGGCAACCGTCGAGGGTGACGAACGGCGAAGGCACGCCGTCTGGTCCGTCACGTATCTCCCCGGCCTCCCACTCGGCACCGTGGGCCACCGGTCCGCGTCGCTGCTCGAAGACTTCGGGCGCGCCATCGCATCGCTCGGCGCCGCGCTCAATGGGTTCGACCATCCGGCCCTCCACCGCGACTTCTATTGGGACCTGGCGAACGCGTCCCGCGTGATCGACGAGTATCGCGCGCTGGTGACGGACGCTGCGCTCGGGCAGGCGATCGACACGCTCGCGGAGCGGTTCGACCGCCACGTTAGGCCCGTCCTCGACAAGCTGCCGCGTCGTGCGATTCACGGGGACCTGAACGACCACAACGTCCTCGTCGATCGCAACGGCGCCGGCGGGGAGAGCGGCCGCGACGGCGCTGTGGTCAGCGGCATCGTCGATTTCGGCGACATGGTGCACAGCTATGCGGTCGCCGACGTCGCCATTGCGGCGGCGTACATGATGCTCGACGCCGACGACCCGCTCGACGCGCTCTCGCACATCGTCCGCGGGTACTCAGCCGTCGCCGCGCTCCGCCAGGACGAGCTGCACGCGTTGTTCGGGCTGAGTGCGATGCGACTCTGCATGAGCGCCTGCATCGCCGCCCATCAGCGGCGCGAGCGTCCGGACAACGAGTACCTCGACGTCAGCCAGACGGCCATTCGACGCACGCTTCCGGCGCTCGCGGCCATCCCGTTCGAGTTGGCGGAGGCGGTCGTGCGGGAAGCGAGCGGGGTCGAGCCATCGCCCCCGGCGGCGGGTGTGCGCGCGTGGCTCCAGGCCAACACCGCTCGTTTCGCCCCGGTGATGCCCTTCGATCCGCTGACCAACCCCGTGCTCGTGCTGGACCTCGGCATCACGAGTCCGCTCGTGAGTGCCGAGGCGGAAGAGAACGCGGAGCCGATGCTGACAGGGCGCGTCGACTCGGCCATGCGTGCCGCGGGTGTTCGGGTGAGCATCGGCCGGTACGATGAGCCGCGCCTCCTCTATAGCTCCCCGTTGTTCGCGGGCGACGAGTCGCCGCTGGCCGAGCGTCGGACGATTCACCTGGGGCTCGACCTCTTCATGGATGCGGGCACGCCAGTCTCGGCGCCGTTGCGTGGCACCGTGCACGCCTTCGCCGACAACCGCGCGGCGCTGGACTATGGTCCGGTGATCATCCTCCGTCACGTGACGGACGACGGGACCGAGTTCTTCACGCTCTACGGACACCTGAGCCGCGAGTCGCTGCCCGGGTTGGCCCTTGGCAAGGCGATCGAGCGCGGCGAGCGGTTCGCGTCGTTAGGCGCCGCCGACGTGAACGGCGGTTGGACGCCACATCTCCACCTCCAACTGTTCACGAGTCTCCTGGAGCTGAGCACGGACGTCCCCGGTGTCGTCCGACCCAGCCGGCGCGCGGTGTGGCGCAGCATCTGTCCGGATCCGAATCTCATCGTCGGCATTCCGACGAGTCGGTTTCCGGCCGAGCCGCCCTCGAAGGCAGAGACGCTTGCAACCCGGCGCGCGCTGTTCGGCCAGAACCTGAGCATCGCCTACCACGAGCCGCTCAAGGTCGTGCGCGGCTGGCGCCAGTATCTCTTCGACGACGTTGGCCGACGCTACATCGATGCGTACAACAACGTCCCGCACGTGGGACATGCGCATCCGCGCGTCGTCGATGCGGCGCACCGGCAGATGACGCTGCTCAACACGAACACGCGCTACCTGAGCGATGTCGTGAACGAGTACGCGGAGCGCCTGACGGCGACGTTCCCGAAGCCGCTCAGCGTGTGCTTCCTCGTCAATTCGGCAAGCGAGGCCAACGAGCTCGCGCTGCGCCTGACGCGGGCGTACACGGGCCGGCGCGACATGATCGTGCTCGAGGCGGCGTATCACGGCAACACGACGGGGCTCATCGACCTGAGCCCGTACAAGCACGCGGGCCCGGGTGGCGGCGGAGCGCCCGATTGGGTGCACGCGGTGCCGATCCCGGATGTCTATCGCGGTCCGTACAAGGCGAATGATCCGGATGCGGGTGCGAAGTACGCAGCCTTCATCGGGAAACGGGAAGCGGGAAGCGGGAATCGGCCTGCCTCGGGACGCTTCGATCCCCGATTCCCGACGTCCGATTCCCGTTTCCCGTTTCCCGTTTCCCGATTAGCAGGGTTCATCGCCGAGACCTGCCCGAGCGTCGGCGGGCAGATCGTGTTTCCGCCGGGATACCTCGCGGAGGTATACCGGGAGGTACGCGCGGCCGGCGGTGTCTGCATCGCGGACGAAGTGCAGACCGGGCTCGGTCGCATGGGGACGAGCTTCTGGGCATTCGAGGACCAGGGCGTCGTGCCCGACATCGTCGTGTTAGGCAAGCCGCTCGGCAACGGCCATCCGATCGGCGCCGTCATCACGACACCGGAGATCGCGGCGGCATTCGACAACGGCATGGAATTCTTCAGCACGTTCGGCGGCAACACCGTCTCGTGCGCGATCGGTCTCGCCGTGCTCGACGTCATGCGAGACGAGTCACTCCAGGAGCACGCACGACAGGTCGGCGAGCGGCTGCTGGCGGGCCTGCGACCGCTGGCGGACCGCCACCGGATCGTGGGCGATGTGCGCGGTTCCGGCCTTTTTCTCGGCGTCGAGCTCGTTCGCGATCGCGAGACGCTCGAGCCGGCGGGCACGGAGGCGTCGTACGTCGCGAACCGGATGCGCGAGCTGGGCATTCTGCTCGGGACCGACGGCCCGCATCACAACGTCGTGAAGATCCGTCCCCCGATGCCGTTCAGCGACGAGGACGCCGATCTGCTCGTCGGCGCCCTCGATCGTATCCTCGCGGAGCTGCCTGGCTGACCTCAGGGGCTAGTCGCGCGGGTGGCCGTGTACGGCGCCGTTCGGGCTCGACGTCATCTCATCCATCCGACCCGCCATACGTGCGCGTCGTTCGGGAAGCACGACCGCGCTCAAATACGCCGCGCGAAATGAATCCCAGTGCCGGGCGGCCCGTGCAGCCGTGCGCTCCCACTGCCCCCAGTCGCCCGCAAACTGCGAACGTTCCAGCGCCGGGACGAGCACCCGAACCGAATCGCGCAGCTCGCGAAGCTGCGTGTGAAGCGGCTCCCGCGCCGCCAGCACCGGGAACAGACCGGCGGTGTCGGCGACCTCCGACAAGGCGAGCGCGGCCTTTCGGATCATCGGCCCCGCGACGGAGTCGACGAGTCGTTCGGCGTTAGGCGGAGCGAGCCCGAGCGCCCAGAACGGGAGATTGAAGTTGTGGCCGGCGAACGGGCCGTCCGGCGACGGCACGAACCAGACGTGGAGCATGACGAGCGTTTGTCCCGGAGGCGCGAGATTCGGATGCTCGTGCCACGGCGGGTTGTCCTGGAATGTCACCGGCCGCGCCGAGTCGCCGACGGGGGCGAGGTAGGCGTACGCCGCGCCGACGAGCGAGTCCTTCCCGGCGATCGGCGAGAACATGAGCTGCGACGGCTCGACGAGCTTGAACGTGCGGCCGTCCTTCATGCGCGCTTCATTGACGTAGTGCACGCCCATCGTCGGGATCCAGCCGAACACCGGCTCGAACCCGGCGGCGTGCGCGGCCGCCGGCGAGCCGAGCGAGCGGGCGCTGGCCGCGACCTCGCGGATCTGCGCTCGGGTGGTGGCACTGAGCTCCTGCGCGCCCGCGCGTGCGGCGCACAACGCAACAGCGACCGCGATGTGGTGTGATCGCATTTGGTGGCTCCGAAAATGACGCGTCACCTTACGGCGGGCGGTGGGTCCGGCCAATGCAGCCGTCGCGAACCGGGATTCCGTCGATGCGAACAGGGCGGATTGGGCGCCGAATGCGCCTGGTTTCAAAGGCGTCGGAGACCCCAATTCCTTTGCGGCATTCGCCGGCTCGAGCGCCACCTTCGCGCAGGCGCTGCGGCATTCACCCTCGCGCCCTTCCCCGGCGCGGCGGCGCCGCCAACTTGGTAGCCGTGAACCCTGTGGACTCTCTCGCCCCACGCCGCACCATCCGCGTGAGCTGGCGCTTGGCGATCATCGTCGCCACCGCGCTCGTCGCGCTCTGGTCGCTCCAGCTCTACTTCGCGCCACCGGCGCCGCGGAGACAGCTGCCGTTCAGCACCGTCGCGCTCATCCAGGCCGTGACCTGGTACACGTGGCTGCTCCTGCTCCCGCTCATCCTTCGCGTCGTTCGCCGCGTTCGACTCGGCGGGACCGCCTGGCGGATGGATCTTCCGGTGCAGCTGCTCGCCGGCGCCGCGTTCGCGTTCGCACATTCCGAGCTCGCCGCCGTGTTCCGCTGGATGCTGGGCGTGAGCGCGTATTCGACGCTCGCCGACGTCACCACGGCGGCCGCCGTGGTCACCCTCGCGAGCGATTTCATTCGCTACTGGATGATCGCCGGCGTCTATCACGCCGTAGCGTACTTCGCCGAGCTCAAGGAAGGCGAGATCGCGGCCGCGCGGCTCGCCACGACGCTGGCCGAAGCGCGACTCGAGAGCCTGCGCGGCAAGCTGCAGCCACACTTCCTCTTCAACACGCTCAACAGCATCGCCGCGCTCGTGCGCGACAACCCGCGCGCGGCCGAGGAGATGATCGGCACGCTGAGCGACCTGCTGCGCGCCTCGCTCGCCTCCGCCGACGCGCACGAGATCACGCTGGGCGAAGAGCTCGACCTCGTCGCGAAGTATGCGGGCGTGGAGCAGGCGCGGTTCGGCGAACGCCTGCACGTCGAGATGAACGTGCCTGCTGACCTCCTGGACGCGCGCGTGCCGCAGCTCCTGCTGCAGCCGCTCGTGGAGAACGCCATCCGCCACGGCATCGCCCCGCGCGAGGGGCCGGGCGTCGTCAGGGTGAGCGGCGCGGGCCGGAACGGGCGGCTCACGCTCTCCGTCGAGGACGACGGCGTCGGACTCGGCGCCGGACGACCGGGCGGGCACGGTATCGGCCTCAGCGCCACGCGCGAACGGCTCCATCACATGTACGGGCTGGACTCGGCGCTGGACGTCCGTGACCGCGAGGGTGGCGGGACGCGCGTGTCGATCGACCTGCCCCTGCGGCGTGAGGGGAGGAGGACGGCGTGACGCGTCCGGCCGAGCGCGTCACGCCGGTTCGCGTACTGATCGTCGACGACGAGGCGCTGGCTCGGCGACGCCTCAGGACCTTGCTCGACGATGATCCTCGCATCGAGATCGTCGGCGAGGCGGAGAGCGGAAACGTTGCCGTCAGGCAGTTGCGCGAGATCGACATCGACCTCGTGCTGCTCGACATCCAGATGCCGGGACTGGACGGCTTCGGCGTCCTTCGCGCGCTGCGCCCCGACGAGCTGCCGCTCGTCGTGTTCATCACGGCGTTCGACGAGCACGCGATCCGCGCCTTCGACGTCAACGCGGTGGATTATGTGCTCAAGCCCGTGGTGGAGTCCCGGTTTCGCCTGGCGATCGACCGCGCCATCGAGCGGCTGGCGCGCCCGCGCAGCGAGATCGCCGCGGCGGTGCTCGCCGCGCTCGATCACGTAACAGGACCGGCCGAGCGAGACCGCATCCCGATTCGCACCGAACACGGCGTGACGTTCGTTCGCACCGCCGACCTCGACTGGGCGGAGGTCGAAGGCAGCAGCGTCAGGCTCCACGTTGGGCGCAACACGCACGATGTCCGCGAGACGATGGGCGAGCTCGAGCAGCGCCTGTCACCGATGAAGTTCATGCGTATCCATCGCTCGCGCCTGGTGAACATCGATCGCGTCCGCGAGATCCAACCGTGGTTCAAGGGTGACTTCGTGCTGATCCTCGCGGACGGCACGCGCCTCGTGAGCGGGCGAACCTACCGCGAACGCGTGCGCCAGCTGATTCGCTGAACCGCGCGTGCCTGCCGTGGTCGCCCTCGATCGTATCCTCGCGGAGCTGCCTGGCTGACTTCGGCCGGGACATCCGCCGCGGGGTCACGAGATCAAGGCGACCCCTCTCCGACCACCTCGCGAACGAGCGCGCCGAGCTTTGCGGGTGCTGACCGAGCCAGTCCATTCCCGGTTTCCCCGAACGAGACCGTGTGACTTCGCGACCCGCGCTCCACGGTAATCGAGTAGCTCACGTCGTTGTCCGCGCCGACGTCGTGCCCCTTCGCGCTGACGTGCGCCGGGAGGCCGAAGAACGTCGCGTCATCGACGAGCTCTTCCAGCTGCGCCGCGCGCTCGCGCGAAACCGCTGTCGTGTCCACGGTCGCGACGTCGATCGGAACGCCCGCGAAACCGCCCGATTGTGAAATACGAATCCTCATCCGCCTACCTCCGCTGACGCCGGCAACCGTCGACCAATCGTCGTGGTTTTCGATTGCCGGCGCAATTCCCTCGAGGTCAGGTTCAGCGCTTTCGAGTCCGGGTCGGGCGGGAGCTGCGGCCTGTCCGGCTCGGGGCCGGAGCACGAGCCTCCGCCGGGCGCTCGGTGCCGCGACCAAACAACTTCGTGGTGAACTCGCGGTCCTTGCTGAAGAGGTTCCGCAGTGCCGCCAGCTCGACCTCCAACGTCGCGTCGATGTCCTCGTTGTACTCGGAGTGCTGCATCGTTCCGCAGCAGCCGTGACGATCCTGCGGCACATCCTCATCATCGGTAATGGCCGCGGGGAGCGTGAGGTCGTCTGTCTGGCTGAGCGACAGGGGAGTTGGCGCCACGACCACTTCGCGGAACGCGAACCGGTTGCGGAGGAAGTTTCTGTATGCGACGGGTTTGCCATCGGCCACGGTGATCGTGAGCATCTTGTTGACCACGTCGGCGTACGTCGCGTTCGCTGCCGGCGCCTGACCGATCGCTCGGAGGACGAGGCTGCAC
>Ga0207712_10002187_pt1 | contig 12758 bp, 7 predicted proteins | sample KBSS44metaG_FD_184402 | JGI IMG/M metagenome (GOLD analysis project Ga0207712, IMG submission 184402) | Switchgrass rhizosphere microbial communities from Kellogg Biological Station, Michigan, USA - KBS S4-4 metaG (SPAdes) (version 2) | ecosystem: Host-associated > Plants > Roots > Rhizosphere >... | reverse complement strand
TCTGCGGTAAATCAACCCGCCACGGTGCGCGACCACGCACCGTGAATCAACCGCCACGATGCGTCAACGACCAACGTGATTTACCCACCGCTCGATATCTCCTCCGTCCGTCGCAGCCGGCCGCCGGCGGGGTCGTAGCGCCACGGGACATCGCCACCGGGGGCGGCACGGAGATGCGTACCGCCTAACCACTTGTCGAACCCGCGAAGGCGGATGCCGTCGACGCCGCCGAGCAGCACCGTGCGACCCGCCTCCGTGATGGAGATCGTGCCCGACAGAACCTCAGGGCCGTCCCACGACGGCACGTCGAGCGCGATCAGCGGCATGTCGCCGGCTGCGAGCAGCCGCAGACGGTGCCAGAACGTCGAGTCGCCCATGAACACCCGCTCCTCGCGCTGCTGCGCCGCGTGGAACAGCGCACCCGGCGACATCGACTCGCGGGAGACCAGCTCGAGGATGTGCCGCTCCGTCCGCGGAAGCCCGCTGCCTAACGCCGGATACTCTTCGAGGAAGCGATGCAGGGCGCCGGAGAGAAACGGGAGCGTCCTCGACGTGTCCTCGTGCACGATGGCATCGAAGGCGCCCGGATCATCCCCCGTGAACGCCGCCCACGCGCGACGGCCGAGGCTCAGCTGGTCCCGTGTGACGGGCGCGCGCGTACCCAGCAGCGACGCGAGCTGCTCGGCGTCGAGCTGACCGAGCCCGTGAAACGGCTCGTAGCCCGGATACTCACCGATGCAGATGAGGCTGAGCGACGTCCGGCCGAGATCGCGGCGCGAGAACCAGTCCAGATGCCTGACGAGCAGAAGCTGGTCGAACAGGTCATGCTCGAACCAGAAAACGATCTCGTCGTAGTTCTCGAACGACGCGAGCTGCGCGTCCCAGCGTTCGTACGTCCGGAGCGCCTCGGTGTACGACACGTATCCGCTCGCCGCGAGGTATCGCGCGCGCATCTCGCGCCACCTTGCCGGCTCGGTCGCGGCTGGCACCGGACCCTCGTGGAGAACGTCGGCGTACGGCACGAACGCACCCGGGACGCTCGAATGCTCGAGCGTCATGCGCACAGAGTCGCCATTGAGCACGTGCAGCAGCCGCGGCACCGTGGTGTGTTCGTCGAGCACATCCAGTGCGGCGTTCAATGAATTCGCGGATGGTGATCGATCGGCCATGTCTCGGGCTTCTGGCGTGTGGGCGAGGAGACGTGTGAGCTTCCGTCGCGCACGCGATACGAGTGAGCGAACGGTAGGTTCCGGGACGCCGAGTGTGTGGGCGACCTTCGCGTGACTGAGTCCGTCGATGTGGTACAGCGACAGCGGAACGCGATACCGCGCCGGCATCCGCTCGAGCGCCGACAGGACTCGGGCCGCAATCTCGCGCTGCTCCAGCCGATCCAGCGGCGACGGGTCGGCAGACGGAAGGTCGCCGGGTGCGTCGTCGTCGTAGTCGACGCGATTGGCGGTGTGTACGCGTTCGGCGCGCACGTGGTCGATCGACACCCCGAACACAATGCGCCGGAGCCACACACCGAATTTCGCCGGGTCGGCGAGCAGGTCGAGGTTGCGGAACGCGCGAAGGAAGCTTTCCTGCGCCACATCGTCGGCATCCGAAGGCGGAACGAGCGACAGGGCGACCGCGTACACCATTCGCTGGTAGCGTCTGGCGAGCTCGCCGAACGCGTCGCTCGCGCCCGCGGCTGTGCTTCGGGCTGCGGTGACGAGCTCGGCGTCGGATGGTGTTCGCGTCGACTGAGGTATGGTTGCCACCGTCTCCCCTGGCGGAAATTGGGGTCAGACTCGAATTGCATCGTTCTGTCTCAGCCGACGTTCCCGGATCAAGGGGTCAGAGCCCTTGATCCGAATTCAAGGGCTCTGACCCCTTGATCCCCAGTTTCTCAAGTTTCTCTCGGCCTCGCTCCGTTCGGAAATGACATGCGTACCCTAGTCGTGCGACCGCCAATTTCCGTTGCAACCATCCCGCCCTGCCGTAGCGTCCGCCCACCGTCCCGTCCGCCAACGACCCAGGCCAGCGGATCCACGCAGCACCGACCCACACGCGTCGTGACACCTTTGCTGACGCTCGGATTCAGCGGGGGCCAGAGTTCTTCTCGGCGCGCGGCCTTGTAGAGCACCACAGAATTCTTGAGTGCCGCGGCACAAGCAGACGAACGGTCCACGTGTGCAGGTTGGGGAGGAGGCGCATATTCCACCGGGCACAGACCCGTCTCCTTCTGGAGATGCGGGGATTGGCCGGTATATCGGAGCACGTCCGGCAATCAGATAACGCGGCGCTGTCGCGAAGACCAGTGAGGCCGGAAGAAGGCGGTCGCCTTGCACTCCGTACTCGGTTCAACCCTAACGATCATGCACGATGCGATTTCGTCGGGGAACGACATAGGAAGGTGCCATGCCCATGAGGCAATTCATCGTGATTGGGACAGTGTTGCTCGCCGCCGCCTGCGACAGCCCACAGTCCACGCCAGGTCCACAAGCGCCTGCGGCCACGACTGCCGCGGGACCGTCGGCCGCCGTGCAACTTGGCGGTCCGCCGTCCGGCGCCGGCACAGTGAACGCCGACGGCGGCGAGATCCAGCCGGCCGACCCGAGCAAATTTTACAAGGAGCCTGGCTACTCGCCGTACGCAGGCCGGCGCTATCCGGAGCGCCCGTACTTCGGTGACGAGCACGTCCACACCGCGTGGTCGGTTGATGCCGGCGGCAGCGGCGCGACGCTTGGTCCCGAGGAGGCCACGCGGTTTGCGCGCGGCGAGGAACTCACCTCGACGAGCGGCCAGCCGGTGAAGCTCGGACAGCCGCTCGACTGGGTCGCCATCACGGATCACTCCGACATGATGGGCATGATCACCGAGATCAAGGGCGGCAATCCCGAGATGATGGCTGACCCGACGCTCAAACGCTGGCGAGAGATGTTCAACGGCGGTCCCGTGGAGGCGAAGAAGGCCGTCATGGAACTGGTCGCCGCACAGGCGACCAAGAAGCTGCCGCCGGTCGCGTCGGATCCAAAGTTTGCCAAGAGCGTCTGGGCCAAGAACACGACGATCGCGGAGAAGTACAATGAACCGGGGCGTTTCACGGCGTTCATCGGCTACGAGTGGACGTCGAACGCCGGCGGCGGCGACAACCTGCATCGGAACATCATCTACCGCGACAACAAAGACAAAGCCGACCAGGTGCTGCCGTACACCACGTTCCAGAGCGAGAACCCCGAGGACCTCTGGAAGTGGATGACCGAATGGGAGAAGAAGACCGGCGGCAAGATCCTCGCGATCCCGCACAACGGCAATCTCTCGAACGGCCGGATGTTCGCGCTGACGACGTTCAGCGGTGACCCGCTCACCAAGGCGTGGGCCGAGGCGCGACAGCGGTGGGAGCCGCTGTTCGAAGCGATTCAGATGAAGGGGCAGAGCGAGTCGCATCCGTCGCTGTCGCCGACTGACGACTTCGCCGCCTACGAGCTGTGGGACCGCGGCAACCTGACTCAGACGCCGAAGAAGCCCGGCATGATCGCGGGCGAATACGCGCGCGAAGCGCTCAAGAACGGCCTGAAGGTCGAACAGGATCTGGGGACCAACCCGTTCAAGTTCGGGATGGCGGGCGGAACCGACACCCATAACGGCCTCGTGGCGGCCGAAGAGGACAACTTCTTCGCCAAATTCCCGAGTGCCGAGCCCCGGCCGGACCGGTGGGACGAGGACGCGATGAACTTCGGCCCCAACCGCATCGTGAAAGGCTGGGAGATGACGGCGGCAGGATACACCGCCGTGTGGGCGACCGGTAACACGCGTGCGGAGCTGTGGGACGCGATGATGCGCCGTGAGACCTACGCGACGAGCGGTCCCCGCATGATCGTCCGGTTTTTCGGCGGCTACGACTTCACCCAGGCTGACGCCACGCGCACGCCGGCGGTGGCCGGGTACGCGAAGGGTGTGCCGATGGGCGCCGATCTTCCCGCTGCGCCGGCCGGCAAGACGCCGACGTTCCTCGTCGCTGCGCTCAAAGACAGGTTCAGCGGCAACCTTGATCGCATCCAGATCATCAAAGGATGGCTGGGCAAGGATGGCACGCCACAGGAGAAGATCTACGACGTGGTCTGGGGCGACAAGGACCGGCGCCGGATCGTCAAGGGCAAGCTGACCCCGGTTGGGAACACCGTGGACGTCGCTACCGCCACGTTTACCAACACCATCGGTGATCCGGAACTTGTCACCGTGTGGAAGGACCCGGACTTCGATCCGTCGTTCCGCGCGGTCTACTACGCGCGCGTCCTCGAAATCCCGACGCCGCGCTGGACCGCGTACGACGCGGCGTACTTCAAGATCAAGATCACGGACCCGAAGGTACCGATGACGACCCAGGAGCGGGCGTTCACGTCGCCCATCTGGTATTCGCCAAAGTAAAACGGCCATGCGTATTCGAACGCTTCTCAGCGAGCCGATGCTGCACTTCCTGCTGATCGGCATCGCACTCTTCGGCGCCTATCGATGGGTGTCGCCCGGCGATTCCGGCGAGCGTCGCATCGTCATCACCCAGGGGGTGGTAGACCACTTGGTTACACAGCATGTGGCGGCGAGAGGTCGCGAACCGTCCACCACCGAGTTGAACCACTTGATTGAGTCGTACGTACGCGATGAGATCCTGTACCGGGAAGGTGTGAGACTCGGGCTCGAACGTGACGACATCGTCGTGAAGCGTCGAGTCCGCCAGAAGATCGAGATGATCGCGGAGGAGGACGCCTCGACACGGGCGCCGACCGACGCGGACCTGGTCGCGTACCTGACGGCGAACCAGGCGCGCTTCGTCCAGCCGGCCATCCTCACCTTCGACCAGGTTTTCATCGGAGAATCCAGGTCCGGTCCGGGAGTGGTGCATGTCGTGACGGTCACAGGTGAGGCCCTTCGGAAGGGTGCTGACCCCGAGCAACTTGGCAAGCCGACGCTGCTGCCGCATCGGATGACGCGGACTCCTGCCGATCTGGTGGCGCGCGACTTTGGCGCCTCCTTTGCTGCTGCTCTCGAGAAAGTGCCGGTCGGCGAATGGGTGGGGCCGATCGACTCGAGCTTCGGGGCGCACTACGTGCGCGTCTCGGATCGCACGCCGGCCGCCGCACCGCAACTCGTGGCCGTGCGCGACCATGTCGTGCGCGAATGGGAGAACGAACGCCGCCAGCGCGCGCGCAACGACGCCTACACGAAGATGCGCGGCGAATATCAGGTCAGCATCGAGACGAAGCTGGCTACGGAGCAGCGATGAGAACTGTCTCGCTCCCGCTTGTCGTCGTGGCATTGCTCTTCATGGCGCTGGTTCCAGCTCGCGCGGACGAGTTCAAGCCGGCCTACCTGCAGCTCACGCAGCTGGACCAGGACACCTACGACGTTCTCTGGAAGATTCCCGCGATCGACGAAGCGACCACGCTCAAGGTGAGGCCGCAGTTCCCCGCCGGGACCGAGGTACTCACGAAGACGCGCAGTACCTTCTCGCGGGGTGTGACGGTTCAGCGCTGGCGCATCCGTGTACCCCACGGGCTCGACGGTCAGGCCGTCATCTTCTCGCAGCTCTCGGAGACCCGGATCGACGTGCTCGCGCGGCTCGTGCGCCTGGACGGCAGCGTGCAGCTCGAACGCATCCTGCCCGTGAGCCCGCGGTTCATCGCGAAGCCAAGCCCCGGTTCACTGGAAGTGGTCAAGACGTACACCGTTCTTGGCATCGAGCACATCCTGACGGGGTTCGACCACCTGCTGTACGTCCTCGGCATGCTGATCCTCGTCGGAGGCTGGCGCCGAATCGTCGTCACGATGTCGGCGTTTACCGCGACCCACAGCCTGACGCTGACGGCTGCGGCCCTCGGCTGGGTCCACGTCCCGCAGCCACCGGTCGAGGCGTGCATCGCGCTGAGCATTCTCTTTGTCGCGCGCGAGATCGTCCAGGTGCACCGTGGCCGGCCCGGGATCACCGCACGCTGGCCGTGGGTTGTGTCTTGCACGTTCGGGCTGATGCACGGATTCGGTTTCGCCGGTGCGCTCGCGGAGGTCGGCTTGCCGCAGTCGGCGATCCCGATTGCGTTGCTGTTCTTCAATGTCGGCGTAGAGATTGGCCAGTTGATGTTCGTCGGGGCCGTGTTGACAGTGATCGCAGTTGGCTGGCGCGCGGCGCAACGGCTTCGATTGTCGCAAACCGTGTGGCTCTGGCGCATCGCGCCGTATGCCATTGGCGGCCTCGCGAGCTTCTGGCTCGTCGAACGAGTCACCGCGTTCTGACCACCGGGTGCGCCCGTACCAGATCATACGGCGCGCATGGAGCGCGCGGCCGCTTCAGCGGGCTCAGAAAGAACGGATCCGCATGAGCCGCGATTGGCGGTCCAGCTGATGGTCGCAAAAAAGCTGCTGATCGTTACTGCGTTAGTCGAGACGGCGACCGGCTTGATGCTGCTGGTGACACCGCAGCCTGTCATCGCGTTCTTGCTCGGCGCATCGCTCGACGCGCCGGCGGCATTCATCGTGGCCCGTATAGCCGGCGCTGCCTTGCTCTCGTTGGGCTGCGCCTGCTGGCTGGCACGCAATGACAGCCCGAACCGCGCCGTGTCCGGGTTGGTCACGGCGATGCTGCTGTATAACGGCGTTGCGGTCGTGGTTCTCGCAACCGCTGGCGCCGGCGCGAGGCTCGTCGGCGTTCTTACGTGGCCGGCGGTTGCTCTGCACGCAGCGCTCGCCGTCTGGTGCATCGCGTGCCTGCGGAGCGGGCGGCGTGTCTCGACGCGCCGCCATACCTAGTGAAGCGATAGCTGTCATCAGCTGTCATCAGCTGTCATCGCTCATCCCGAGCGACCACCCTGTCATCCCGAGGCGACCACCCTGTCATCCCGAGCGACAGCGAGGGATCTTGTCTGCATCACTCGTGGTCAGGGCTACGAGCAACGTACACGAGATCCCTCGTCGCTCTCGATCCTCGGGATGACAATCAGCGCCCTATCGAGGCGGCGGTCTCGGTCACCCGTTTCACCTGGTAACGTCACATGAACGGTCGTCTGATCTCCGGGCTTGCGCTGGCCGCGGTGCTTCCCGTCGCGGTGTTCGGCCAGTCGCGACCCACCGTGAAGCCCGCCGACTACGCGAAGTGGGAATCGCTCGGCGCGACGACGCTGTCGCCTAACGGGCAATGGCTCGCCTACGGGATCAGCCGCGTCAACGAGGAGAACGAGCTCCGGCTCGGCGCCACCGCACGCGACACCACGGTCGCGATCCTCTACGCGACCGCACCCGCGTTCACCGGCGACTCGCGGTGGATCGCCTACGCCATCGGCGTGTCGCCGGCCGAACGGGATCGCTTGACGAAGGACAAGAAGCCGATTCGGAGCTCGATGGGCATCCGCAATCTCGCGACGGGTGTCACCGAGGTCGTGAAGGACGTGAGTCAGTTCCGCTTCAGCGGCGACGGCCGCTACCTCGCCATGCGGCGCTATCCGGCCGAAGGCAAGCGCGCCGCCGATCTCATCGTGCAGGATCTCGAGCGCGGCAGCAAGATGACGTTCGGCAACGTGAGCGAGTTCGCGTGGGCGGAGCGGCGTGCACTGCTGGCGTTCACGGTCGAGATTGACGGCGGAGCGGGAAACGGCGTGCAGATCTACGACGCGACCACCGGCGCCACGCGTGTGCTCGATTCGTCGCCGTCGGTCTACCGCATGCTGGCGTGGCGGGAGAAGAGCGAGGATCTCGCCGTGCTGCGCTCGCAGAGCGACAAGGCCTTCCGCGACACGGCCCACGTCGTGCTCGCCTGGACCCGCGCGTCGGCGCCTAACGCTGTGCGTCGCGAGATGGAACCGGCAAAGGCGTCCGGGTTCCCGGCGGCGATGCGGGTCGCGGAACATCGCCGGCCGGAGTGGGCGAAGGATGGATCGATCGTGTACGTCGGGCTCCGGCCACGTGAGCGCTCGGTCCGCGGGACCGATTCCACGGCCGCCGCGGCAAGCTCCGGCAACGGCGATGGCGACGCCACGCAGGGCCGCGCCGACTCCTCGCGCGCGAAGAGCGACGACAAGCTCTCGGACGTCCAGGTGTGGCACGCGAAGGACGTGCGCATCATGCCCATGCAAAAGGTGCAGGAGCAGCAGGACCTGCAGCGAACGCTGCTCGCGGCCTGGCACCTCGCGGACGGGCACGTCGTGCAGATCGGCACCGACCTGCTGGAGACCGCTCGGGTGCTCCGCGGCGATCACTATGCGACGGAGACGGACCGCAAAGCATATGCGTTCGGCGCCAAGTTCGGTCGGCCGTACAGTGACGTGTACGTGGTGGACGTGAAGAGCGGCGAACGGCGCAAGGCGCTCGAGAAGGTGCGCTTCTTCTATGGTGGCAGCGCCACGGGGCGGAAGGTCGCGTGGTACGACGGCAAGGATTACTGGGCCCAGGACGTCGCAACGGGAGCGCGCACGAATCTCACGGCGAAGGTGCAAGCCAAGTTCGCCGACGCCGACTACGACTATCCCAACGACCTGACGCCGCCGGCGGACTTCCAGGGTTGGGCGACGGACGACCGTGCCGTGCTCGTGGCGGACGAGTACGACGTCTGGAGCCTGAACCCGGACGGCTCCGGCGGCCGGCGCCTAACGAACGGCGCGCCGGACCAGCTGATCCACCGTTATGCGCGAACGTCGCGTCGAGATGATGAGGGGATCGACCTCGCGGGGTCGGTCTACCTCTCGCTGTTCGGCAAGCGGACGAAGCAGAGCGGCTACGCCCGGCTTCGCAACGGCGCCGTCGAGCGCCTCGTGCTCGACGACGCGCGCGTGTGGGGACTCGCCCGTGCAGACAGCACGGACCGCTTCGCGTTCGGACGCGAGCGGTTCGACGATTCGCCCGATGTCTTCGTCGCCGACGCATCGCTGCGCGGCGCGCGCCAGGTCTCGGCGACGAATCCGTTCCAGAAGGACTACGCGTGGGGACGCTCGGAGCTCGTGAACTACCGAACGGTCGCCGGACTGGACCTGCAGGGCGTGCTGCTCTACCCGGCGAACTACGACGCGTCCAGGAAGTACCCGATGATCGTGTACCCGTACGAGCTGCTGTCGCAGACACTGCATCAGTACATCGTCCCGACCGAGCGCAACTACTATGATCCGACCGTCTGGACGCAGAACGGATACTTCGTGCTTCGGCCCGACATCGTCTTCCGGGGCCGGGATCCCGGCATCGCGGTGCTCGAGGCGCTCCAGCCTGCGGTTCGCGCGGTCACGTCGCGAGGGCTCGTGGACTCGTCGAAAGTCGGGCTGGCGGGACACTCGTGGGGTGGATACGAGGCGACGTTCGTCCCGACACGCACCAACATGTTTGCCGCGGCGGTCGCCGGTGCACCCATCACGAACTTCCTGAGCTTCGCCGGCGCCATTCACTGGACGCCCGGCATCGCGGAGTTCGATCACTGGGAAACGGGACAGGCGCGGATGGGCGTGCCGTTCTGGGAGGACATGGAGGCGTACATCCGGAACTCGCCGGCTGCGAAGGTGCACGAGCTCAGGACGCCGATGCTGATGGAGTTCGGCGATGCCGACGGCACCGTCGATTGGCACCAGGGGATCGAGTTCTACAACTTCGCTCGGCGCGCCGGCCGCGACGACTTCGTGATGCTCGTGTATCCCGGCGAGGACCACGGGCTCCGCAAGAAGGAGAATCAGATCGACTACCATCGGCGCATCAATCAGTGGTTCGGCCACTGGCTCAAGGGCGAGCCGGCACCGAAGTGGATGACCGACGGGATGACCTGGTTGGAGCGGAAATCCGCGCTCGACGCCGCGAAGTGATCCACGGAAATTGGGGTCAGACTCGATTACATCGTTCCGTTGCGATTCAAGGGGGTCAGAGCCCTTGAATCGAGTCTGACCCAATTTCGCGACCCTACTCCGCCCGGAGCGCGGTCGCGGGGTCGACTCGCGCCGCGCGCCGTGCGGGGACGCCCGACGCGAGGAGCGCGACCAGGACGAGCACCACCGCGACGCCGCCGAACACGACGGGATCCGTTGGGCTCACGGCATAGAGCTGCGCGCCTAACACACGCGTCAGGATCAGGGCGGCAACCCCTCCAGCAACCAGGCCGACCAGCGCCGGGACGAGGCCCGTCCGGAGCGTCCACCGGACGATGTCAGCCGAGCGCGCGCCCAGCGCGATGCGGATGCCGATCTCGTTCGTGCGTTGGCCGACGACGTAGGCGACAACGCCGTACACGCCAACGGCCGCGAGCAGAAGGGCAACGACGCCGAACAACCCGACCAGCAGCGTCAACACACGCGGCGCCGCGACCGCATCGCCGATCGCAGCGCGCACGGTCCCGATCTCGGTAATCGGCTGATCCGGCTCGACTCGGCGAATCGCATCACGCACTGCGTTGACCATGAGCGCAGGATCGCCAGCGGTCCTCGCCATGATCGTAAAGATCCGACGGGTCATCAGCCGGTTGGAGATGTAGACGATGCCAGGCGGATCTCCTTGCACGCTGGTGTATCGCGCGTCGGCGGCAACGCCGACCACGCGCAGGCGACGTCCCTGGAGGTCGATCTCCTCTCCCACCGCAGACCGGCCGGGCCAATGTCTGCGCGCCAGGTTCGCGCTGATGACGACGCCAGCCGCCGCGGTATCGCCGTCCTGTGCGCTGAGGTCGCGCCCAGCCTCGAGACGAATCCCGAGGGCGCGCACGATGCCGTCGGACGATCCGAGAAAGTTCGCGCGTGGTGCGTCGGCGTCGCCAGCCGGTCGTCCCGGGATGCTGAACGTGTTCGGCTCACCACCCGCTCGCATCGGGCCGTCCTTGGCAAGCGCCGCCGCCGAGATGCCCGGGACGAGCCGCACCTGATCGAGCATCCGATAAGCAACAGGGACGTACGCCGACGAGCTTGCATAACGCGAATTCGGGATCGTGATGCGCGCGTAGACCGACTGCTCGGTGTCGAACCCCAGTGGCACCTGGCTCAGACGTGCGAAGCTCTTCACGAGCAGCCCGGCGCCAATCACGAGCATCATCGCCAGGCCGACTTCCAGAGCGACCAGCGCGCGCCGTACGGTGTGCGACGCCGCGGCCCCCGTGTTGCCTCGGCCGCTCTCGCGCAGCGTCCCGGCGACATTCCCGCGTCGCCCCGCGATCGGGATGAGCCCGAACACGACGCCGGTGACCGCGGACACCCCGAGCGCGAACGCGAGGACCGCCCCGTCCACCCGCACGTCGCCGACGGCTGGCAGCCACGGCCCGATCAGCGTCACCAGCGCGCGAACGCCCCAGATGGCGAGCGCCACGCCGAGTATGCCGCCAGCCAGCGAGAGCGCGATGCTCTCCGTGAACAGCTGCCGGGCGAGCCGCGCCCGACCGGCACCTAACGCCGTACGCACCGCGAGCTCGCGACTGCGGCGTGACGCGCGCGCCAGCACGAGATTCGCGACGTTGACGCACGCGAGGGCGAGCGTGAGCAGTACCGCGCCGAACAACACCAGCACGCGGCCGCGTAACGTTCCCAGGAGCTCGTCACGCAGCGGAACGACCGTCACCGCGGTCCAGTTGGCGTTGATATCGCGGTACTCCTCGGCGAGCCGTTCGACGACGACGCCCATGTCGGTGCGGGCCCGCTCGATCGTCACTCCCGGCGCGAGTCGAGCGACGACATTCAACCACCGAGCACCGCGGACCCGTGGGATCCCCGTCGCCGGCACGACCGTCAGCGGGGTCCAGATCTCCGTGTCGCGATCGGGGAAGCGGACCTCCGGAGGCATGACGCCGACGACGGTAAACGGCTCGTCGTTCAGGCGCAGCGGCTTCCCGACAATGTCGCGAGACGACCCGTATCGCGTTGCCCAGAGTCGATGCGACAGCACGACGACGCGATCCGCTCCCTCGACGTGCTCAGTCGGCAGGAACGTTCGGCCAACCAGGGCACCGACGCCGAGCGTCGAGAAGAAATCGGCCGATACGAACGCCGTTTGAAGACGGACCGGCTCTCCACCGTCGACGAGCGCGAGACCAGTGGGCAGCGTACTGTAGGCGGCCATCCGATCGAACGGCGTGCCGAGACGACGCCAGTCATCGAGGTCGGGCGAGGAGAGCGCTCCGCGCAGTGTATTGTCGGTGGGATTTGCCGCCCACAACCGCACGAGGCGATCGGGCGTACCGAACGGCAGCTCGCGCAGCAGCACGCCGCGCACGACACTGAAGATCGCAGTCGTTGCTCCGACACCGAGCGCGAGCGTGAGAATCACGACCGCGGTGAAGCCGGGGCCGCGGAGCGCCGCGCGCGCCGTGTATGCCAGGTCCTGACGCAGCTGGTCGAGCAGAACGAGACCGTGCTCGTCGCGGACCTCCTCCTTGTAACGCTGAACCCCACCGAACGCACGGAGCGCGGCCGTGCGGGCGGCGTCGGGCGTCATCCCGCGCGCGATGTTCTCGCTGATCTCGCGATCGACATGAAAGCGGAGCTCGTCATCGACCTCGCGTGTGGTGCGACCGCGGAGCACAAGCGCGCGTGCGCGCGTGGCCAGTCGTTGCAGCCAGAGCATGTTCCCTCCACGACGGTCTTTCTTTTGTAGACTGTCTACAAGAGAGTGTCCGCGGTCCTGTAGAATGTCAAGGGGAGACTGACGACCGGGAACTGGGAACCGGGAACTGCGAACCCGGGACTGGGAACTGAAACTGCCACCAGCAAGCCGCAACCAGCCTCCGTTCCCGTTTCCCCGTTCCCGTTTCCCCGTTCCCCGTTCCCAGCAGTTGGACATCG
>Ga0207712_10002184_pt1 | contig 12767 bp, 11 predicted proteins | sample KBSS44metaG_FD_184402 | JGI IMG/M metagenome (GOLD analysis project Ga0207712, IMG submission 184402) | Switchgrass rhizosphere microbial communities from Kellogg Biological Station, Michigan, USA - KBS S4-4 metaG (SPAdes) (version 2) | ecosystem: Host-associated > Plants > Roots > Rhizosphere... | reverse complement strand
TCGTCCATCTCGCGATCGGCCTGCCCGCGCAGATCGCCTTCACCCGGGCGATGTTCGCCCAGATGACGGGCGTGTCCCCGGTGTCGATGCCGCTCGATATCGCCGAGCTCATGGACACGATCATGGTCGCGTCGCAGGTGTTCGGCGTCGTGTTCGGGACGGCGACGATGGCCGTCTTCCCGGTGGTGGTCCGGGTCTGGGCGGGCCGGCTGGAGGCCCGGAAGGTCGGTCACCGCTGGCTGATCCGCACCGACCTGGAGGACCCAGACGATGACAGCGAAGACCGCGCCGCCTGACGAGCACGTGGAGGCGCTGCTCGGAGCCCTGGACGACGCGGCCGATGAGTCCGCAGTGGAGCGGGCGGAGAGCCTGCTCGGCCGTCTGGTGGCCCGCCGCGCCGCGAAGACCCGGGAGCGCCTGGACCGGGAGGCGAACGCCGCCCGACTCATGGAGCTCCAGGGGTTGCGGGCCGAGATCGTGGCCGCGGCCGGCGACGCCAACACCATCGCGGGTAGCCTGCACGCCGCTGTGGAGGCGGTCGCCACGCTGATGGAGGCCGTGAGCGCCCGCCAGGAGCGACACAACCGGTGGCGCCAGGAGCTGCGCCGGCTGGACGTGGCGCAGAACTGTGTCGAGCGGGACGCCGGACTCGGATGCTCCGAATACGGCAAGACGATCTCCGTGGGCCGTGTGCAGATCGGCTTCCTGGACGTCCCGAGCGCGCTTGCGGCGCTGCTGGAGCTCGCTGGGGAGCGGGCCGGCTGCAAGGAGCGGTCGCCGGCGGGCAAGCCCTCCGCGGCGGTGTGCACCGACCCGGCCGGCTACATCCGCCAGGTGATGGGCTCCGACGCCGGGACGGCAAAGTGACCGGGCGACGCGCGACCCGGCCCGTGGCGCAGCACGACACCGCATGGTTGGCCAGTGCGACTCCGGCGCAGGTCGATGCCGCGCACCGCGAAGGCCGGCTGACGGGTCTCTATGGAGGACCAGCGCGCTTCGAAGTGACACCGGGCGTCCGATGGACGGAGGCCGACCTCGAAGGCCCGTCGCCAGACCAGATCGCGGACGCGATGGCCCGCGGCGACCTGGCCGACGTGCTCTCGGACAGGTAGATGAGCGACGGCTTCGACGCGACTCCAGGCGACCTGATCGCCCGGAGCGACATCCCGAAGCGGTGGCCCGCAATCACGACGCGGTTCGCCGAGCGGCTGACGGACGAGCGGCGCATCCCGTCCTGGAAGATCGGCCGGCTGGTGTATGTGTCGGCCGCTGATGTCGAGGCGTACCTTCGCGCCTGCCACCGACCAGCGGCCTGAATCCCGGCGAGTTGCTGCGTCTACCCGAGGAATCGAACCTGGGGTTGGCCTAGTGGCGCGTCGACCGGTACCGAGACCTGCCAGCGCGCGGCCCGTCGGTCTGTGCAGGCCACCCGTATGCGGATCTGGTCGGAGCGTTCCTCCGCGACCTCGACACGCCAAGTCGCCCGGTCACCCTGGAGCAGGGCTCCGAACGCCGCTGTCCGAATCGGCGCGGGCGCGCGCTCTACGCCGTTCTGATCCTGGGTGAAGCCGATCCCGTCGCCTTCGACGATCTCCGCAGTCAGATGCTCCAGGGGCCAGGGGGTGGCCAGCCGGAGATGCAGCCGATGCCACGCCCCGTAGTTCATCTCCTCGATGTCGCCAGTGAACGAGGGGATCTGCTCGTCTCGCCGCCGGTCCTCTTCAATACGGACCGCGCGCCGCGCGTAGACAACGCTGCCGACGGACACGAGAGCAGAAAAGATCGACACGACCAAGGCTGCGATCTCCACCGAGTCAGGGTAGGACGGCAATGCCATCGACGGATCGGGGACCACCGGGGTGCCCCGGGGTTCTGCGGCCTCTTCAGATACAACAGAAGCGTCATTCTGTTGTAAGATCAAATCGTGACGGATATACCGAACACCACCGCCGTCGACCTCGCTTCCACCATTCTTCCGGTCGGTGACGCGCTCTCTCTGGCCGGCGGAGAGCGCGACCCGTGGCCTGTGCTCGTCGCGCTCTGGCTGGACTCCGGGTTCTCCTCGCGCACCCGGGAGGCGTACGGCCGTACGGTCGCCGAGTGGACCGCCGCCTGCCAGACATGGGGCATCCATCCCCTCGTGGCCCGGCGGCCTCACGTCGATCGGTGGCTCCGGGATCTGGAGACCACAGGGGGCCGTGAGGGAACGGGACAGGCGAGCACGACCCGGGCGCGCAAGCTCGCGTCGGTCGCCTCCGTCTACTCATATGCCGTCAGCGAGGGCGTCATCCCGGCGTCACCGGTCGACAGGGTGAAGCGCCCGAAGACCGCCGACCGGCACCAGGCACCCGGCATGTCGTTGGACGAGGCTCGCCGATTCCTCGCGGCGGCCGACGCCGACAGCCCGCGCACCTCGGCGCTTATCCGGCTCCTGGTCGCCAACGGGCTCCGGGTCAGCGAGGCCATCGAAGCCGACGTAGCCCAGCTCGGCCACGAGCGCGGCCACCGGGTGCTCCGCATCCTCGGCAAGGGCTCGAAGGCCGCGAGGGTCGCGCTCGCCCCGCCGACCGCGCGGGCCATCGACACCTACCTGGACGGGCGCACCGAGGGACCGCTGTTCTGCACGGCGACCGGCAATCGGCTGGACCGGGCCGCCGTGTGGCGCCTCATCCGACGGCTCGCGGGCCGCGTCGGGCTCGGCGACCTGGAGTTGAGCCCGCACTCGATGCGCGCCACGTCCATCACGCTGCTGCTCGACGCGGGCGCGAGCCTCCGCGACGCCCAAGACCACGCCCGGCACGCAGACCCACGCACAACCCGCGGCTACGACCGCGCCCGCGGCAACCTGGACCGAGCCGGCACCTACCGGCTGGCCGCCTTTCTCGAAGCCTGACGTCCGGACGGATTCCCTACGAGAGTCGGCGCAGTTCCGCAGCAAACGGGGTTGGGGCATGAAGCGGCGCCGGATCGCAGGGGCACGCCGCTACACTGCGCTCCGTTGTCGCGCAGTGTAGCGGCGCGGGGTCGACCTCGGGGTGGGGCAAACCGAACCATTCGGGTGCGGCCTCAAGCAAGGCGGCGTACAGGCTACTTGGCGACCACAAGCAGGGCGCGAGTTCGTCGACACTCCACTGCGGTGACGATCTCCTGGTACCGCAGTGAGACAGGACTCTGGTCGCAGCCGTGGTCTGGGCTTAGATGGCGCCTTCTGGCGTGCTCGACGTTGCCGGAGGGATCTTCCGCAACAGGCGGAGCAGAAGATCTGCGAGCAGGACGATCTCGGCAGCCTCCGTCGGGTCGTCGAAGGTCACTCGGCGGTGGCTCGGCGGGTTCTTGAACAGGCCGACCGCGCCTTTGAACAGGTCCATGAGGGCGACCGACTCGCCGCCGTCCACGTCGGACCGGTACAGCGGCCCCGCCGTTGTACCGTCGGCGTTCTTGGGGGGCTTGAAAGCCTCCTGCATCAGGGCCGTCCCCAGCTGGGAATTCCGCAAGCCAGCTTGCTCGCGGACCTGGACCTCGACTTCCCGCATGGCGACGAACGACGCGGTCTCGAAGTCTCCCCGGAGGAACTGGGGCCGAGCACGGGCCTGCAACTCGGGCAGGAGGTCGATGTCGAGTCGGTGGATCGCGCGAATAGTCGGCAAGCCGTCGGCGAGAGCCCGCTCGCCCAGGCGCGTGATGAAGATCGCCTGTGCATCCGACTGATCGGGATTCCATGCGACCAATCCATGGGTGCGGAGCCACTCGCCGGCCTCGCTGAGCGCTCGCAGCGCGGGACCGCGGACTCCACGGTTCCGGAAGCTGTTCAGCCAGTTGTACAAGTTCCACTCGTTGGTCGCCTTGATGTAGTGCAGGGCGCGGAAGGCAAGCTCGTCCACGGGCAGGTCAAGCACGTCTTGCTCGGAGAGATCCCACGCGGTGTCCACAGACAGATTGTCGCGCTCGCACTGCCGCAAACGGGGTGAGGGCCGGGTGCTGCCGTGGGCAGGTGGCCGCCGCGGTCCCCAGGCAGTGCGAGACCGGCCGGCTGTCGGAGCCGCTCTCTATGATCGGCGGCCGAGGGTACGGGGGTGGTCGCAGGTGAGAGTGAAGGATCTGCCGGAGTGGGAGCGCCCCAGGGAGCGGCTGCTGGGCCAAGGCGCCGAGGCGCTGTCCGACCGGGAGTTGCTGGCGCTCCTGCTCGGCTCTGGTCTGGCCGGACGGGACGCGGTCGAGTTGGCGGCGCGGCTGATCGCGCGGTTCGGGAGCCTCTACGAGCTGTCCCGGGCCGACCCGCACACGCTGCTCGACGAGCCGGGGATGGGTGCCGCGAAGGCCGCCCGGGTCGCGGCGGCCTTCCAGCTCGGACGGCGCGCCCTGCCAGACACCAGCCGCCCCCGCATCGCCAGTTCGGCGGACCTGGCCGCCGTGGCGGGGCCGCTGCTGCGCGGGTTGCGCCAAGAGCGGGTGGTGGTCGTCGTCTGCGGCCAGGACGGCTCCGTGCTGCGGGTGCTGACCCTGACGGAGGGCGGCAGCGACCGGAGCCTGGTCCCCGTCCGCGACGTGCTCACCCGTGTCTTGGAGGCGGGCGGCGCCGCGTTCGGGGTGGCCCACAACCACCCCAGCGGCAGCGCCGAGCCCAGCGACGCCGACCGCGGCACGACCGCCCGCCTCCGCGCCGCCGCCGAGACAGTCGGCCTACGCTTCCTGGACCACCTCGTCGTCACCGACACCCAGTGGCGCCGGATCACAGACGGCCCGTGAAGGCAGCGTGGAGGAGCCGTCCCTCCAAGTTCTCGACCGCGCTTTCTTGGCGCGGGCCGCCTAGCGACTCCAGCCGGTCGATTGCCCTTGCGGTTTCGCGTTGAATGTTGCGTGGCGGCAGCGGGATGCGAAGGTCCCCGAAACGGGAGATGCCGAGCGTCCGGTTACGGTCTGCTCCGCCCGGCGAGGCGGCCGAGATTTTTGGCAGTCCGCCCCGGCTGAGAAAATAGTGCCGAAGATAGCTGATATCAACGTCGGCCGTCGTCGGCAGGTAGAACAGGAACCTGTTCGACGCGACGTAGCTAGAGTCTTCTTCGCAGGTTACCGATATGGCGCCCTCCCATGCCTTGATGTTGCTCAACGCCAGTGCGCCAGGCGGGAAGGTGAAGTATCGCAGCTTGCTCAGTTCCGAGCCGCTGGCTGCTGGGTATCGGATAATTCCACGGCCAAATGACCGCAGCCCGATCGGGCGGTACTGCCGGTCGGGATCGATATCGACGGGCTCGCGGGAGAGCCGCAAGATGTCGCCGACACGCGCCGTTTCTTTGGCTGTCGCCGACGCGGACCGAACCGACGCCTCGGCGAACAGGGCGCGTCCTTCGTCCAGTCTGGACTGGAGGAGGGTTACCTTTCGTGTCTTCGCCAGCATCGTCGACAGGCGTGCGGCGACACGGCGCTGCTCGTCGAGAGGTGGGAGCGGAACCCGCGTGGTCAGCAGAGTCTCGGGGGTGGTGCGTTTGCGTCGGACCATCGAGCCCCTGGGCGTCAGGAGCTCCCACAGCTGTGGCCAGCGGACGAGGTGCTGCAGATAGGCGACGTCGGCCTCGTCGCTGTCGATGTCGAACACCGGGTATTCGGGCGAGACGTGGAACCCGGCGAAGTCCTCCGGGACGATCGTGAGCGCACCCTCCCAGGCATTGAGCTTGCTCATGACGAGCTGCCCCGGGGCGAGGACTGACAGCTTCACATACGTGGTTTCGCTGCCCTGGATCGACGGGCGCCTGATCAGACCTCGACCGAAGCTGTAGATCCCGGCGATCTTGTAGGTCTCGTCTGCTGAGACCGATACCTGCTGGCGCGCGAGAGCGAGGACGTCGCCCAGTGGGCGTTCTCGGTAACTACTCATCGCTGCTACCGCCAAGGTCGTCCTGGAGGCTCGTCAGAATGTCGAGGATCTCCTGCTCGTTCTTGATCAGTTCGGAGACGATGTCCTCGGGGGAGCGCTGCGTCAGGTTCTCGGCGACGTAGGGGTTGGAGGCGTCGAGGTTGTAGTCCCGCGACTTGATCTCATTGATCGCGAGGCGCCAGGCACGTTCGTTCTCGGCTCTGCCGGCACGGTCCCGGCCGCCCCACCAGGCGGTGCAGGAGCCGAAGTCCTCGAACCGCATGGGCAGCGTCTTGCTGTACTTCGAACGGCCTTCGGGGTTCGGGATCTCGTAGAACCAGACTTCCCTGGTCGGCCCGGACTTCTCGAAGAAGAGAAGGTTGGCTGGGATCTGGGTGTACGGGGCGAAGACGCCCTGGGGGAGCCGGATGATCGTGTGGAGGTTCGCCTCGGCGAGGACGCGCTCCTTGATGCGGGTGCCGACGCCGGTGCCGAAGAGGCTGCCGTTGGGCAGGACGATGGCGCACCGTCCGTCTTTCTTGACCTTGTCGAGGATGGCCGTAAGGAACAGCCAGGCGGTCTCCTGTGTCTGGAAGCCGGGCGGGAACAGCTTGGCGACCGAGTCCTCCTCCTCACCCCCGAACGGCGGGTTGGTCAAGACAACCTTCACCTGGCTTCGGGGTCCGGTGTCGTTACGCATCTGGACGAGGGCGTTGGCCCGGACGATCCGGGGCTGGTGGACACCGTGGAGCAGCAGGTTCATCGTGCCGAGCAGGTACGGCAGCGACTTCTTCTCGATGCCGCGGAGGTCGTTGTGCAGCCGGACCTGGTCCACGGTCGAGGTCGCCCGCGCGCGGAGGGCCTCATAGGCCTCGACGAGGAACCCGCCGGTGCCGCAGGCCGGGTCGAGGATGCTCTCGCCGAGTTCGAGGAACGACTGCTGGACCATGAAGCGGATGACCGGGCGCGGGGTGTAGAACTCCCCGGAGTCGCCAGCCGCGTCGCGCATCTCCTTGAGCAGCGACTCGTAGAGGAACGCCATCGTGTGGATGTCGTCGTCGGACGTGAAGTGGACCTCGTTGACCTTGTCGATGAGATCCCGGAGCAGGACGCCGGAGGCCATCCGGTTGCTGACGTCCTTAAAAACGGTGGAGATGACGTTGCGAGGGTCGTTCTCGTCGTCACTCTGGAGCGATCGCAGGTACGGGATCAGGTCGCCTTCGACGAACTTGATGAGCGCGTCGCCGGTGAGCTTCGAGTCTCCGGCCCAGGTGGACCAGCGGTGCGCCTCGTCCAGGGCGGGCTGGTAGTTCTCGTCGAGGGCCGCGCCCTCCTCCTCAACCAGCCCGTCGAAGGCGCGCAGAAATAGCAGCCAGGACAACTGCGGCAGGCGGTCCAGGTCACCGTTGAGACCGGAGTCCTTGCGCATGATGTCCCGGGCCGACTTGATCACTCCAGCGAGCCGGGCCTTCGGGGTGGTCGGTGTGGCGGAACGCGGTGGCATATAGAGAGTGTCCGTTCACGGTTGGTATCCGGTGGAGCGACAGGCCCGAGGCGGCCACTGCGTCACCGCAGGAGGCCACCCGTGAGCCGCCGTCATCCTTGGCGATGCTAACGAGCAAGGGGCATCGGCTGTCAGGCAATGCCAACTGGGCTACGCGACGTCCAAGATGCGTCTACCCAGGTCATCGATTGCCTGGCTGAGGCCCCCGGCGCCGCCGAATCGACTGGACAGGTCCCTGGGGCTGCCTAGATCGCTGAGCGGCGGGACCCTGAGAGCCTGTGGTGTCAGCTCGATGGAGCCGTATTCCTCGAACTTGTCGAGGAGGGCTTCGAGTACCTCGCTGGCCTTGGGTTCGAAGGCGGCGAGGAACGCCCGGTGCTCGCGGCGGACGCGGGCGGCGCGCTCGGCCCGGCTCACCAGAGGCAGGCCCCAGGCAGCGTTCAGGAGCAGGTCGACCGGGTCGACCTCGGGGTGCCTGAGCTCGGCGACCAGCCCCTCGATCTCGATGCCGTGGTCCTTCAGGGCTTCGAGCAGCACCTTCCGGCTCTTGGCGGCGGCCCACTGGGTGAGCAGGTCGCCCGGTGACAAATTCAGCTCGCGTACCCGGTCGTGGACGAACTGCCGATAGGTGATCAGCGCGAGGCGGCGGTTGTCAGGTGAGAGGACATAGAGCGCGTCGCCCCAGGTGTAGACCTCGACGCCGTCCTGCACGTACCGCGGGCGCTGCGATCGGATGCGGTCGACCTGGTCGGGGTCGGTGATGTCCGCGTCGCCGCCGCTCGGAGGGGCATCCGACGGGTCGAACGTCCCGGAGTCCTGCGAGCTGTAGTCGGCCTCGGGTTCTGCAACCTCCCCGTCGTTCAAGGGATCTTCGGCCTGCTCCTCGATCTCTGAGTCGATCAGGTCGCCCTGCTCATCGATGCTGTCCTCTTGGATCGCCAGCGGTGGTCCGTCGAAGTCGGGGTCGTTGAACAGGAGGGTCGCCTCGACGAAGTCGATGATGTCGAAGGCGCCCTTCTCGATGTCCGGGCACAGCCGGGTGCCCCGGCCGATCGTCTGCTTGAACTCCGAGACGGAGGCGATCCTCCGGAAGATGACGATGTTGCGGACCGGAGGCAGGTCCACGCCTGTGCTGAGCAGGCGGGAGGTCACGGCGATCACTGGTTCGGGCCGCCCCGGGTTCTTGAAAGAGTCGAGGTGGACCTTGCCCGGGTCGCCGTCAGCATCGGTGATCCGAACGACGTAGTTGTCCAGGCCGAGGTCGGCGTTCTGGTTAACCAGTGCCTGGCGCATCCGGTGGGCGTGGTCGTTGTTCTCGCAGAACACGATCGTCTTGGCCATCCGGTCCGTCGACCGCAGGTATCGGGTGAGGTACCGGGCCGCTGCCTCGGTCCGGTCCAGCAGCACCATGACCCGCTCGAACTGCGCTGGCGTATAGAGGCCTTCGGGGATTTCGTTGCCGTAAATGTCCAGCTCACCCGGCTGCGACTGGTAGCCCGTCATGTCGACGTTGAGCCGCACCCGGCGAACTCGGTAGGGCGCCAGATAGCCGTCATCGATGCCCTGCGCCAGGGAGTACTCGTAGACCGGCGGTCCGAAGTAGTTGTAGGTGTCGGCGTCCCCGCGGCGGATCGGGGTTGCGGTCATACCGATCTGGACGGCGGGCTCGAAGTACTCCAGGATCGCCCGCCACTGGGACGACTCCCTGGCGCTGCCCCGATGGCACTCGTCCACGATCACCAGGTCGAAGTAGTCCCGGGGGAACTGCTGGTAGAGCGGCGTCTCGCCGTGGTCCATCGCCTGGTAAAGCGCGAAGTAGATCTCCCGTCCCCGGGTGCGCCCGCGACCGCCGAGACGCTGGACCAGATCATCGAAGACCGGGCGGAAGTAGTCGTTCACCGGCTGGTTCGCCAGGATGTCCCGGTCGGCCAGATACAGGACGACCGGCGGCCGGTCCCCATGCGGCCAGCTCGCGGCGCGGAGCTTCGAGACGATCTGGAACGCGACCATCGTCTTGCCGGTACCCGTCGCCAGTGTCAACAGGACCCGCTTCTGGCCGTTGGCGATCGCGTTCACGGCCTTGTTGACGGCCAGTCGTTGGTAGTACCGCGGTCGCTTCGGCGTGTTGTCGAGGGGGTTGCGCAGATCGGTGTTGAACGGCGTCGTCGCGAGGGTGACGCCGAGGTCAGTGTCGATCTCCTGATGACTTCGGTAGCGTGCCCAGAGCTCCTCCGGCGACGGGAAGGCCGAGATGACCTTGTGCTTGCCCGTGAGCCGGTCGATCTCGTAGATCTCCAAGCCGTTGGTCGCGTAGGCGAACGGCAGGTCCAGCCGCTCCGCGTACCGCTTGGCTTGCTCAACCCCGTCTGCCACAGCGACCCTGGTCCGCTTCGCCTCCACCACCGCGATCGGCAGGTCCGTGCCGTACTCGAGGACGTAATCGGCGATCAACGGTCGTCCGTGCGTGTGATATCGCCCTGTAGCCGTGATCTTGCCAGCGCTGATCCGGTACTGCGGATGGATCTGTGCGGGCGCCCAGCCAGCCGTGGCCAGGGCAGGCAACACAAACAGCCTGCACGTCTCGTCTTCAGTCAGTCCCCCAGGGTAAGTCACTAGCGATTTTTACCGAACTCGTCGAGCCGCGTCGATAGGCTCAGCAACCTCGCGCCATCAGCGAGTGGTCGAACAATGAACATCAACCATCTACGTCGGCCGGGAGCGTCAGCGCCCAGACCGGCAGCCGCAGGCCGAGTTGGAGCCGTCACGGCCGCCTCGGTCCGGCTTCGTCGACGTCACAGATGCCCCACCCTGTTCCTCGACCATGACGCTCCGCATAATTCGCCTTACGGCCCGACGCTGCTCGGTCCAGGGCTGCCTGCCGACGCCACGGGGAGCACTCATGGAGGACACGCTTGCGGTCCGGCTCGGCGAGGAGCTTCGGAGCAGGCGGAGGGCCGCAGGGCTGACGCAGTCGGGGCTCGCCGGCCGGATCCCCCACTACGACGCCGAGTCGACCCGCACAATCATTTCCAAGTGCGAGCGCGGCCGGATCGTGCCGTCCGAAACGATGCTCAAAGCGTTCGACCGGGAGCTGGCAGCGGGCGGCGCGCTCGTCGCACTGGTGCGCGCGGCCCGCTCGCCCGGCAGGCAAGAAAACGTTGCGCCCCTCCCCGGCCAAGGTGCCGTCGGAGACGACGCCGAGGAGGTCGCCACGGACCGCAGGCAGTTCGCCGCTTTGTCGGCGCTCGCGATCGATACCGTCCGCCGCATGGACACTTTCGGCGCGTCGGTGACCCTGGGCGAGCTGGAGGACGACGTCACCGACCTCGCGCTCCACTATGAGACGACGCCGCACCCACAGTTGTTCGCCTCGGTTTCGCGTGCCTGGCAGCAGGTCGAGACGATGCTCGAACGGCGACTCAGTGTCACGGACAACCTGCGGACCACCCGGCTGGGCGGCCAGTTGACCTACTATCTCGGCCGACTCGCCTTCGCAGCCGGCCACTACCGTGACGCCCGCCGATTCTGCGACCTCGCCGACCGGTATGCCGGCCAGGTGTCGGACGATGTTCTTGCTGGCTCGCTCGCCGGTCTGCGGTCGAGCATCGCTTACTACACCCACCGCTGGGACGAGGCGGCGATAACCGCCGGCCAGGCGCGGCGGGAGGCGCCGTCTTACCTGGCGGCCCGGCTCTCCGCGTATCAGGCCCGTGGCCTCGCTCGCCAGGGTCTGCACCGGGAAACCGCGGACGCGCTGGCCAGTATGCGGGCTGCTGCAGGGTCGTCGGTGTCCCCCCGTCCTGGCTCGTCGCCGTTCACGGCGGGCAGCGTCGAGATGTTCAGCGCTGTCTGCGCGATCGAACTCGGAGACGGGTTGGCGGCGCAGCGGCACGCCCGGGAGGCGATCGACCTCATTGCCCCGGACTGTCATGAGGAGCGCGCGCATGCCTACCTCTGCCTCGCCTCTGCCCACGTGTCGCAAGCGCGGCCGGATCTGGCGGGCGCGGTCGCCGCGAGCCGAGCCGCGCTCGACCTGCCGAACGGCCATCTGACTTCGACGATTGTTTCCGCGCTCGGCCATGTCTTGCGCGACCTGCGGCCGTGGGCGTCTGACCCGGACGTCCAGGCCCTCGGTTCGCTGCTCGACACGTCCCGCGCGCTCACCCGGAGCCAGCCATGACGCTTGAGTTCGGCCCGCCAGATGTCGTCACGATCCCAAGCGTTCTGACTCCGCGGCTGGTGCTGCGTGGCTGGCGCGCTGAGGACATCGAGCCGTACCTGGAGATGGCGCTGCACCCCGACATGTCGCGCTACACCAGCTCGCCGAGCCGGATCGGATCGGTGTGGGGGATGACGGCGTTCCAGATCGGGCACTGGGCGCTGAACGGCTTCGGCATGTGGATCGTCCGAGACCGGGCGACGGGCGAGTTCGTCGGCCGGGCTGGCCTCTACGAGGAGCATGGCTGGCCGGACATCGAGGTCGCCTGGACGATCCGCCGGGACCGCTGGGGGGAAGGTCTGGCGACCGAGGGCGGCGCCGTGGCTCTGGAGTTCGCCTTTACCCGGACTGAGCGAACCAGGGTGATCAGCATCATTCACCCGGAGAACGCCGGCTCGATCCGCGTCGCCGAGAAACTCGGTCTCACCCTGGCCGAAGGACCCGTCGACCGTGACGGCGAGCCACGCAACATCTACGAGATCACTCGCGAGACCTGGGAGAAGCAGGACAACCTGACGTAGGCGCGCCGCAGGCAGTAGATAGAGGAGGTCTCAGGTCAGGTCGAGGAGCAGTGCGGTCTCCCAGGTGCCTCGGGTACCGGTGGCCAGGCCGTGGAGGACCGCGGCGATGCCGGCGGCGCCTTCGATGAGGCCGGGCAGCTTCCAGCCGGAAGCCTGCGCTGTCTCCAGGTGGTCCAGGATCTGGTCGAGCAGGCCCGGCAGGTGGGCGCTCAGCGGGTGGAAGCGGGCGTCTGCGTCGACCGCTCGGGCAGTGGCAAGGAGGCCGGCCCAGCCGTGGCACAGCGCGGGGTCAGGGAGCTGGTCGAGTTGGGCGCGGTCGGCGAGGCAGGCAGCCGCCGCGGCCTCTGCGTGTTCCTGCCGGATGGGGTCGTGCAGCACGGCGGCGGCGAGCTGCTGGGCGCGAGCCAGGCCGGGGACGCCGTAACACCAGGAGGCACGACCAGGGCCGATGCGGTGCGGGCGGCCCCCCCGTAGCTCCGTGGCGGTGATCCGCTCGGGCCACCAGGAGCCGCCGGCCGGGCCGGGCTGACGCCAGGCGTCGAGCCAGCCGCAGATGCGGTCGAGCGCGTCGAGCTGCCCGGGGACGGTGACGCCTTCGCGGTGGGCGAGAGCGAGCAGGGCCAGGGGGCCGGCGATGCCGTGGGCCATTCCGAAGTCCGCGTGTCCGTCCTC
>Ga0207712_10002180_pt1 | contig 12795 bp, 9 predicted proteins | sample KBSS44metaG_FD_184402 | JGI IMG/M metagenome (GOLD analysis project Ga0207712, IMG submission 184402) | Switchgrass rhizosphere microbial communities from Kellogg Biological Station, Michigan, USA - KBS S4-4 metaG (SPAdes) (version 2) | ecosystem: Host-associated > Plants > Roots > Rhizosphere >... | reverse complement strand
CACATGTGTGAGAACGAAACATTTGATTTTAGATTTTAGATTTGGGATTTCGGATTTTGCTGAAGATGATTCCCAAAGTACAAGAGTGCGACGCAACATAAGTTTAATAGTAGCACTTTGGCCGGGCCCCAAAAATTCAACGGCGGCAAAGATAAGGACAATTCGATGCCTGAAGGTTTGGCTTGGATGAGTATATTTGAGAGGTATAATGGCCAACTTCCTCCAAAAATTTATTAAAAAATTATCGGCAAACGAAGGACCTGATCCTTTTGATTCATCATTCCGGGAAGAAGCGATCCCTGTTGATTTAAGTAATAATTATTCTTTAATCATTTCACGGGTGTTGCCTTATTTCAATCAGCTGAACGAATCGAACAAACAAAAGTTTTTAAAGAGAGTTTACAATTTCAGGAAATCAAAATCATTTCATTTTCATGGATTGGATCCACAGGAGGAGATCATGATACTTTTAAGTGCAGCCTCAATCCAAATTTCTTTTGGGTTAAAAAATTACTTGCTTCCTTTTTTTAAAGAAGTATATATTTTGTCTGATGCCTACCAGGCTTTGGAAGCAAAAGAATTATATATTGGTCATGTATCTCCAACAGGCATATATATATCATGGAAACATTTTGTGCAGGGCTTTGCCGATTATAACGATGGTGTGAACGTAGCGTTGCATGAAATGGCGCATGCGCTGTATCACCAAAATTTTATTAAAGAAACCGGGATCGATTGGGATTTTAGAAAGGATCTTGAAAAGCTGCCAGCAGTTTTTGGTCCCATGATAACCCAGGCTATTGTTCAAAAAAAGAGTTATTTGAGGGGTTATGCTTTTACTAATTTTCAGGAATTTTGGGCCGTTAGCGTTGAATATTTCTTTGAAAACTCGCAGGCTTTAAAAGATAATCTGCCTCAATTATATACCATCCTATGTGATACGCTGAACCAGGACCCGCTGCGACCAAATGAGTTCCCGGCCTTTATATAAATTATTTTCGGCCCAACGTAATTTTCCTATTCATTTCATCGTTTTTAATTCATTAGTAATTCCACTCAAAAAAATCGTAAAGCTTGCAATTTGAAAAGCGATTATATATTTTTAAAGTTCCGAACCCTAAAACATGCTGACATTTTTAAGAAAACTGAATCGTTTTTTTGCACCGCAAAAGCTGGAAGTACCCGTACAACCTCCTGCTGAGGTTTTGGTTAGCGATGAAATTTTCAATCATTATTCCTACATAATCAGCAGCCGCATTCAGTATTTCAATGACCTTCCTTTTGAATTAAAACAAAAGTTTGTAAACAGAGTTCATCAGTATATTGGTCTTAAGCAATTTCATTATATCGGTCTTGAACCAAAAGAAGAGATCCCTGTTCTAACAGCGGCTTCTGCCGTACAGGTAACGTTTGGTTTGAAGAACTACCTGATGCAACATTTTAAAAATATTTATATACTGGCTGATTCATACCGGATGGACAATGATGAAGAATTGTATATAGGCCATGTGGCGCCTGAAGGCATCTATCTTTCATGGAAACATTTTCTTTTTGGTTATTCAGATAACTCAGATAATATAAATGTGGCTGTTCATGAAATGAGCCATGCACTTTTATTTAATAATTACTTTGCGAAGTATGGTGTAGATAAGAATTTCCGGGCTAACTATGAAAAATTTTCAACAACGACAGGTCCTATACTCGCAGATGTAATTACAAAGAGGCAAAGTTATTTACGCAATTATGCGTTGACGAATATTCACGAATTCTGGGCAGTAAGCGTGGAAGCTTTTTTTGAAAACCCGGCAGATCTTAAAATTAATATGCCCCAATTGTATGATGCATTGTGCCGTGTGCTGAACCAGGATCCGAATACAACTCAAAAAATTCTAAAACCCGAACTATGATAACACTAACACTACTTTATTTGTGCAAGAAACTTTTCTTTGAAAAGAAAAAGAAAGAACTCGTATTTGCCACTTCCTAAAATTATTAAAAGGAAAAGATCGTTTTATAAAGAGCTTTACAATTGAAAACAATTGTAAAGCTCTTTATCTTTTCTGTCACATCGTCATAACATGTTCTTCTTTTAATTCATAGCGACGCTGAACCAGGTAATAATATAATAAAATAGCGGCGCCAATTGTGAATGGTATTAATGCCATATGCTTTCCTGTAAAATCTCTCCAGACAATGATAGCATCAAACCCAAAAAATTCACTGATCATCCAATAAGCATTGGCGCTGATCCAAAACACTATTGCCAGGTTATGTGCCAACTCCGATTTGATCGTTCTTGTGCGGTATGCGATATAGATAGCTACAGAAAGCGTAGGTACGATCATAATGATGCCAAGCGTTTTCCAGATCATGCACCAGCTAATATCTTTCATTAGCCAAAAAGCGATATGCATATTCTCCAGTCTGCGGAAGCGGGCAGGTATCTGGTAAAAAGATTCTTTCTTTTCTGTCATTGCAGTTGAGTTTGATTTGGATAAGATCAAAAATAATTCAATGCAGCTAGATCCCGGGTAGAATCTTATCGCATCAGTATTTTTGAAAACCTGTTAATAACAGCTTCAGGTAAAATGTGGCTTCCGTTGATAAGATGATCTGTTAATTGCTTTGCGAAATAGGGAGCCAGAGAACAGCCTTTGGTTCCCATACCATTTAAGAGGCCAAGGTTTTTATAAGTTGGATGAAAGCCAACAAAAGGCCGGCGTTCAATATTTGCAGGACGAACAGATGCTTTGTGGTCTACAATTTTAAAAGGAATCTTTAGCCAGGATCTTAATAGCAATTCAGTTTGCTTCCTGAATTGTTCGGTTGGCTGATCGTCAGGAAAATCCCATAAATAATTTGAGCCAAGCCAGAAAAGATCTTTTTGAATTGATGTAAGCATCATTCCTTTTTTAAAAATATGTGTTGAGGGAATACCGGGTGATTCAATAAGCAATGCTTCGCCTTTATTTAAAGCAAAAGGGAGATTTTTTAAAAAAGGATTTTGGGAAGAATGAATACCATCACAAAAAATTATTTTTTCAGCTTTGATGTTTTTATAGTTTATCGCTGCATCCGCTTGCTTCAATTTAGTAATTTCAAAATCTTCTTCCAGCAAGTGGTTATTTGATAAAAGTTTTTTTCTCCATGCCGGGAGAATGCCCTTTAGATTGACAACATAACAGGGATTTACTTCGCCAAATCCAAAATCATAATTAAATATGTCTTGGTATTGCCATTCATCTTTAGGATGAAATAAAAGACCTGCATTTTCTTTTACTCTTTCATCAAAAGCAATTTTCATTTGTGGAGTAGGGTGAAAGTCGATCAAACTTTTTTTCTCAATAGCCTTAATGCCAAGTTCATTTCCCAATTCTTCATATGCAGGAATAAGAAATGAAAGTAGCTCATCGATCATCCATGTTTTTACAATTCTTCTGCCTGTTACGGGGTTGATGATGCCTGCAGCAACTCTTGATGCCGAGTTGGGTTGATCATTATCTATTACAATAAATGATTTGCTTGCTTTTTGTAAATAATAACTGAGCCATGTTCCCGAAATACCTTGCCCGATAATGAGATAATCAACAACCATTCTCAAAAATAATTGGTTTCGCTAAGAGATAAGGAATGAATCTTATTCAACATTTAATCTTATTCCTTCACTATGCGACGAAAATTCCGGTGCGTACATGCATTGAATGTTGGTGATGCCGTTGCTGAAATTGCCTGTATGTGTAACGAATAAAGTGTACTCAAACACATAAGATCCTTTACGCAGGTAATCAAAAAAGAAATTTGTGCTGGCATCTTTAGTTGTTTCATAATAACCAAGGCCACCCTGCCATTTATAACTGCTTAGAACATTTACTGGTTCAAGGCAAGAGGCTCTCATATCTTTCATATGAACATATTCCATATCCCGATCTACTCTCAATTCAATTCTTACTTTTATTTTATCACCAACTTTTACGGCATCGCCTTCATTTATTGGTGTAAGTACCGGGCCACGATCAGTATTGGTCTCAACAAATAGTTTTTTATCAAGCTTTAAAGGCGTAGAGGCGGTTGTAATTTTATCAAGGTCTTCAAAATACTGCCAGTAAATACCACCCCAGGTTGTTGTGCTGGTGGTTTGGTTTTTTACAGATTGGACTGATACACTAATGTTTCCCATATTGGGAGTAACCAATGGACCGGCAATTGATCTTTTGAAATAACCAGTACCAGCTTCTGTAATGTTATCTGTTGACTTGACCATTGTATTACCCAATTTAATTTCAACAGCAGATTCATTGATCAACAGATCTGTTCCTTGTAATAATAATGCATAGCATGCTTCTGCCGTTGCTTTCGTTGTTTTCCAGTTTGTGGTCTGTTTATTTTTGAGTAACCATGTTTTCAGGTCGTCAACAATTTTTGTGTCTTTAGTGATCTCGCCAAACGCTTCAATTAATAAAGCTTGCGTTTCGATAGGTGCCTGGTGCCAGAACCAGCCACCACTGTTTTCTTTCCAATACATTCCTAATTCTTCATTATTGATGCTGGTTTCCTTTAAAGATTTTAAAATGGCCGTTGGAGTTTTTGTATCCTCAGTCCTTGATAATGTCAATGCGATCATTCCCTGCATATACTTGCTTTGTTTTGTCCATGTTTGCTGAGTGCGGCTGCGGAAATATGTATATGCTGTTTGTGAAGCTGTAGCAATCTTTTGTTCCGGGAAGAAACTCCGCATATATAAATATTGTATCTCGTTATAATTCGGAGTATACTTGGTCAGATCAGTTTTATTCTTTTTCAATTCATCATATTCTTTTTTGATCTGCAGATCAAGATAGGGGATAGCCAGTTTAAGAATTGGCTCCAATTTTTTTACATCAACCCTCAATTTTTTTAAATGCCCGATACCTGTAACAATGTATTGCGTGATGTAAGGGTTATCCGGTCCACCTTTGAACCAAACAAATCCGCCGTTTTCACTTTGCATTTGCTTTAATTTTTCATAAGCACTGTTCATTTCACTGCTCATTCTTACCATATCAAACAACAAAGCAATATTTTTCTTTTGCTGCTCTTCTGTTTTTGCCTGCAATACCCATGGTGTTTCTTCCAGTAATACAGCTTTCAGTTCCTGGTTCTTTTGAAGATTGCTTAGTAATGCGGCAGTATCCTTAGTGTTCCAACTTTCAAATATTTGTTTGATGCGTGGAGAAGTATTTGCAATCTTTGAAGCCAATGCATTTGCATAAAAACGATTCCATGTTTGTTCGGCACATTCATAGGGAAACTCCATTAAATAGGGCAAAGCCTGCACAGCATACCATGCGGGATTGGACGTATATTCAACAGTAAGCGAATGATGCTGTAATGTTTCAGAATTTCCTGATGTCAACAGTTTTTCAAATCGGAAATTCTTTGTTTGCGTATTACGTAGATTCAAAGGAAGCGTTTCTGTCACCAATGTACGATTGGTGAGTACAGGCATTGCTGCTTCTTCCCCATCACTTATATCACCGGCTCTTGCAACAATGCGCCATACTAATGCTTTGTCAAATAAGTAGGGAACTTGTATTGGAAATGTCACGACTTCACTTTGACCCGCGGCAACTGTGAAGTATTGATTGGGATACATATTATTGAACCAGCCGCTTACGGATTCATTTGTTGCAGCATCAAATAATTGTAACTCGGCTTGTCCGGTTAATTCTTTATCGGTAAGGTTTACAATCTTGGCACTGAATTCCATTCTATCGCCTTCTCTTAAAAACCTTGGCGCATTTGGCTGCACCATCAATTGTTTTTGTGTAACAATTTCTTTGCTGCTATAACCAAAGGCAAGATCTTTTGTATGAGCCAAAGCCTGGAACTTCCATTTCGTTAATGCTTCAGGTATTGTAAATGAAAATTCAATATCTCCATTTTCATTTGTTTTAAGATCGGGAAAAAAGAAGGCGGTTTCGTTGAAATTTTTGCGAATTTGAATTTCAAGACTTTGTTGATTTTGTTTTTGAATTTCTGTATTGTAAGTTAAAGTGGCAGCTGTAAAATCTACTCCTTTTAAGTTTTCAAGGTTGGTATAGTAGGCTATTCCTGTTGAATCTGAGATTTTTTTATTTGGCATTCGTGCAGCTGCGACAACAACTTCACTAAGATCTCCGTCTTGAACCACCATAGGAGTAGCAGTCAAGCCATAAACTCTGCCTTGCAGTGCTTTATCTAGACGCAGATTACTAATGAGAGCTCTTTCATAATATGTTCCAAGTATATCATATTGCTTGTAAACATACTTTTCTGAATTAAAATCTCTGTTAGGTTTTTCTTGCGATTGAATTTTTATAAAATTTCTATCACTATTCCAAGGATTTGATGAATAATAATGTGGCCAGATATTCGGCTCGCTCCAACTATGAAACTTAAACTGATCCAATGAAGCATCATACATGCTGGCTAGTATTTCGGAAGCAACCAATTCTTTTTTATAACCACCGATCTTTACTTTCCATTTTTCTTCGCTTCCGGGTAAAGTTTTGTCACGGAACGTCGCATATTCAATTTTAAGATCCTTATTTGTCCATGGCACATTTATTACATCCTTATATTGATAAAAACGGTTATGCTTTACAAAAAAGAAATTGACGCCAAAACCACCACGATCAGCTTCGGTTGCTGTAAAAGCAAAAGATCTTTTCTCATTGTTGAGAGTTTCAAATTTATAATCGTGAGATGTGAGTTGTGACTCGTTAGATTTGTCAATTTCCTGCACAACAAATAAGCCATCAGCAGAAGTTCCAATCTTTATCTCTGTTTTTTCTCCAGGCTCAATTTGTTTTGAACCCTGTGTCCACAAATATTGCGGACTGCTTAATTGATGATTCTTTTCATCAACCAGTTGAATATATTTTACATCTTTTACTTCTTCTCCATTTTTGTCTTTGGTGGATATTTCAATTACATACCAGCCCGGTGTAAATGTTGAGTGTTGAATATTGAATGTTGAATGTTCATGAATAGAATCAGAATTTTGATATGCTTGTTGCTCTTTTATCCAAGTTTCATGATCTGTTTCATTATCATATTCATCAAAAGGGAAATTCCGTATGTATTCTTCTTTATTCATTACAAACTGGTCAGATCTTTCCCAATAACGTTTACGGATAAGACGTTTTTCTTCTTTAAGTTTTGAAATGCTCACATTTACTTTTGCAGGCTCAAATTCGCCAGCCATATTTTCTGTGCTAATGGAAATTTTGTTCAAACTATCAACAGGTAATGATGAGGGGAGATCGACAGAAAGGATCAATGATTTATAACCAACAGAAACGGAGGCCTCCCCACTTCTCGTTTCCCCATTAACATCTGTTATGTCAGCGGTAATGCTGTAATCAAAAATGGGATCAAGTTTTTTGTCGATCATTTTGTTAGGTATTGCTTCAAACTCTATGGTAAATTTTCCATCTTTATCGGTTTTTATTTCACCATGCGCAATTTCCAGCGAAGGCGATGGCGGTTGCCACCAGCGTTTAGATAGCCAGGGATAGGGGAATCTTGCCTGGCGAACAACCCGATATTTCACCATTGCTCCATCAATATTATTTCCGGCATAGGCTTTTGCAAGGCCGGTTATTTTTATTTTATCATTTACCTTAAATGTGCCTTTTACTTTTTCATACTCAACATAAAATTTGGGGCGTTTATATTCTTCAACTGAAAAGTCGGTTTGACCCTTTTCATTTTCTGCTTGTATAGAAAATTCTCCATTAAGAATTCCCTGTGGTATTTGGAACTTGCCGGAAAATGAACCGTACTCGCTTGTCTTTAACTTAACCGAATCAATGATCTCATCATTGGCATCCTTTAAATAAATGTAAGTACTGAAGTCAGCCAATACTTTATTTGTTTTTTCTTTATCAGGAATAATAGCGATGGCCTTAAAATAAACTGTTTGACCCGGCCTGTAAATACTTCGGTCTGTGAAAAAGAAGATCTTTCTTTTTTCAATAAGTGATTCTTCTTTAATTTCAGGTTGCCTGTAATAATAATAGTCGTTTATCCAATCGTTCATGAAAAGTTTATCCCCATTATAGCTAATGTCGGGTGCATAGGTGTATGAATAATTTTTTTCCTGGGGGTTTGTGATCTTAAAAAAACCATTTACATCCGTTTTATACAAAGCTGCTTTTTGTTTGATATACTTTGATTGTTTGGTATCATATCGCTGTTCCCATACCTGCACATTTGCGGAAGGAAGTGGTTTTCCTGTTTCTCTGTTCAGAACAAAGTAATCATCGACATGGTTGATAAAACTGATATTAGAAACATAAAATAATCTTGCGCCTATTGTTGCGTTTTTTGAATAATCATCAGAAGCCGCAAGCAGTAAATAATCACCGGTTGTTAATGCGTCAACCTTTATTTCTACAGAATGTGTTTGATAGTCGTTTGTTACAGGTATTGATTGTTGCCAGGTTTTAAAAGCAGGAGCGGCCAACAATTCAACCCATAATATTTCATCAAAATAATTTCCGATCTTTTCTATCAATTTATCATCTACTTTGATAAGTCGCAGATAAAGTTTTTCAATATTGCGATAGTTAATGAATGCTCTGAATGCTTGTCCGGGCACATTTACTTTTTCAATGCTAAAATTGAGTTTTTTGCTTTTTATTTCATTAAGGAGATTAATACAATTGATCTTTCCTTCCGAAGAATCCTTTTCGGTAATTACCTTTTCACAGATCTCTTTTGCTTTTATTCTTTTATAACGACTTGTTGTATCACCAAAAGGCTTGTATTCGTCAGCTTCTTCATTATATTTTTTGGCAAGCAGGTACCATGCCTGTGCCGCTGCCGGATGATTGGCATATTGGTTAGCGATATGATTTAACGCTATACGATACAATTCTTCTTTGTCGGGATGCGTTGAATTCTCATGTACAAATTCTAACCGGTCAATATCAGCATCCAATAACGCATCAGGTTTTACATCTTTCAGATGAAAAGCGATCAATTGCTGATATATGAGTAAAGCCTTATGTTGTAAAGACAAAGAATCTTTAGTTATAAATTTTCTGGTTATAAAATCTGCAGCGGGATCAAATGCAGACGCCTGGTCAATTTCAAATGTGTATGCTGGCCTGTCTAAATCGGTTTCATCTGTTTTAAAATATTCCAATGCCCTGTGAACAAGCAGGTCATATAAGGTTGGGCGAAGGTGCCTGACATTACCCTTTATTATTATAGCGTCATACGGTGCAAGCTTTGTTTCCTGGAGCAATTTTTCATTTTTGATCGACTGCAGATAAAGTTCACTGATCCTTTTAAAGAAATCACCTGCACTCCAGGATCCGAGGTCATCCTTTTTGAATTGAGTTGTTTCAGTTCGATCATATATCTGCCAGCGATTATTGTTAAAATAGTTTTGATATATTTCTGCTTCCAGACTTTTTAGTACAGAAACAACCGGTTCTTTGTTTGCTGTTATTTCCTTTTCTATATCTTTTATTGCCAGCACTTGGTTTTCTTCTCTTGTTTCTCTCTGTAATCCTATCATGTACGCGACTGCTTTTATCACCTGCGCATCCTGCTTTTCTTTTTTAGCCAGTTCATAAATTTTCTTCACTTCAGCCAATGCCGACTTTGGGAGATTCTTTTTGGAAATGAGCTCATCTACATTCTTCCATTCCTTCTCATAATTCTTCACAGGAGTTTGGGAATAGGCATTTGTTATCAAAATGCAAATCAAAATCACGAGCGACGATAAAGTTTTCAATGGTTGCATCAACATGCCGTTAAATTTTTTACAAGATAGTACTATCAATGCTTATGAGATGCGGGGAAGATTGATTTTTCATAAGCGGTTATGGCGATTAATTAATAATTGTTAAACGAGTTGTGTTGTTTGGCCTTTAACGTTTTCTTGAGTAGCAATGGCACGGCATTGGAATAACTGTACCCAGAACAAAATTGTTCAACTCAAAACAAAATATATGAAGACAATTTTTACCCTTTTACTTAGCTCCATTTTCTCACTCGCTTCAATGGCCTACGACGGTACCCGCCTTACCGTCACCAGCGTTAGTAACAACAAAATGTTTGTAGAAGTTGATGGGCGTAGATACAATCTTTATGGAAATACTGTTTCAATCAATAGTATTCGCCCAGGTACGCATAACGTAAGAGTATTGCGTGAACTGAAAAGAAAAACCGGATGGAATTTTGGCAATATGAGAGAAGAAACCATTTACAACATCAACGCGACATTCAGAAATGGGTATCATTTTGACATTCTTGTAAACCGCTTTGGAAAAGTCATGATCGATGAACGCAGGATTGATCCTAATGATGATTGGTACAATGATGATGATTACTATGACAGAAACGAAGATCGGAACCATGATCGGGACAATACCTATGATAATGGCGGCGATCGTGATGACAGAGATTATGGTAACAATGATCGTGATGCCAGGGACAACAGTGATAACGGTGATGACCGCAATAATGGTGATCCCCGTTATGACAATAACAACAGTCGGGCAATGACCAATATTGATTTTACCCAGGCCAAAGAAACCCTGCGCAGAGAATGGTTTGAAAACACAAGATTGGAAACAGCAAAGCAGATCATTGACAGGAATTATTTCACAAGTCAGCAGGTAAAGGAAATGGTCTTGCTGTTCACTTTTGAGAATAACAGGCTTGACATTGCTAAGTATGCCTATGGTAAAACAGTTGACAAAGGAAATTATTTCATGCTGAATGATGCTTTTACGTTCAACAATAACAAAGAAGCATTGAAGGAATATATCCGTCAATATCAATAATAAATAACTAAAACCCTTTATATGAAAACAATTTTGACACTTATCGCTTTTATTTCGATTTCATCGGTTGCTTTAGCTGGAGAAAAACATCCATCTGTAACCGTTACTTCAACCGGTGAATACAAAATAGTGATTGATGGAAGACAATTTAATAACGAAAGAAAGGTGGCTTTAACTGATCTGCAGAAAGGCATACACTATATCGATGTTTGGAAAAAGAAGAAAGGATTATTCGGAAGTAAATACAAGCTTGTTTCATCAAAACAGTTTGTACTGGTGAACAAAGATCTTGATATCGACATTAATTTCTCAGGGTACATCACAATTGGTAAGCAGGGAAAAGGATGGGATGGTGATCAGTGGTATAACCAGGATAAGAACAAAAAAAATGATTCTAAAAACAAATAAAATAATTAAAAAATGTGCCGGGAGTAATTGAATTTGGTTAGAGCTCAGCCCGGTAAACTCTGGCCGTCAACCTAAAATTTAAAAAATGAAAACAATTATGACATTTGCAGCAGGTTTACTGCTCACTTTATCAACCATGGCAGCCGATAGGCCACCATCAGTAACAATCAAATCAAATCGAAATTTTGAACTAGTTGTAGATGGCAGAAACTATCGCAACGATAATACGATCCGACTGGACAGAATGCGTCCAGGAATGCATTCGATCCAGGTTTATGAAAGAAGCCGTGGATTCTTTGGAAGAATGCGTCTTGTATCTGCAAAGAACTTTTTTGTAAGAAACAATGACCTTCGCATCACTATTAACTATTCAGGTTATGTAGCCATTGATGAAAGAGGAGGATATGATAGAAGAGATCGTGGTTGGGACAATAATGATAGGGGTTGGGATGGTAATGACAGGGATAGCAGGAACCGTGGTTTTTAATTTTATCTTATAAATGAAAAGCCCCGTATTTACGGGGCTTTTCTTATTTGATGATCTCTTTCATTCGTTTACCAATATCCGCCGGGCTCTGTACAACATGAATTCCGCATTCGGTCATGATCCTCATTTTTGCAGCAGCGGTATCGTCAGCGCCGCCAACAATAGCGCCGGCATGTCCCATACGACGTCCGGGAGGAGCTGTTTGCCCTGCAATAAAACCAACAACCGGCTTTTTATTTCCTGATTCTTTTACCCAATAAGCTGCTTCAGCTTCCATGCCACCACCGATCTCACCGATCATTACGATCGCATCAGTGTCCGCATCATTCATAAAAAGTTCAACAGCTTCTTTTGTGGTAGTTCCAATGATCGGATCGCCACCAATACCAACTGCGGTTGAAATACCAAGACCAGCTTTCGCCACCTGGTCAGCCGCTTCATATGTCAGTGTTCCTGATTTTGAAACAATGCCAATTCTTCCTTTCTTAAAAACGAATCCGGGCATGATACCAACTTTACATTCATCCGCAGTGATAACACCCGGACAATTTGGTCCCACTAATCTTGCATTCGTTGACTTCAAAAAGTTTTTCACTTTCACCATATCCTGCACAGGAATTCCCTCGGTAATGCACACAACAAGTCGAACACCCGCTTCCGCTGATTCCATGATGGCATCAGCAGCAAATGCAGGCGGCACAAAAATAATACTCACATCGGCGCCGGTATTTTTTACACAATCAGAAACGGTGTTAAAAACAGGTTTATCCAAATGCTTTTGACCACCTTTGCCCGGTGTCACTCCACCAACCACACTGGTTCCGTATTCGATCATTTGCGTAGCATGAAAAGTGCCTTCGCTGCCGGTAAAACCCTGTACTAAAACTTTGGATTTTTTATTTACGAGAATGCTCATAGATTTATTTGTATCCCGATAATTATCGGGACCGCAAAAATAGGGGATTTATTTTTTGGTAAACGGCAATAGTATTTCTAATGATCTTCCGTTGCTACGCTCAGTTTATCGTCCTGTTTTCATAGCATCTGTCGTTGAGCAAAGCGATGCCCCGATGAATA
>Ga0207712_10002174_pt1 | contig 12810 bp, 13 predicted proteins | sample KBSS44metaG_FD_184402 | JGI IMG/M metagenome (GOLD analysis project Ga0207712, IMG submission 184402) | Switchgrass rhizosphere microbial communities from Kellogg Biological Station, Michigan, USA - KBS S4-4 metaG (SPAdes) (version 2) | ecosystem: Host-associated > Plants > Roots > Rhizosphere... | reverse complement strand
TTATCGAAAGGCGAATTCCGTTGATTTTAGGATCGGTAGGTACATTTTCAGTCCCGGGTCCGGAAGGCTCCATAAAAGTGGCCATCACTAATCCTAGGTTGCTAAGTCCCAAATACAAAAATCAACACGGCAAGTCCAAAAAGTTATGGCCATCAATGGCACTAACACATAATTACTCTTATTTGGGTGATTTGATAGTGGACATTCACTATACCAACATCAACAATAAAACATCGGTCTACGAAGATCAAGTCATCAGTTCTATACCTGTGATGGTAGGTTCGCGTTGGTGTACCACTCGAGGGGCTTCAGATCTCAAATTAAAGAAACATAACGAAGCCCTGGATAACCCCGGGGGTTATTTTATCGTTAGACCCAAGGCCGAAGATGGAGTAGCCCAAGAGAAAGTCATCTTTACTTATGAACGAGCGGCACACGATAAGATAACAGTCTTAGCTAAAAAGAATAACGCCAAGACCGGTTTCAATTATTACGCCGAGGTCAAATCCCATGATACTAAAACATTATTTCGTCAGACCACCACTACTATTAGGTTCGAAAAGGCTTCCAACAACTTATTTGCTGTGTTGCCGTGGCATGATTCTAAAATGATTCCTTTGGGCATTCTCTTCAAAGCTTTGGGGATGTGTGATCTGGATGAGATTCGTACGGCTATCTTTGGGGGTGATTGGAAAACAGATCCTCACCTAGATATCGTTAACGAGTTTTTAGAGTACTCTTATGAATGCACCACTCAAGATCAAGCTCTGACATACATAGGCAAGCGCTGCAAGGTCCCTGAAAAGCCTAGAGGATATATTCCTCGAAAAAAGGCGGGTGAAGGAGGCGACGGCGAAGCCGACGGTGACCGAGACGCAGTCGAGGGAGCCGAGGAGGTCGAAGATGGCGAAGAAGAAGTCAAAGATGATGAGTTGTGGGACGCTAATTATTTGGAATTAGCTTCGGATGATGAAGAACTCGAGGGTTTAGTTATTTCTCTAGAGGAAGAAGATCCGGAACTTATTAAGAAATTAGAAGACCAAGCATTAGCCAGAAAAATTCTAGCTAACGACCTATTCCCTCACCTTGGGGAAGGTTCTTCGCCTGGGTTGTTACTCAAAAAGGCCAGATATATAGCCATAGCTACCCGAAAGTTAATTCGGACTAGAGCCGGCATTTATCCGTTGGAGAGTCGAGATCACTATGGCAACAAAAGGTGCATAACATCAGGCGAGCGCCTAGGCCATCAGTTTATGACGGCCCTGAAGAAGATTTGTTCGGATATTTTCAAATATACCAAAAAAGCTCTAGATCATGAAGGCAACTTAAATATCGTAGGTTGGATCACCAAACCTAATACTTTGACCAACTATATGACATCGGGAGTATCTTCTAACGCTTGGTTGTTCAAAGTAGTAGGGGCGTCCAAAGGCCCGAAGGGATTATCACAAGTCCTCGACAATTACAGCAGAGTAGCGGCCATTACCCAAATTCGCAAACTTAAAGTTCCTAGCTGTGAATCTGGCAAAGTAGAAGGACCTAGGAATTTGTCTGGAGATCACTTTGGGAATTTGTGCCCAGAAACGCCAGAAGGTAAACAGAGTGGCTTAGCCAAGCCAACCGCCCTTTCAGCGGTCTTAACTATGGAATCCGACCCCGAACCCATCAAAATGGCCATTAGACGATTCATAAAAACCAAAGGGGGGATGTTGGCGGACGTAAAGGAAAGTAAGAAGGATAGCTCGTTGGAAGCCTACTCCTGGACCACGGCCTATGTTAATGGCGACTTGGTAGGGTTTGTCAAATTACCTAAACGATTAGTTAAACACCTAATTCAACTAAGGCGAAATGGTGTTATAGATGCTTTTGCTTCTGTTTCTTATAATGACTTGACCAAAGAGATTTTGATTCTAACTGACTCGGGTCGAGTGGCTCGCCCGCTGCTAATAGTGGGCCCAGATGGTAAATTAGTATTTTCTAAGCGGCATATAGGTATGTCTCTAACTGCGTTGATGCGAGAAGGAGTGGTAGAATACTTGGACGTCTCTGAACAAGATCAAGTTAGCATTATCGCTGGCTACCCTAGCGACCTTGGTAAAAAAGACGACCGAGGAAACGAGGTAGACCCACCGCCCTACTCTCACTGTGAAATTCATCCTAGTTTAATGTTTGGAGCGGGCATTTCTACGGTTCCTAAACCTGACCACAACCAAGCTCCCAGAAATGTCTATCAGGGCCAAATGGGTCGCCAGGGTATCGGAGTGCCCTTTTCCAACTACCGGACCAAGTTTAATGGTGTTCATAGCATCCTCCACTACCCAGAGAAGCCTTTGGTAACCACCAGAATGGCCGAAGAAATAAAGCTATCAGAATACCCTAATGGATTCAATGTAATAGCCGCAATTATGTGTTCATCCCATAATGAAGAAGATGGGATCGAAATGTCCAAAGCATCTATAGATAGAGGCATGTTTAGGGATACTCGAATCTTCAATCATGAAATGAGAGAAAAGCCAGTCAAGGGAGAACGATTTGGTAGGCCTGTGTTAGCGGTTGATGCCAATGGTGCCCCCGTAGCGCATAAAAAGGGCAACTTTCGCCATGTTACGGAACGAGGTTATGCTCAGATCAACTCTATTGTAGAGAAGGGTGACGTGTTGTTGTGTAAAATGGTCGGAGACGAGGTTGAAGAAGTAGAAGTGTATAAAGAGCCTCTGCCCGGTCGCGTGGACTCTATTTATCCCGGAAGAGATGGCGATGGTTATTACTTTTTGAGAATCCAAGTTCATGAAGTTAGGACGCCGGTGGTGGGAGACAAATTTGCGGCTCGCCACGCTCAAAAGGGGGTCATTGGTAAAGTGACCCCCACTGAGGACCTGCCTTGGTCGGGGTTGACCGGTCTTCGGCCAGACGTGGTTGTTAACGCATTAGCCTTTCCTAGTCGTATGACCATCGCACTAATCATAGAAGCCGTGTTTGGCATCATAGTTTCATCTGGTCATATTTTGGAAGAGTATACTATAGACGAAGTGTGGGGTGATGACCGACCGCAGGGACCGACTGAAGGGAGGCTACCGAAGGGAGGGGGCGACCAAAGGGGGCGAGGAAAGCGAGAACCGAAAGGTAAAGCTAAGACGCCAAAACCCACGCAGACTCTTTCTGATAATTTCAGGAAGAAGTATATGCTAGGAGATCAGGTAGATGGAACTCCTTTTCGTGAATTGGTGTTGTCTGAGCTAACTAGTGAACTTAAACGTCTGGGTATTTCCCTAGGAGAGCAAGACTGTTATGATGGAGTTACCGGGGAGTTAATAACCACCAAGGTGATGTTTGCCCCTATTTATTATCAACGGTTGAAGCATGTAGTCCACGACAAGTTTCACGCTCGGGCTACGGGTGCTAGAAATACTCAAACTCGCCAGCCCCCTGAAGGAAGAGGCCATGATGGAGGGTTGAAATTTGGAGTTATGGAAGCAGATGCATCAAATGCGGCCGGAATTCCCTACTTGACCAAAGATCGCTTGATGGACTCTTCTGATGCTACAGAGATGTGGTATTGCCAAGATTGTGGCTCTCCCGGATACAAGACCAAGACTAAGACTGCGGATTTGTGCCAATACTGCAAGTCCTATCGGATGAAGAGAACTAAAATTCCCTATGGTACTAAATTGATGAATCAAGAGCTGGAAGCGTTGAATATCGTGGCTAAAATATTGCCGTTGTAAAAATAAAAGTCAAAAGTTTACTCTGGGAGTAAAAAATGAAAAATTAAAATCATCTCCAACAATGCCAGGAATGACTTCCCAAGAATCAACAATCAAGGAAGAGTCTCCTACCGAAATCAATGGCAATGACGTTATCACTCTCATATTTCCTAATTATTCTAACAAACCTGTTAGGCAGTCCTGGAGAGTTTGTTCTTTAATATCTATACCTTACTTTCGAGCTTTGTTGGAAGGAAAGTGGATCGATGCAAAAGAAAGAACTATAACACTGGAAGATGACCCTGCTTTATTTTCCAAGATGGTTAGACAAGCCAATACGGGTAGTGCAGAAGAGCAATACAACTCTATGCTAGATTTTTATCAAGTTGATGGTCAAAAATTTACTAAAAAGGTTCACCGATATTACAAAAAATTTACTTTCACCAAAGAGAGTCTTAAGCAAACTCTAGAGTTACAAGAAGCTTCAGAAGCTAGAAAAATAATAGATGTGAAGATAACTTCTAACATTTCTTTCGGTGAATTGAAAAGAAGACTACTTATATCGTTAGATGGTTCAGAAAACGAAAGAGCTGATGACATTAATCATGGTGACCCTTATGGGCGATTTTTGGAGTTAGCTATGAATGCTATGATAGCTACTGATGGAAAAATAGGCCCTATAGAAATGAGAATTCAAATTAGACAGGATACAGGCGTCGAAAGAATAACTTTGCCAGTTTTCTTATATGTATGTATTATTTACAAAAAGTGATCTAGAAAGTTACTCAAAGAGTAGCAAAACTGAAAATAGAAAATGAAATAAATATACTCGAACAGAGTAATACAATGGTTTTCACCAAAGCTACGTTATGGTTGGGAAAACCTGTCACCATTCAAGAAGTTTGGTGTGAGATACTCGGCCAAGAATGGACTGATAGTTTGCAAAAAGTGATATGGGAGTATACCAATACCATTATCTTGGCTGCGCAAGGTCACCAGGCTAGTTATGAAGAGATTGAAAACCATATTACTAATGAAAAAGCTTGGAATAATAGTATTCTCCTAATAGGGGAATGTGGTCAAGAACTCAAGATAGTGGCTCATGACCAAGTAAAGAGTGGTTATGTTTCCGCTAAATATTTTATCGGTTATGAATTTAATAGAAGCGTTTCGCCGAAAGAGTTAACAAACAGAGATTTTCCAGATAGTTATCGTCTTTTTGTTTTGCAGGATGGTTGTTTGTGTTGCGTTCGGTAAAAACAGACAAGTTACTCTGAGAGTAACAAAAACTGAAAATAAAAATTCTCACCATAATATTTTCACCTTGTCTTATCTCTCGACTCCCTACGGTCGATGGGCTTCACCAAAGCTACGTTGTGGATAGGAAAATCATATACTATCAAAGAACTATGGTGTAAAATACTTGGACAGACGTGGTCTGATGGCCTCGAAGAGGTAATATGGGATTATGCCAACGCTATTATCTTTGCTGCTCAAGGCCGTCAGGCTAGTTATGAGGAGATTGAAAATTTAATTACTGATCCTATATCGTGGAAACATAGCATCCAAATCATCAAAAGTGGTGGCCATTCGTTTAAATTAGTGGCTCATGATCAAGTAGACAGCGGTTATATTCCTGATAGCTACTTTGTTGGCCTGGAGTTTTCTGAAAGCGTTTTAGTTGAAGATATGCTTGATAAAATAAACCTTGGTGACTTTTACAAGGGTCACGGTTTTAGTTTCTATGTTTTGCAAGATGATTGTTTATGTTGCACGTAAGTACGTACGTAAACTAATAAAGTTGGTCTCAGACCAACTACTTTTCGGCCTTAGGTTTTAGTCAGACCCAAGACCAAAACTAGTACTAGTGGTAAAAAAATAATCCACGGAAAATTTTTCTCCTTTACCCTAGGATGATAGGTGCCCACTCTAGTATAATAGTTAGCCCCTTTATCGCTCTCGCTCTCTACTTGTTCAAAAACTTTAAGGTCCCAAAACACTATCCACTTTCCCAAAGGTTCAAACTCGAACAATTTCACTCCTCTACTAACACCAGGCTTAATTTCTGATAACTCCATTCTATCCCACCACCTATTTAACGCTCGCCCCATTACCACTGGTCCGGTGATGTCAAAGGCCGAGTCTTTGCTGGCCATTTTTCTGTTCTTGATATTTTCAAACGCTATCTCCAAAGCTATTTTCATTACCGGATGTCTAGGTTTACAAGCCAAGAAAGCTTGATATATAGCACACCTAGGTATCAAAGGAAAGATTCGGCGGTCAGTGGCCGACACCAATTCATCCGAAGGAGAGATAACTTGGTCCAGGGGTATCAACTCTCACAAGTCCAAATCTATATACACCCCACCGTGAACGTATAATACGGCATATCTCCACAAGTCACACTTGAAGGCTCCGGGTACCAAAGAGTCAAAAGCGTCAACATAATCTAAGCCAAAGTGATCTTCTAAAAAAAGTCTGCACCTCTGATCATCATAAAACTCATATCTGTAAGATGGATTGAGAGTTTGGACAGATTTTTGAGCTTGGGCTAAACGAGGCGGAAGAGTCGAGGGCGAAGTTTTCCATGACTGATAGATGACCTTTGGTATGATCGTTCGACTTTGGGTCATTTGAGTTGATTAAAATTTCTCTTGGAGAAATATTTTTATTTCTGACTTTTTTGTTACTCCTCCCTAGCCAAAGTCACCAAGCCGGTTTTGATAGTCCCTTGGCCGGCTTGGATCAACACATCCTTCAGACTAGTTTTCATTCCATTCTTTTCACCGGTAATTAGTTTCTCAAAATTGTTAATAGATATCCATCTAACATCGCCCATCAGGTCACCCCTTCCGGAAAAATTAGTCGGACGCTGGCCGTCTAATTTTTCAGCTAAAAAGCGATCTCTAGCTAATGATCTCCATCCTCCATCCACTTCAACAAAGATGATAGGCTGGCTCTCGGCCGGTAATACGGGAGAAAATTTGATGTTGTCTATGGTTAAAGTTTTAGGGTCTGGTGCTCCAAAAGTCTTAAATATACCTCTGGTGCCATCCATTAATACTCGAAGGGCCGCGTTAAGAATGTTTTCCTCTCTATTACGCATCCCTTCAAAACTAGTTAATTTTTTGGAACGATGTTCTTGGCCCAATAATAGATAAATGCGCCCATCCAAACAACAATAGGGAATCACCCCTATGTTTGTTATGTTTGGAATAAGACTTTCCAGTCGAAAAGTTACAGTAAGTTTGGTATGTGTCATCGAGCGAGCGTAGCGAGCGAGATCGAACTTTTGCGACCGTAGGGAGCAAAAGTGAGAAGAAACGAATATAGCGAGATTACTTTCGAAATTAACCAGATAAAGATTTAGATTTTTCTACTATAGGTTACCAACTAAATGGTTCAGCTCGATCACCTAGGTAACTTGTTACCTCTTCGATAGTCATTTTGGGTAATAACCCATCATATTCTTGAATTTCTTGTTCATCGCTTTCATTACGAACAAATTCGATTTTCTGAAGAGAAGGAAATATTTTATCTAACCAAAAAAGCTCAGGGGCGTTAAATATCCACCTGATGTTATTCATTTTTAAAAAGATTACGTTTGAAAATTCTTCTCCTATATCAGCTACTTTCTTGACCCAATCTCTAAAATTTAATGGCCATTCGGCACACCAAACGACTTTAGAGAAGCGAAATAGATACCCGTAAGCCTCTGGAGGACATCTCTCTACTTCTACTTCGTCCAGGCCATAATCCAACAAAAAAGATAATACGTCTATTGGATTATAATCCGGAGGAAATGCTTCGATATGAACAGTAGTCATCTCTTCATTTTCTCCGATGACACTCACTCCCGGAAACAAAGTTTTTAATATAGTCTCAAGTTCTTCCATTGAACAAAGTGAGATAATTCACAACCAGAAAACGCATTTTTCCCTGAACTTTATTAAGATGTCCACATCAGTAGGGGCCATAGTCCTGGCCGCGGCTATAGGCATCACCCTTTTTGTTTTGTACCAAGCCACTAAACCAAAAAAATCACCTACCATAGAACGATTAAAAGCCAAAATAGCTAAAATAGATCCTAAATATGCTTTTTTAAATATTAGAGAGGGGGAAAGAAGTGAAACAGAAGACAAATCTCTAATTACGTTATGTGTAAAAGACCCTGACACCGGCAAAGAATATCCCGATAACACTCTTATTTACGTAGCGCTTCATGAAGTGGCTCATACGCTAAATAAGCCTCAATTTTCGGAACATGGGTCTGAATGGCAAGGAATTTTTACTAAACTGCTAGAGAAAGCGGAGGAGGCGGGTATTTATTCTACGTCCATTCCGTTAGATGAAGTGTATTGTGGAATCAATACTACAGGGTCCATCCAGTCCAAAGTACATCACAAAAGAATAAAAGTGGGACGCGGAGTTAATAAAGTTAGAGTACGAAGGTCGAAGATGAGGTCAGATTAGGGGAGTAGATATAAAAATAAAGTTCGCTCAGAGAAACAAGTTAAATTTTCTTTAAAGTGTTAGATCCGAAAGGAAAAATTGAAAAACTTAAAATGGAAAATTTAGTTGTTCACTTTGAACCCAATGACCTCAATCGAATATGAACGTGTAAGGGAACAAGATAAAATGACTTTGGTAGCCATTCATCATCCTAATCATTTTGAAGGAAAATGGACATTATTAGCCATGTTTCCTCGAATAAAACAAAATGACTGCATTCGCTCTATCATTTCTGAATATGATCAAGAGGCTGCTCAACGGGTTAGTATTGATGACTTGACCACACTATTAGGATTATCTCACGACGGCATCGAGATTGAAGACTTTCATGATTTCATCTTTCCAGACCAACCATGCCAACAGCTTTTGGAAAAAGAGCAGATTACCGTCCAAACAATGGCTCAAATCCTTAGTAGGAAGAATATTCCCTTTGATAAATCATCAATCAACCTTCATTTCGGAGAGAGGACTTTTAAGAAACTGGAACAAAGTAATACGTCCGGACCAGAGTGGCCCAAGTCCGTAAAGTGCAAATGTTAGGTGCCTACGTTTTAATTTCTCGCAGAGAAATTATTTGATTAACTATTTAGCAGAAAATTTTTTAATTCCATTCCCGATAATTTCCAAACAATATCTTCTTTCCCTTCGAGGTGCCGCTAATAGCTTAACCGTCATCAACTCCAATAGTCTGGAGTTAGAATTAATAAATTTGAAACCGGGAAGATGACTTGGGGTCTAAAAATAGATTCAGTTCTGTCCTTGGGAGGTGAAGATGATGTCACGACTCACTTCGACTCAGGAGAGGTGAGTAAGAAAGTCTCTCTGGGAGAGACACATTCGTGAATTTTTATTATTTTTTACTCTAGAAGAGTATTATTTCGTCCTACAAAAACAGCTCGATCATCACAAACCACTTTTATCCCAATTGAAAATGAATACTGTTTAAATGCCACCCTGACATCTTCTGTTGTTAGTTCAGATGAAAACTTCATCCGATCTTTGCAGTAAATGGTAAATAGGTCCCCTAAAAGAAGAATACTAGTGTCGGCAGATTCAGTTGTCCCTATGTGATTTAAATCAAAATTGAGCTGTTCTTCTGATAATTGCCTCGATTCCCGAGAGAATTCAGCATATACTCGCCGTAATTTGAGTTCTTTGAACGTATCCAAAAGAAGTTGATAAACTTCTTTCTGAGAATTGGCGACTATTGCACGCTCATTAACCCATTTTTTCCCGTAGAGAGTACACAGATAATATAATTTTTCCATTAGTTCTGGCGAAATTAAACAAAAAGTATTTTCATTTTTCAATTTTTCAATTAGCAGAAAAAATTTTAATTCCCTTTCTGATAATTTCCAAACAATAACTTTTTCTTCCCTCTTCGAGGTGTTCTGCCGCTAATAGTTTAACCGTCATCAGTTTTAGTGTTCCTATGGCTGCTTGACTAGCGCTAGAATTAATAAATTTAAGGCCAGGAAGGTGACTCGGAGTCTCCATAGACAGCCAATATCTAAGAATAGATTCAGTTCTGGCTTCGGGAGGAAGTTTGAAGATGATGTTAAGTGACCGGCTAGTCCGGTTAGTCATCGTTACTCTAAGAGTAACTATTAAAACTTTAGTTCGAAAAATATTTTCTATAATCACCCAAAATCATTTTTGTCGTTCGAATGGTACCCGGAGGAGCAGTGGGAACATCACCATTCTTATAGAACTTAATTTTTAGTGGTTCCCTGGGTGTTGGTAAAGTAGCCGGGTCTGAAATATATATTTCTAAATGATATACATCGTTTGGAAGGAAAATAACAGCTAGATTAGTAGCTCCCGGATAGTAGAAAATCACATATTCGCGAAATGCGGGGGAGGAATAAATGTTCGAAGGTAGAGTTTCTATTTTAATGCCTTCGGGAAAGTCCCAACCTCTAATGCATTCCCGTTGGAAATGATAAGTAAACCCTCGGTGGAAAAATATTTCCTCTCCTACTTTCAGGTCTCTGATAGCTACTAGCCCTACTTTGGTACCGGGACCTCCAGTCGCGGCTACCGCCGCGTTACTTGGAGAAGCAGACCCGTAAGGGATGATGTTATTGAGATCCCCTAATGAAGAAATCACGTTTTGTGGTGATGACATCACCTCTAGAAAGTTTCTGGATGACTTGCTAGTAAAGGAAGGATCAGCAGCTTTTGATAATGGGTCTTCTGGAAGTGGAATAAAAACTTGGCCATTGGGAAGAGGGTGGGTCCACATTATTTTTGTTAGATCTCGTTCGTAATTTATATCGGCTAAAGAAGGAACATCCACTACTTTTCCGTCAAAATAACCAATCAATTCTCCTTTGAATATCTTTTTGGTAACATATACGGCTTGTTGGGGCAAAGTTAAAGGAGTCCAAATGACTTCCGAGTCCAATTTAGAAATGGCTTCGGCTATGCCTCCTGAGGCGCGAGCCCTGACTTCAAAGCGAGGAGCGCAGAACTGACGATGCGTTGGCCAGTCTTGTTTTTGACATTCCGCAGAACAGTATCTTATTTTCTTGCATCCAGAACACGTCAATATGGCTTCGTGACCATTAGATCCGTTTAGTTTACACCTAGGACATCTTCCTAGTTCACCAAGATACATAGTGATTCGTGCCATAGCTTGGTAAACTTCTTTCATCCAGGCCAGCTTGTTAAAGTTTGGGGTCATCGAAGGAAGGTTTTCAGACTTTTCTTCGGAGAACACACTAAAATATTTGGTCAGCCCCAAAAATTGTTTATTCAATTCACTAGGCCTAATATTGGCTGGTAAAGTTATTTCTGAAGTGATTTGAATATCAAAATGACCACGGGATTTAAGGTTATCTCCAAACAAGATACACCAAGCATGATTAGGGTGGATGATAGTGTTGAGACCGATGGCCAGGCCGTGGACTGGGGTTAAGGGGGAGTCGGATTTTTCCATGGAGTTATGGTGAGTGACGAATCTGAGTCTAAATTTTATTTTTATTTTTCTGGCCCGAACTCATTAATAGCCAAATAAAAAATGGGAAACAAAGGGTCGACCTCGTCATCAACTTTTTTATTTGGCTAAGGTGAATTTGGAACTACTCGCTATTTTTGCACCCACAAGGCCTAAAACTTTTGCAACAAAACTGACAAATTTCGGGAGCCATCTTAGCCAGAACCAAAACTAGTTCGTTTTTACTTTCTTCTGGCATTTCAACGCTAGATTCCTTAATAATTTGTTTCATAATATTTACTACCCAAGCGCTAGGAGCTCTTTTCGATTGAGTTATACACTTCAGTTCCTTGAGGTCGTCAACATTTACTCCACACGTTGTTATTCCGAATCCTCGAATGGGGAACTGATAGTCCGCAAACCAACGTTTTAAAGATGTGTTATGATCTTTTTCCATTTCTAGTTACTCTTAGAGTAACTCTCATTTAAATCAAAACCAAACTGGCCCAGCCGTCACCTAAAAATACCACAACAACAAACCGAATAGAATAAAAAATAGTAAAGTCTGACCGGCGAAATTCTTATACGGTCCTTGAAAAAATGATGCTTTAGCCAGGAATAAGCCAGTCAAAGGATTAGCTGCCAGCACAAAAGATAAAATGGATATGCCTAAAATTTTGAGATAATCCCTCCATGTCCTTTTAGTTTCCTTCTTTTCTCCAAAAAATTCTTGCATAGAAGGGTCGTCAGAAGAATTCCCCTCGGGGAGGTCTGTTAGGAGATCAGCCATCGACCGAGCGAGCGCAGCGAAGCGAGGGAGACTGAGGGTTTTTCGACCGAGCGAAGCGAGGGAGAAAAAACCGAAGGCGAGCGATTAACTTTTTCAACACAAGTCAAAAAAGCCACCACAACCCAACTTTTCACTATTACTCTTAATCTTAACTGACTTAATAAAATGACCAACAGGCCGCCGCAGACCCGATACCCCCCAAGGTCCGACACCGAGTCCACTCTGAGTTCCGTAGGCTCCCAAGGTCCGGGCTCACTGGGGCCCCCGGGCTATCTTAATACTTTTATTATCCAACCTCAATCCGAAAGGGCTTTGAACGCTACTGTACCTCGGGGCACTGTTTGGGCTCGATTACAGTCCCCTACCCATCCAGATTATGCTCCTTACGTGACCGTAGAAAAGAGAGGAAAGGATGGCAGGATTTATAAGGTTTATCCTCAGAACCACGATGGTTGTTTGTCAGAAGGTTTTGACAAATCCCTACTTAGGGTGGGCGAAGGCCAGCGTTTTCAAAAAGAACACTCGAATTATCCGTGCCCAGAAGGCTGGTTAGAATCTGTTGACCGCGGGTATTGTGAACGCTTTGGCGATCCAAATAACGAAACTAGGAGTATTTTGGATGGTCCTCCTAGGGGTAAAAACTCTGGGTTGTACTCGAACAAGGCATATATACCAGTGAAACAACACTTTCGAAATGCGGCTCCTCCAGAGTGGAATAACTATTCGGATTCTAGCTATTTTCGATCCCACGATTTCCGAACTGGGGGTTATACGGTGTTTTATCCCCCTCACCCGGACCCTACGGTAGTAAATAGGTTACCGTTGAGAGACTTGGGGGATAATGTTCGATATGATCCTAGTTGGAA
>Ga0207712_10002165_pt1 | contig 12841 bp, 9 predicted proteins | sample KBSS44metaG_FD_184402 | JGI IMG/M metagenome (GOLD analysis project Ga0207712, IMG submission 184402) | Switchgrass rhizosphere microbial communities from Kellogg Biological Station, Michigan, USA - KBS S4-4 metaG (SPAdes) (version 2) | ecosystem: Host-associated > Plants > Roots > Rhizosphere >... | reverse complement strand
AAGGATCGGCAGCTTATCGAGTTCAAAAAACTCGACAGCGCGTGTCTCGGCGCCTGTTTTAGGAGCGCCGCCGCATGATGCGACCTCATAGAGCTGAAAAAACGGCAGAAACGATCTCTAAGCTGACCGGATATTCGTTTATATACCTCAGCGAATTTTCAGATGCTTTCACTAAAACATATATTAGTTTATATAGAAATCAAACGTAGGACAGTCATGGAAATTTCAAAGGCTTCTATTTTGTTTCTTGTTTTACCTGCTATCACTCTTTGTGCAGATGATCCCATCTTAGAGCCAGAGCTCCAAGTTGCAGAAGAGCTCCTGGTCGATACGCACTTAACCCTTCCAGCATCTAGTGAAGGACATGAAACTACAATTCCAGACACTCCATCTATTGTGCCAACAAGCCTACCTGAGAGCCCCTCCTCTGTGATTTCAGTAGATCAACCTTCTACAAACCTCGATTTATCTGACAATCCATCATCAGCTACTCAGCCGCATTCTATTGTGCCAACAAGCCTACCTGAGCACCCCTCTCCGGTGATTTCAGCAGATCAACCTTCTACAGACCTCGATTCTTCTGACGATCCATCATCTGCTACTCAGCCGCATTCTCCCTCCCATCGCTCTGCAGTCGGTCTACGATTCAATGAGCTTAAAGGCATTGGCTATAAAAAGGGGTACACCACTGTGGAGAGCTTTAATCTTTTTGGGCTTTCACCCTCTTTCATGCCCTGGCTGGATTTGCGAGGCCATGTTTTTAATGATGGCAAACTTGCCGGTAATATTGGGATTGGAGGGCGCTCTCTCTTCTCTTCCATTAACCACATGCTAGGAGCTTTCCTCTACTATGATGTCCGTGGGTCACATCGCCTGACAGTGAATCAACTCGGCCCTGGCCTGGAGCTACTGGGAAAAACGATGGAATACCGCCTCAATGGTTATTTTCCTGTAGGGAAACAGCAAAGCTCTAGGTACGATCGACAATTTGACACCTTTAAAAAACATAATATATGGCTAAAGACGAAGCAAAAACAGGCCATGCGAGGATTTGACGCAGAAATCGGCGCACATCTTGCTGAGCGATCGTCCTATGATATCTACTTAGGAGTTGGTCCTTATTATTTGAACTCTTCCAACGCCTCCGGTTGGGGAGGGAAGGTTCGCCTTTTAGGGCGTTATAAAGACATCTTCTCCCTTCAAGCGACCTACTCCAATGACCGATTGTTTGGGAGCATTATTCAAGGTGAAGCTGCTATCCGCTACACATTTGGTGGAAAATTCAAGGACAAAAAGCTTTCAAAAAATGAAAGAACCGTCCTTCACAGAGCCCGCTTTTCCCCTTCTCGCCTGGAAATCCCTGTGATTACAACTGTGCGCCGGCATGAGAAGGCGATCAATCCTACTACAAAGGCGCCGTGGCAAGTTTGGTTTGTCGACAATACAAGCCATTCTTTAGGAACCTATGAGAGTCCCTTCCCTACTTTGGTTGCAGCCCAGACAGCATCGGGGCCCAACGATATCATTTATGTTTTCCCAGGAGATGGGACAACAACGGGTATGGATGCAGGAATCACGTTAAAAGATAGGCAGCAGTTATTCGGATCGGGGATTGCACAATTGATACCGACAACAAAAGGGGAGATTACAATTCCAGCGCACTCCAGCGGACGACCTCTAATTACAAACTTAAGCGGCAATGTTGTTACCCTGGCTAATGGAAATCAAGTAGCAGGGTTGGGTGTCTTGGTTTCTCAAGCAGGGGCTACAGGAATCATTGGACTGGGAATTCACGATACTTCTATCTGTAATAACGCCGTTCAAGGTTCTTTGGACCACTCAGGTATTTTAATTGAAGGAGAAGGTGTTGTAGAAATCTGCCACAATCAATTGGCATCTTTGGCAAACACGCCTTCTCTAACAGCGATACATGTTCGAGTTGTTAACAACACCTCGATGATTGCCAATATGTCCAATAACCAAACTTTTGGATATAGGATGGCGATGAGTTTTGGACCACTAAATAATCCCTCAGCAGCAACTGGGACAGCTATCATTCAAGGAAATAATATCGCTCATTTCAGTCAATCGGGTATTTTCTATCCTACAGGGTTGCTCAATTCTACCGTTCAAATTTTAGATAATACCATTTTCAACGATGTAGGAATACAGGGCATTCTCGTTTCGGTTAACAACGCCCCTTCTGACGGAACTGTCATTATTGGGAATAACCAAATCGTCACAACGTCATCCAGTGCCAATACAGAGGGAATTAGAACGGAGATTAATATTGGAACAGGGGATCGATTAGTTGCGATTATCACACAAAACAGTGTCGTAACAGGGCCAGGATTAGGTTCAGCCGGAATCTCACTCTTCAGCGATAACAATGACTCTATATGCGCTTCATTGACAGGCAATCAAGTCACTCCAACAGCAGCATCCGGGACCAATGATTTCAAAATGTCCACAAACGGATCAGGAACAATCAATATTCAAAATATTGCAGACAACATAGGATCTAATGTAAGTATAACAGGAAACGTGAATTTTGTTTCGAGCTGTCCGCCTTAGAGACTGTTCTTAAACTAAGCTTCTGTTATTTTTGAGGTTCTTTTCGATTCAAATGAAGGGGTCAATATACGTGAGTTGATATTGACCCCCTTCATTTTTCTTGGGTATAGACGATAAACCAGAATTGCACCATGATCTAGTATCCTGTTCACAAAGTTTTTGCTCATAGAATTGACGTGAAAACCCCGGGGTTTTGACGCAATCCTATGGGCAAAAACTTTTGTTAAGGAGCACTAGCGCATGGGGAGCAATTCTTTTGGCACTATTTTTAGGATCACTACATGGGGAGAGTCGCATGGTCCTGCCATTGGCGTTGTCATTGACGGCTGCCCAGCAGGGTTAGAGCTGTCCGAGCAAGATCTTTTTCCAGACCTTCAAAGACGCGCTCCTGGCTCTAATCCGCACACTTCAACACGGAAGGAACCCGACATCCCTCAAATCCTTTCCGGTGTTTTTGAAGGAAAAACCACCGGCGCTCCGATCTCGATTTTGATCCCGAACAAAGATGCCAAGTCGGAAGCTTATGATGCGCTCGAGAAGCTTCTTCGCCCGGGCCATGCCAATTACACCTATCTGGCTAAATACGGCATTTTTGACTATCGAGGCGGAGGAAGGGCTTCGGCAAGAGAAACAGCCTGCCGTGTGGCAGCAGGTAGTGTTGCCAAGAAGTTTCTTTGCAAAATGGAGATCTCGATTCAGGCGTATATCAAACAAATCGGGTCGATTGAAGCTACCGACCTCGATCTTGATTCTGCGCTGACCAATGCAATTTACTGTCCCGATGAAAAAGCTTCTGGGCAAATGGTCCTCGAGCTGGAACGTGTTCGATCTGAAGGAGATTCGCTAGGAGGAGTAGTGGAGTTTATCGCAACCGGTCTTCCCACAGGGCTTGGTGATCCGGTGTATGAAAAACTCGAAGCAAATCTCGCCAAAGCAATGCTCTCGCTTCCTGCATCGAAAGGGTTTGAGATTGGCAGCGGTTTTGAAGGCGCTGCGATGCAAGGCTCTTCCCATAACGACCTATATGAAAACCAAACGGGCGTCATCCGTACAAAAACCAACTCTGCCGGCGGCACCTTAGGTGGAATTTCGACAGGCATGCCTCTGATAGGACGTGTTGCTTTTAAACCGGCTTCGAGTATCGCTAAGAGCCAATCGACCGTCACAACAGAAGGCCATCCTGCCACTTTAGAACTTCCTCCGGGCTCAAGACATGATCCTTGTGTAGCGATTCGTGCGGTTCCTGTTGTCGAGGCAATGGTTGCTTTAGAGCTGGCTGATGCGGTGCTTTTAAACCGGTGCGCCCGTTTATGAAATATGCGCTGATTACCGATCAAATTGTCGAAAAGCTCTACGGGCAGTCGATGTGCAACCAGCTCAGTGGACTCGGCTTTGACATCCAGCTTTTTTCTTTTCCCGCAGGCGAAGCGTCAAAGACAAGGGCAACTAAGGAAAGGCTCGAAGGTGCGCTGCTCTCTGAAGGATTCAGTCGAGATACGACGATCATTGCTCTGGGTGGGGGAGTGGTCACTGACCTTGTCGGTTTTCTAGCGGCGACGTTTTGCAGAGGAGTCGAGCTTATTTTAATCCCTACAACGCTGCTAGGCATGGTGGATGCGTCACTCGGCGGAAAAAATGGCGTCAATACTCCTTATGGAAAGAACCTGATTGGTTCTTTTTATAATCCCCAAAAACTCTACATCTGTCCGGGGTTTCTAAAGACACTTCCTGAACAAGAATGGTTCAACGGGGCAGTCGAGATGCTTAAGGCTGGACTGATTGCCGATGCCGACTATTTTCACCATTTCTCTGAAATCCCGATTTCTGAATCGATCGACCGGGCGATTGAGATCAAACGGCGCATCCTCTCAAAGGATCTGACAGAAAAGGGACTGCGGAGGGTCTTGAATGTCGGCCATACGATAGCCCATGCCTTAGAGACGCTTTCTGATTATCAGATTCCACATGGAACTGCCGTGGCAGCGGGGATTGTCTTAGAAGCCGAGATTTCTTATGAGATGGGCATTCTCAAAAAAGAGGCCTTAGCCCACATCAAAACAAAGTTCCCGCCAGCCCACTTTGATTTTGGTTTTGATGAAATGTACGATGTCATGCGCCGAGATAAAAAGAGTGAAGATGGCACTCCTCGATTTGCTCTTCTTGAAGACATCGGCGTTCCTTATGCTGCCGAAGGCACCTATTGTATTGAAGTTCCTCGTAAAGTCATTAGAAAGGTGGTCAGTGAAACTTTGTGCTCCTGCTAAACAACTTTTCCGGACAGAAAAGGTCGACTTTATTGAACTTGACCATGGGAGTCATAAAATCGTGTATCAGCAGGGGAGAGTGCGCTATGTCGACGTCGATTGGAAGAGTGCCGCTTTGCCTTTGGGGGATGTATACTGCGGTCGGCTTGAAACTTTAAATTTGGACCGCGCCAAAACCCCGGGACTCGACGATCGTAAACGGGTCAATATTAGCAATATGGACCCGTTTACGATCGTCGAATCGCGGGAGTTTTCGCGCAGATCCAAATTAAAGTTTCAAGCCGACCGCAGTATAATTGTTTCATACCACAACTTCGAAGAGACCCCCAACTTAGAGGCGATTCTTAAAATTCTACAAATGACTCATCCCAAAGCCCATTTTTACAAGATTGCGACGATGGCTAATTCGACGCTTGATAGCCTCCGGATGTTAGAGTTCCTCCAAAGACATCCTGGAATTATTGGACTATGCATGGGAACTTTTGGGGCTATCACGCGAATCTTAGCGCCGATTTTTCAGGTGCCAATCGTGTATGCGCCGCTCTCAGAAGAAGGAAAAAATGCGTCGGGACAGCTTCTCGTCGATCAGCTCTGCGAGATTTATCACTTCAGGAGGCTTAATCCTGAGACCAAAATCTACGGCCTGATCGGCGATCCTGTTTTTCAGAGTATCGGACACTTGTTTCATAATGAAGAGTTTCGGAAGTCTGGGAAAAACGCCGTTTATCTGAAGATGGTCGTTAAACCGAATGAGCTGTCTGAGTTTTTTCGTTTAGCGAAAAAACTGCCTTTTGCAGGCTTGAGTGTCACGGCTCCGTTAAAAGAAGCTGTTTTGCCATTTATTGATGTTTTAGACCCTGAAGCAGCGGCGATTGGAGCTGTGAATACCCTGACACTTAACAATGGCAAAGTCGAGGGTTGTAATACCGATGGGAATGCCGCGATGGATATCCTTGGAGACGTCAAAGATCGATCGATCGTTGTCCTAGGGGCTGGAGGGGCGTCCAAGGCGATACTCTATACTGGATTGAAAAGAGGAGCTCATGTGACTGTCGTGAACAGGACTCCTGCAAAGGCACGAGCGCTGGCTTCTCTTATGGGATGTCAGTGGAGTGAAAAAATCCCTGCCTACGATATTTTAATCAACGCGACTTCTGCAAGTATGCCGATCAAGAAGGAAGAGATTCAAGCGGGGAAATGGGTGATGGACGTCGCTCTTTACCCGTCGGAGTTTCTCAGGATTGCACAAGAAAAAAAGTGCACCTGCTTAGACGGCTTTCACATCTATTTTCAGCAGGCGTTAGCTCAGCAGAAAAAGTGGGGCTAATTTCCTTCTTCTTTGATTCCTCGAGCCTTTCGGTATGAAACGGTAAAGAATGTTCCTAAGGCATAAGGCATAGCCCCAACTCTTTGCTTTGTTGTTTGTAAGAAAGTCATGGGCTCAAGGGGAGGCGCAGGCATAAATGTTTCTATGAGTCCTTTGGAAAACTGCTTGATTAGGCAGCCGACTTTGAGAGCGTTGTGATCAACTTGAATGGTGAATTTTTTCTCAGTGCTATTTTGATTGGCTACTTCGATCTGGTTCGTGGCTTTTTCAAAGATTAAATGGTGGAGTTGAATGGCCCAGGTGGGAAGAAGAGCAAAAAAGATGGGAATGGTAAATCTTCCGTAGATGGAGGTCATAAAGGGAGAGCAGAGAATATAGGCGATGCCTAAATCGTAGAGACCCGTAAAGATCCGGATGAGAGCCTTCTCAATATCCTGTGTAGAGCAGTTATCTTGCTCCGCGCGGATTTTTTTGATATTCACCACGCACCAGACGAGATGGGTAAGGCCAAGACCGCAATTAACGCAGCCAAACGGTTTGGCAAGCAACGGAAGGAGCACCACTAAGAAAAACCTTGCAGCTGTTTGGGTGATTTTGTTTTCGTTACATAGGTCAATTTTGTCAAAAATGATTGAGCTTTTAGTCATGTGGAATTGTTCCAACACCCACCATTGAGCATCGAGGGCAGATCCCTGCGGAAGCTTCCGAATGGCACTCGTACAACTTGCGATAAATGCACTCACAGAACCCTCCAGGTTAAAAGAAGCTCTATGTTAATCTAATATCAACTAAAAAATCAACTCACCGTAAAACGGTTGTATTAATGAAATTTATTTTAAAATTGTTTTAATTTAGTTTAATTTGTAATTAATGTAAAATAAATCAATGAAATTCAAGTCTTTTATTTATGGAATTCTAGGTTGTGCAGTCTTGATGAGCGCTGTCTGGAAACCGAGCTCTGCGCCAGTCCATTTTGCCCATCAGCTAACCCTAGAGGATAAAAAGGAAGATAAAAAACTTCAGGTGACAGCAAGGGTCTATTCAGCGGAGGAAAGCGAGCATATCCTGAAGGCTGATTTGCTTGATAAGGGGTATGTTCCTGTGGAAGTTACGATCCAAAATCAGGGCGACCACCAATATGCGATCTCGATGGCAAGTACCGCGCAACGGTCAGAAAAACCTAAAGACGTTGCTTGGAAGTTTTACAAAGCCTCTGTCGCACGGGGAGTCGGCTGGAGGATCGTGAGCTTCTTCTGCTGGCCTCTTTCCATTCCGAGCACAATCGATTCGATTGTTTCGTATAAGAACAAACGAGCGCTATTGAAATCGCTGACGGCAAAAGGATTTAAAGAAATAGACGAAATCATTTTGCCCTATTCGGTCGTCAAACGTCTTCTCTATATCCCGCAAGAAGCTTTTTATAACACCTTCTCAGTCTCTATGGAAGATCTCGATGGAGATGAGCTAGTCGTGATCCCTGTCATTGTGGGATGATCTAGCGAGTTCTTTGCGCAGCTCCTTAAGCCTTTGTTCTGCCATGGCAGCTTCTGCAGAAACGAACTCAAACAATCTGTCATGTGAGGAGAATACGGGATGTTGAGTCATCGTTTGCGTGCCCTTTTTTTTCACAGTTTTAAAACCAGCGTTCTGATTTTTTTCGAATTCCAGGGCCTCTTCGTCAAGTGTTTGGCCTTTGAATGACATTTTTTCTGTCACAAGACGCCAGTCAATGGCAGTGGAAGATCTTCCGGTTTCATGGCGGTATCGATGGGGATATTGAGCACCATATCCGATATTAAACTCGACTAAAATGCGCTCATGCTCGGGATTTTCTCGATAATCACGCGAGGCTCGATAATCTTCGAGATCATGACTGATGCGGATAATTCCGAAGCTATGGAGATGCCACAGCTTTTCAATATGTTCGTCCAAAAACTGGAGAAGAGTCAGTGTTGCATCGCCAATGGCTGCTAAAAAGAGTGTTTGAGGGAACTTTGCAAGGCACTCGAGAGCGGAGTTAATCCACTGGAGAGAAAAGCGGATATCTTTGCAGATCGCTTTTTTTATAGGTTGAAATGTTTCATCAAACCCGTTCATGGCGTCAATGGTCTCGGTGAGCTTTTCACACCGTGTATAAGCTGCTTGCACTCCATCGACCGTCATCCTTGAGCAGAATGGATGGCTCAAGGGGGCAGCCGGCTCGCCAGAGTGAAAGAAGTTTTCTAGATCTTGTGATTCCGGCAGATGGGGGAAGACAATTTTAAGAGCTGCAAATGTTTGTTTAATGAGTTCGATGAGATTGCTGGTGTCGGCTAGTCCTGGACTTAGTAGCCATTGCAAGGCATGTGGCGTAGGGCGGTTGTGTTCTCGGAGATAGAGCTCAGAGGTGGAAGGATAACGATGGAAGATCACGCCTTGGCGCAGCGCCTGGAGAACTGTCGGGACAGGCAAAGCGAGCTGCTCAGCCAAAAGAACTTGATCATGCGTGGTGTCGAATCCTTCAAAGAGGGCTCTTGCTGTCAAGGCTTGTTCAGTGACAAGACTACAGCTGCGGATGATCGCAAAAACAATGGCAGAGGGCAAAGGGTCCTGATTTAAAGTTAAAAAATGGGCAGCTGAGCTCAAAATTCCTAGATGCAGCCGTGTATGCTCTAAACTTTGCGAAGAAAGGGGATTTGCGAGAAGGAGGTGATTTATCTCAGAAAACAGACTGTCTTGTTGAGAGTTAAATAGGGAATGTAGAGTAGGTTTTTGCTTAGAAGTAACGATGGAAACACTCGGGAGAGCAGGCTCAGGCACCAAGGTAGTCTCTGGGGTAGTCTCTGGAACCTGCTTGGGTATTAAAACAGGGTTAGCTGGTACTGGAGGAGTTATGCGCAGAGGCCGTGCCTTTGGCGTACGAAAAAGAGAATCGAGGACTGAGGAAATAGGGAGTGGCGCAGGTGGGGTGAGTTCTTTGGCCTCATCTTTTAAAGCCGACAACCAAGCCCTCACTACGCTCAAACTATCTTGGAAGGAACCAAGAACTGCGTCTAATTGAAAAACCAGTCGGTAGGCCTGGGCAACTTCACGTTCGATCTTCTGGACCAGCGTTTTAGGGAGCTCTTTTTTTTCTTTCTCTGCCGTCTCGCGCCTTATTTTTTCCGTTTTTTTTATCGTTGTTGATAGGCTCAGCAGGCTTTCGTGAATTTGCTGTAATTGACTATTGAGTTGTTGAGTTGAGGCTAGGAGTTTCATGCTCTCATCTAGAGAGGGCAAACTGCTTGCCGGGATATCTCCGCTCAACAGATGCATGACAGTGCTTCCCATCTTTGTGGCAAAGACCGCTGCTTCTTCTTTGTGTTCTTCAGGATTCCGTTCGGAGTTAAAGGTATACCGTTTTTCTTGACTTTTGATTTCGGCGATTTTTTCTTTGGAGATGCAAGGGGCAAAGTCGTCAAGTCTTTCACTACACGTTTTACTTAAAGAACCTATTTGATTGTCTAGTAACGAAAGATCTTTAGAAAACCGCTTGATCAGAGGCAATAAATGGCTGCAGATGATGGAGGGAGTTTCTTCTAGTAAGTGTGCAAATGCAAAACAGTGCTCCGTCAGAAATTTTTTCCGCGCCTGATAGACACGAACCATTCTCTCCAATTTCTCATAAAAAATTTTATGTTGTTGGAGGAGTTCACGGAAGGCGAGAGGCGCGTTTCGTAAAGACTGGGTATAAAGCTCTCCAAATAGTTTCTTTGTGTTTTTGGGATCAAAAGTTTCTTTAATCGAGATAATTTCTGTATCGATGATCGTCAAGGTTTGCTGCAGTAGCATTTGAATATGCGACCCTATGTAACGGCAGGTCTCAAGAGGTTTTTTTTCAGAGGTTTTTTGTCCAAAACGAATAAAACCTAAAGTTTGGCCTTTATTTTCTGGCGCTGTCAGGAAAAAATCGATCGCAGTGAGGAAGTCTTTGGCTTCCTCTTCTTGCAAACAGGCTCCGACTCCAGGAAATTCTTTCAAATAATTCAATATGTCCTTTAAACGCTTGCCGTTGTCTTTGACAAAAGGAGCCGTATTTAGAAAGTTTAACAAGCCCATGATTTGTTCAATCACTTTCGCAGGAAGATGGCATCTACGGACTAAATCATCAAAAAATCCGAGCAAAAAGCATTGGGTTGCGATCTCAAATTGTATTCCATCATGTTGCCCTAACGCCAAAGATTGCCTTGTACTCTTCCAAAGAGTGTGTTCGGGAAGTTCTAGCTTCTTTAGCATGGTTTGGACCAGATTTTGACGAATCTGTTGTTTCATCTGCTGGATTTGAAGATTTTCCCTCTGAACTGGGGCTTCAGCTAACTCGGTAATGATCAGAGCGAGCTCTTGTTCGACCGTCAAGAGAGGAAGTGCTGGCGCACTTGGTACAGGAGGTGTAGGAGGTAGGGGAGGTATAGCCATCTTTTAGTTGCCTCAAGTGTGAATTTTCAAGACTGTTTCGCCTTCGGTATGCGCGACCATGACGGCGCAAGAAGCGTCGCTAAAGACATTGACTGTGGTGCGGCACATATCTAAGATTCGGTCGACAGGCAAGATGAGCGCAAGCCCTTCGGCAGGGAATCCCATGGCATTTAAAATGATCAAGATAGCTACTAAGCTCCCGGAGGGGATCCCTGCGACTCCCATCGAAGTCAGAAGGGATAACACCACCACAATCGCTTGATGAACGATTGTCATCTCAAATCCAATGACCTGGCCAACGAAAAGAACGGCGATGCATTCATAGAGGGCAGATCCCGAGAGATTGATGGAGGTGCCTAAAGGGACGACAAAGCTGCAGATCCGGTTCGAAACGCCGGCTCTTTTTTCGACACATTCCATGGTAATCGGTAAAGTCGCCGCAGATGAGCTCGTTGAAAAAGCAGTGACTAGGGCAGGTGCCATTGCTCGCAGATGTCTCCAAGGGCTTAGACCCATGACCCGCATGAAGAGAGGCAAGATCACGAACATGAATGTCACAAGTCCTAAAAGGACGGTCACGAAGAAATAGAGAAGGGACTCAATGCTGCCAAGGCCGCGAATTGCAATCGCCTTGGAGACCAGAAAGAAGACTCCCAGTGGCATGACGCGGATCAGATAATGCGTCATTCTCATTAGGGTATGGAAGATTCCCTTAATGACGTTCATGACAACTTCAGTTGCGGTGCTTTCGATCTTAGCCAAGGCAAATCCGAACAGCAGGGCAAAGAAGATAATCCCTAGCATATTGCCTTGGGATGCGGCTTCAAAGATATTGATCGGGATGAGTTTAAGAAGAATCTGCCCGATGGCTTCCGTGTGGGTTTCAGGAGCTGTGGCAATGGCTGGCGCAGCGAGTCCTTCTGTCGACCCTGTCATGAAGATGCCTGGCTTGAGAAGATTGACGAAAAGCAATCCTGTGAGCACTGCCAGAAACGTGGTGAAGATATAGAAAAAGAATGTTTTGGCTCCCAGACGGCCGAACGATTTGTCTTTTCCCATCTGGCTGATGCCGTTAACAATAGAAGAGCCGACAAGAGGAACGACCAGTAGGGTCAAAGCGTTAAGAAAAAGTTTTCCTAAGAATCCAAAAAGCTCAATATAGTGAATCCCAAAAAGTTCAGAATCGGGGCTTGAAAAGCCTCCGATCAATAGAGCTAAAGCAATTGCAATCAGAACTTGGATCAATAAAGACGATTTTTTATGCATAAATAAGGGATTTTAACTTGAATTTCCTTTTAGCTCAAGAACCTATCCCGAAATTCTTTATACGGCTTTTTTAAACCTTTTTGGATAGGTTCAAGAAAGCTTATTTTTTAAATAGGCTTAAAATCAACTGAGTAAATTCGACAGAGGAAACACTTGCCGATTTAGGAACTGCGGGCACTGAATGTTCAAATTCGATGAGTATCTCGCTTTTTTCTTCTTCAGAAATCCAAATCGATTTTAAATGGCCCTTAGCTTGATTTGAACTGAACGAAAGCGTCACCGCTGTTTCGTTAAACTCAATTCTCCTACCATCGTTTTCTGCAACAAATCTGATTTTGAGTTTATCAGATAGTTGTATTTTAGGTTGGAAAGATAAAGCTGTTCTAACATTGTTAGAGATGACATCAGGTAATTTTTTCCACAAGCCGATCGGAAGGTCCAGGTCAACTGTTTTGTATTCTTTGTATGTTAAGATATACAAACAATCGATGACAGACTCAGACTGTGCAATGGATTCTAACTCGTCGAACCGAAGCAGGCTCTCTAAAAATACATCAGCGAGTGTTGTTTTTTTAGTTTCTTGAACGATCAATCCTCGGTTTCTGCCAGGGAAGAAGTAGCTAAAGGTTTCTTTGTTAGATTTCATAGGTGTCTGGAATTGAGGGATGGGATCAGCTCTTGTAGCACTGCTCTTATTAGCAGAGGTGCCATTGTTCCTGAGATTTTTGGTGCTTTTGCCACAAGATCTCAATGATCCAGAATTCTCTTCTTCTGGATTGTCGTTTGAGGGGTCAAAGAACTCCAGATCATCATCATCGGAGTAGTTATTTTCTATGTCTGTACTTGAAGATTGCCCAGTTTGAGAGTTTGTTTGACTTCTCTCTAATCCTACAAGCTTTTTTTGGGAATTCACGGTTTTTCCAATCCGTTCAGGCGTTTTCTGAGTTATTGTGCTGTCGAAGTCGCTGTTGAACTG
>Ga0207712_10002163_pt1 | contig 12843 bp, 10 predicted proteins | sample KBSS44metaG_FD_184402 | JGI IMG/M metagenome (GOLD analysis project Ga0207712, IMG submission 184402) | Switchgrass rhizosphere microbial communities from Kellogg Biological Station, Michigan, USA - KBS S4-4 metaG (SPAdes) (version 2) | ecosystem: Host-associated > Plants > Roots > Rhizosphere... | reverse complement strand
GTTGGCGAAGCCGGCGTCGTCGTTGAACACGCCGTAGGACTGCGCCACCGCACCGTGCGGCCAGAAGTCCGACAACACGGGAAACGTGAAGCCACTCTGCGTCGCCCAGATCTTGTGGGTCGGCGGCGGCCCCACCGAGATCGCCAGCGTGGCCGTGTCGTCGTTCTCGTAGGACGGCAGGCGGTCGCGGATCTCGTCCAGCTCGCCCTGGCAGATTCCGGTGAACGCGAGCGGGAAGAACACCAGCAGCACGTTCTTGACTCCGCGGAAGCTGCCCAGCGTGACGGCCTGGCCGTTCTGGTCCTTGAGCGTGAAGTCCGGCGCTTCGGTGCCGACGTCGAGCACTCAGCGCCTGCCCGCCGCCTTGGACTTCGGCTGTACCAGCCTGCTCGCGATCCAGTCACCGAGGTTGGCCGACGACGTCTGCATCAGGCCTGCTGTCGGCGCGGATTCTGCGATCTCAGCGGGCTGAACGTGGCCGGGTTTGCCCGTCTTGGGGGTGACGACCCAGATCACGCCGTCGTCGGCCAGCGGCGTGATCGCGTCCATCAGGTAGTCGACGAGGTCGCCGTCGCCGTCGCGCCACCACAACAGCACCACGTCGATGACCTCGTCGGCATCCTCATCGAGCAGCTCGCCACCGCTACCTTCTTCGATGTCGGCCCGGATGTCGTCGTCGACGTCCTCGTCCCAGCCCAATTCCTGTACAACCTGATCTTTTTGGATGCCCAGTCTGCGGGCGTAGTTCGGGGCGTCATCCGCCGCGACCACGGTCGGTCCTCCTTCAGCCAGCTCGGGCGCGCGTGCGCGCCGAATGTTCGAGCCCTATCGTCGCACGGCGGGACCCGAACGCCGACGCATGGTTGCCGGGTTCATCGATATGCCGCGTCGCACATGTTCAGCGCGGTGGTCTTGTTGTCGTTCAGCTTGGTGATCGCCGCGTTGAAATCGTCCGGCCCGTAGTTGCCTGCGATCGCGGCCGCGAGGCCCCTGGATGCGTCTACCCAGGCGTTCAGCGCATCGCGCAGGTTCGGGGCAAGCGCGTCGGACACGCTGCGTGCGACCAGATCAGCGCTGTGGTTGAGCGCGTCGATGGCGGGACCGGCCTTGGCACCCGCATCGGCGGCGTTCCGATTAAAGGCGTCGACGTAGTTGTTCACCGCGGTGATGGCGTCGACGCTGGATGAACTCAATGCTTCACACGACGTGTGGATCGCCTGCGTCGTGAGCGACGCCTGACGTTCGGATTCGCGGGAGCTCGAGCTTTCGGCCGACTCCACCATCGACTCCGAGACGGACGCGCGATAAACGGGTGCATCGGCCTTGTCGATCGACGGGCTGCCCTTGGTGACGCTGGTACAGCCGACGATGATCATCGCCGTGGCGGCCAGAATGCCCAGCACCAGGGCCGCGATCCTCAGCCGCTTATGCGACAGCCCATCGGTCAGCATCGTCTGCAGACGTTACCGGTTCGGACCGGCGATCGCGGGTTCATTCCACTCCGCACCCCCAGCGGCACAAGTGGGGCACGATAGGGGGACGATATAGGCGCTTCGCCGATCGCGAAGCGACCTACACCGCCTAACAAGGAGCGGAAGTTGACCACCGAGTTCGTGCGCCACGACCTGGCCCAAAACTCCAGCACCACAGCCGAACCCGACCGGGTCCGAGTGATTCGAGAAGGCGTCGCATCGTATCTGCCCGACATCGATCCGGAGGAGACCGCCGAATGGCTTGAGTCGTTCGACGAGTTGCTGGAGCGGTCAGGGTCTGCGCGGGCGCGTTACCTCATGTTGCGGTTGCTGGAACGCTCCGGCGAACAGCGGGTGGCCATCCCCGCGCTGACATCGACGGACTACGTGAACACCATTCCGACCGAACTCGAGCCGTGGTTTCCCGGCGACGAGGACGTCGAGCGACGCTACCGGGCCTGGATCCGATGGAACGCCGCAATCATGGTGCACCGGGCGCAGCGCCCGGGAGTCGGTGTGGGAGGCCATATTTCGACTTACGCATCGTCGGCGGCGCTGTACGAGGTCGGGTTCAACCACTTCTTCCGGGGCAAGGCGCATCCGGGCGGTGGCGATCAGATCTTCATCCAGGGCCACGCCTCGCCGGGCGTCTACGCGCGCGCGTTTCTCGAGGGTCGGCTAACTGCCGACCAACTGGATGGTTTCCGTCAGGAGCACAGCCACCCCGGCGGCGGGCTGCCGTCCTACCCGCACCCGCGGCTGATGCCGGACTTCTGGGAGTTCCCCACGGTGTCGATGGGCCTGGGCCCGATGAACGCGATCTACCAGGCCCGGTTCAACCACTACCTGAATGACCGGGGCGTCAAGGACACCTCCGACCAGCACGTGTGGGCCTTCCTCGGCGACGGTGAGATGGACGAGCCGGAAAGCCGCGGCCTGATTCAGGTGGGCGCCAACGAGGGGCTGGACAATCTGACCTTCGTGATCAACTGCAACCTGCAGCGCCTCGACGGCCCGGTCCGCGGCAACGGCAAGATCATCCAGGAGCTGGAGTCGTTCTTCCGCGGCGCGGGCTGGAACGTCATCAAGGTGGTGTGGGGCCGCGAGTGGGATGCCCTACTGCATGCCGACCGCGACGGAGCGCTGGTCAATCTGATGAACACCACCCCCGACGGCGACTACCAGACCTACAAGGCCAACGACGGCGGCTATGTGCGCGACCATTTCTTCGGCCGCGACCCGCGCACCAAGGCGCTGGTGAAAGACCTGTCCGATCAGGAAATCTGGAACCTCAAGCGCGGCGGGCACGACTACCGCAAGGTATACGCCGCCTACCGCGCGGCGACGGAGCACAAGGGTCAGCCGACGGTGATCCTGGCCAAGACCATCAAGGGCTACACGCTGGGCAAGCACTTCGAGGGCCGCAACGCCACCCATCAGATGAAAAAGCTTGCGCTGCAAGACCTTAAGGACTTCCGCGACAGCCAGCGCATCCCGATCAGCGACGAGCAGCTCGAAGAGAACCCCTATCTGCCGCCGTACTACCACCCCGGCCCGGAGGCGGCTGAGATCCGCTACCTGCTCGACCGGCGGCGGGCCCTCGGCGGCTTCCTGCCCGAGCGGCGCACCAAGTCCAAGGTGCTGACGCTGCCCGGTCGAGACACCTACAAGGCGCTCAAGAAGGGCTCGGGCACCCAAGAGGTCGCCACCACCATGGCGACCGTGCGCACGTTCAAGGAACTGTTGCGGGACAAGGAGGTTGGACCGCGCATCGTGCCGATCATCCCGGACGAGGCCCGCACGTTCGGCATGGACTCCTGGTTCCCGAGCCTGAAGATCTACAACCGCAACGGTCAGCTCTACACCGCTGTCGATGCGGAACTGATGTTGGCGTACAAGGAAAGTGAAATCGGCCAGATCCTGCACGAAGGGATCAATGAAGCAGGGTCGACGTCATCGTTCACCGCGGTGGGCACGTCCTACGCCACGCACAACGAGCCGATGATCCCGGTCTACATCTTCTATTCGATGTTCGGGTTCCAGCGCACCGGTGACGGGTTCTGGGCCGCGGCAGATCAGATGGCGCGTGGCTTCGTGCTGGGCGCCACCGCCGGCCGCACCACGCTGACCGGCGAAGGCCTTCAGCACGCCGACGGGCATTCGCTGTTGCTGGCGTCGACCAACCCGGCCGTCGTCGCCTACGACCCGGCGTTCGCCTTTGAGATCGCCAACATCATCGAGAGCGGCCTGCACCGGATGTATGGCGAGAACCCGGAGAACGTCTACTTCTACGTGACGATCTACAACGAGCCGTACGTGCAGCCCGCCGAACCCGAGGGGCTCGACGTGGAGGCGCTGCTGCGCGGCATGTACCGCTACCGCAAGGCGCCCGAGAAGCGCACACATGTCGCGCAGATCCTGGCGTCGGGCGTGGCGATGCCCGAAACGCTGCGCGCGGCCGACCTGCTGGCCGAGGAGTGGGACGTCGCAGCCGACGTCTGGTCGGTGACGAGCTGGGGCGAGCTCAACCGCGACGGCGTGGAAATAGAGAGGGAACGGCTGCGCCATCCCGAGCGGCCTGCGGGCACATCGTTCGTCACCAAGGCGCTGGCCGACGCCGTCGGGCCGGTGGTCGCGGTGTCCGACTGGATGCGAGCGGTGCCCGAGCAGATCAGGCCGTGGGTGCCCGGCACCTACATCACCCTGGGCACCGACGGCTTCGGGTTCTCCGACACCCGCCCAGCGGCGCGCCGGTACTTCAACACCGACGCGGAGTCGGTCGTCGTCGGGGTCCTCGAGGGCCTCGCCCGTGACGGGAACATCGACGCATCGGTCGCGGTCGACGCGGCCCGCAAGTACCAGATCGACGACGTGATGGCCGCCGGCGTCTCGTACAAGGACACCGGCAGCGCCTGATTACCGCGGCACCGTTGGAGGATTCCTCCAGAAGAGTCGCGTAGCCTTTGGGGATGGCCGACAATCGGTTTATCCCGCCGAAGTCCACGCTCGAGGTGCTGGAGACGGTGCCGGAGTCGGTGCTGCGCAGGTTGAAGCAGTACTCGGGGCGGCTTTCCACCGAAGCGGTGCGCGCCATGGAGGAGCGATTGCCGTTCTTCGCCGATCTGGAAGCATCGCAGCGCGCCAGCGTGCAACTGGTGGTGCAGGCGGCGGTGGTCAACTTCGTCGAATGGATGCGTGATCCGCAGAGCAACGTCAGCTACACGGTGCAGGCGTTCGAAGTGGTGCCGCAGGACCTTCGGCGGCGGATCGCGCTGCGCCAGTCGGTCGAGATGGTCCGCATCACGATGGAGTTCTTCGAGGAAGTGGTGCCGCTGCTGGCCCGCTCAGAGGAGCAGTTGACCGCGCTGACGGCCGGAATCCTGCGGTACAGCCGGGATTTGGCGTTCGCCGCGGCCACCGCATACGCCGACCAGGCCGAGGCCCGCGGCGCATGGGACACCCGGATGGAAGCCAACGTCGTCGACGCAGTGGTCCGTGGGGACACCGGTCCGGAGCTGCAGTCGCAAGCCGCCGCGCTGAATTGGGACGCCACGGCGCCCGCCACGGTGATCGTCGGGCTCCCCCAGCCCGGCCGCATCGATCTCGCCAGCGACGACGTCCACGACGTCGTCGACCGAAACGGCCGCGCCGCCCTGTCCGACGTACACGGCACGTGGCTGGTGGCCATAATCTCCGGCCCGCTCTCGCCGACCGAGAGGTTCCTCACCGAATTGCTCCGGGTCTTCGCCGAGGGACCGGTGGTGATCGGGCCAACGGCCCCGACGCTGGGGGCCGCGCACATCAGCGCCACTGAGGCGATAGCCGGGATGAACGCCGTCGTGGGCTGGAGCGGGGCACCCCGGCCGGTATCGGCCCGCGAGTTGCTGCCCGAACGGGCACTGCTGGGCGATGCGACCGCGATCGCGGCACTGGAAACAGAGGTGATGCGGCCGCTGGCCGACGCCGGTCCGGCGCTCACCGAAACGCTCGACGCCTACCTGGACTCCGGCGGCGCGATCGAGGCCTGCGCCCGCAAATTGTTCGTTCATCCAAATACCGTGCGCTACCGGCTCAAACGTATCGCCGACTTCACCGGTCGCGATCCCACACTTCCACGCGACGCGTATGTGCTGCGTGTTGCGGCGACGGTGGGCCGACTGGGACGTCAGTCACACCACCCGAGCACGTCAAATGCCGCTGGAGCGGGACCCAAGGAGGTCCTGCCCGCCCCCGCCGCTGTCCAGTAAGCGAAGCGCAAGGTCGCGGAGCGGTATCGATGAAGTCGCATCACATGCCGTTTTGTGGAGTCCCTACAAAAAGATAAGACGAGGTTCATCATCTCTTACACGGCGCAAAACCGGTTTCACAGTGTTCTCTTAAAGACGTGCTTGGATTGCTTGCGCCCGGACAGGGCTCCCAGACCCCCGGCATGCTCGCCGCGTGGCTCGAGCTGCCCGGCGCTGCCGAGCGTCTCGCGGCCTGGTCGGAGATCAGCGGCCTGGACCTGGTGCGCCTGGGCACGACCGCCACCGCCGAGGAGATCACCGACACCGCCGTGACCCAGCCGCTCGTGGTGGCGGCGACGCTGCTGGCCCACGAGGAACTGACGCGACGCGGACTGTTCGCGGACAAGGACGTCACGGTGGCCGGCCATTCGGTCGGAGAGATCGCCGCATACGCGATCGCCGGCGTCATCGCCGCCGACGACGCAGTCAAGTTGGCCGCCACCCGCGGTTCGGAGATGGCCAAGGCCTGCGCGATCGAGCCGACGGGGATGTCCGCGGTGCTCGGTGGCAACGAGGCCGACGTGCTGGCCCGCCTCGAGGCGCTGGATCTCGTCCCGGCCAACCGCAACGCAGCCGGTCAGATCGTGGCCGCTGGCGCGCTGTCCGCACTGGACAAGCTCGCCGAGGATCCGCCCGAGAAGGCGCGAGTGCGCAAGCTGGCCACCGCCGGTGCCTTCCACACGCACTTCATGGCTCCGGCCACCGACGCCTATGCCGGCGCCGTTGAAGAGGTAACAACCACTGAGTCCTTGCGGCCCAACTCGAAACTCCTGTCGAACGCGGACGGCCAGCCCGTCGCGTCGGCGGCAGACGCCATGACCAAGCTGGTGTCGCAGCTGACTCGGCCGGTGCGTTGGGACTTATGTACCGAGACCATGCGTCACCACAAAGTGACGGCGATCGTCGAGTTCCCGCCAGCGGGCACCTTGGCAGGCATCGCCAAACGTGAGCTTCGGGGGGTGCCGACGTACGCCGTCAAGTCCCCCGCTGACCTGGACGGGCTAGCTGAGATTTAGCTCCGCGCTTGACCAGTACAACCACATAAGGAACGACCAGATCGTTGTTCGAAATCGTTCTCCGCTCCGCGGAGGACATGTATCAACCAAATTAGAAGGAGCCATTGTGCCCGCCACTCAGGAAGAAATCATCGCCGGTCTCGCCGAGATCATCGAAGAGGTCACCGGTATCGAGCCGTCCGAGGTCACCCCGGAGAAGTCGTTCGTCGACGACCTGGACATCGACTCGCTGTCGATGGTCGAGATCGCCGTGCAGACCGAGGACAAGTACGGCGTGAAGATCCCCGACGAGGACCTCGCGGGTCTGCGCACCGTCGGTGATGTCGTCACCTACATCCAGAAGCTCGAAGAAGAGAACCCCGAGGCCGCGGCGGCCATTCGGGCGCAGATCTCGGAGACCAAGTGACCAAGCCTTCCACTGCTAACGGCGGTTTCCCCAGTGTTGTGGTGACCGCCGTCACGGCGACGACTTCGATCGCGCCGGACGTCGAGAGCACGTGGAAGGGCTTGCTGGCTGGGGAAAGTGGCATCCGCGTTCTCGAGGACGAGTTCGTCACCAAGTGGGATCTGCCGGTCCGCATCGGCGGCCACCTGGTCGACTCCGTCGACGATCACATGACGCGACTGGACATGCGACGCATGTCGTATGTCCAGCGGATGGCGAAGCTGCTCGGTGGCCACGTCTGGGAGAGCGCGGGTACGCCCGAGGTCGACCCTGACCGCTTCGCGGTCGTCATCGGCACGGGTCTTGGTGGCGGCGAGAAGATCGTCGAGACCTATGACCTGATGAACGAGGGCGGCCCCCGCAAGGTGTCGCCGCTCGCCGTTCAGATGATCATGCCGAACGGCGCCGCCGCGGTCGTTGGCCTGCAGCTCGGAGCGCGCGCCGGGGTCATGACCCCGGTGTCGGCCTGCTCGTCGGGTTCGGAGGCCATCGCCCACGCGTGGCGCCAGATCGTCATGGGTGACGCCGACATCGCCGTGTGCGGCGGTGTCGAGGGCGGCATCGAGGCGCTGCCCATCGCGGCGTTCTCGATGATGCGTGCCATGTCGACCCGCAACGACGATCCGGCAGGCGCCTCGCGCCCCTTCGACAAGGACCGCGACGGGTTCGTGTTCGGCGAGGCCGGTGCGCTCCTGGTCATCGAGACCGAGGAGCACGCCAAGGCTCGCGGCGCCAAGCCGTTGGCCCGGTTGATGGGTGCAGGCATCACCTCCGACGCGTTCCACATGGTGGCTCCGGCCGCCGACGGGGTGCGCGCCGGGCGGGCGATCACCCGTGCGATCGAGCTCGCGGGGTTGGATCCCAAGGACATCGACCACATCAATGCCCACGCCACCGCCACCCCCATCGGTGACACGGCCGAGGCGAACGCCATCCGTGTCGCGGGTGTGGAGCACGCCGCGGTGTACGCGCCGAAGTCGGCGCTCGGCCACTCCATCGGTGCCGTCGGTGCCCTCGAGTCGGTGTTGACGGTGCTGACGCTGCGCGACGGTGTCATCCCGCCGACTTTGAACTATGTGACCCCCGATCCCGAGATCGATCTCGATGTCGTTGCGGGCGAGCCTCGTTATGGCGAATACCAGTACGCCGTCAACAATTCGTTCGGCTTCGGTGGTCACAATGTCGCCCTGGCGTTTGGCCGTTACTGAGCGAGAGGAACCATCGGAGCAGTAATGGGAGGACACACGCGGCTCGCTACGGGGGCGGGTTTCCCCAACGTGGTCGTCACCGGTGTCGCGATGACGACCGCCCTGGCAACCGATGCGGATAGCACGTGGCTGAAGCTGCTGGCCGGGCAGAGCGGTATCCGTAAGCTCGAGGATCCGTTCGTCGAGCAATACGACCTGCCCGTCCGCATCGGCGGCCATCTGCTCGAGGACTTCGACAGTGAGCTCACGCGAGTGGAGTTGCGCCGGCTGTCATACCTCCAGAAGATGTCCACCGTGCTCGGGCGGCGAGTCTGGGAGAACGCCGGCACACCCGAGGTGGACACCCGCCGGTTGATGGTGTCGATCGGCACGGGCCTGGGTTCGACCGAGGAGTTGGTCTTCGCGTACGACGACATGCGCGCGAAGGGCATGCGAGCGGTGTCCCCGCTGGCGGTGCAGAAGTACATGCCCAACTCACCGGCGGCCGCTGTCGGGTTGGAGCGTGCCGCCAAGGCCGGTGTCATCACACCGGTTTCGGCTTGCGCTTCCGGTTCCGAGGGCATCGCCCACGCGTGGCAGCAGATCGTGCTCGGCGAGGCCGACATCGCGATCTGCGGTGGTGTCGAATCGAAGATCGAGGCGGTGCCCATCGCTGGATTCGCACAGATGCGAATCGTGCTGTCCACCACCAACGATGATCCGGCCGGTGCCTGCCGCCCGTTCGACAAGGACCGCAACGGGTTCGTGTTCGGCGAGGCGGGCGCGCTGATGATCATCGAGTCCGAAGAGCACGCCAAGGCGCGCGGAGCGAACATCTTGGCTCGGCTGATGGGCGCAAGCGTCACCTCCGACGGCTACCACATGGTGGCACCGGATCCCAACGGCGAGCAGGCCGGGCACGCGATGACGCGTGCCATCCAGCTCGCGGGCCTCAAGCCCACCGACATCGACCACGTCAACGCGCACGCGACCGGGACCTCGGTCGGCGATGTGGCCGAATCACATGCGATCAACAACGCGATGGGCGGCCACAAGCCTGCGGTGTACGCACCCAAGTCCGCGCTCGGCCACTCGGTCGGCGCGGTCGGCGCGGTCGAGTCCATCCTGACCGTTCTGGCGTTGAAGAACGGGGTCATCCCGCCAACGCTGAACCTGAAGAATCTCGACCCGGAGATCGACCTGGACGTCGTCCACGGCGGTCCTCGACCCGGCAATTACCAATTTGCAGTAAACAATTCGTTTGGATTCGGTGGGCACAACGTCGCGCTCGCCTTCGGGAAGTACTGACGCACAGGAGATCTCGATGACAGTCATGGCCCCCGAGGCCGTCGGCGAATCGCTTGACCCACGCGATCCGCTGTTGCGCCTGAGCACCTTCTTCGACGACGGCAGCGTGGAACTGCTGCACGAGCGGGACCGCTCAGGCGTGCTGGCAGCGGCCGGCAGCGTCAACGGCGTGCGCACCATCGCGTTCTGCACCGACGGCACCGTCATGGGCGGCGCCATGGGTGTGGAGGGTTGCGCGCACATCGTCAACGCCTACGACACCGCGATCGACGAGCAGAGCCCCATCGTGGGTATCTGGCACTCCGGCGGTGCGCGGCTGGCCGAGGGAGTCAAGGCGCTCCACGCGGTCGGCTTGGTCTTCGAGGCGATGATCCGCGCATCGGGTTACGTCCCGCAGATCTCGGTGGTCGTCGGCTTCGCGGCCGGCGGTGCCGCCTACGGGCCCGCCCTCACCGACGTCGTCGTGATGGCCCCTGAAGGCCGGGTGTTCGTCACCGGTCCCGACGTGGTTCGCAGCGTGACCGGCGAGGACGTCGACATGGCGTCGCTCGGCGGCCCGGACACGCACCACAAGAAGTCGGGTGTGTGCCACATCGTCGCCGACAACGAACTCGACGCCTACGAGCGCGGCCGCCGGCTGGTCGGATTGTTCTGCCAGCAGGGTCATTTCGATCGCGCCAAGGCCGAAGCGGGCGACATCGACCTGCATGCGCTGCTTCCGGAATCGGCGCGACGCGCCTACGACGTGCACCCGATCGTCGAGGCGCTTCTCGACGACGACGCACCGTTCGACGAGTTCCAGGGTAAATGGGCGCCGTCGATCGTCATCGGCCTCGGCCGGCTGTCCGGCAGGACCGTGGGTGTGATCGCGAACAACCCGCTGCGGCTGGGCGGCTGCCTGAACTCTGAAAGCGCCGAGAAGGCAGCGCGTTTCGTGCGGCTGTGCGACGCGTTCGGCATTCCGATCGTGAACGTGGTCGACGTGCCGGGTTACCTGCCCGGTGTGGACCAGGAGTGGGGCGGTGTGGTGCGCCGCGGCGCCAAGCTGCTGCACGCGTTCGGCGAGTGCACGGTTCCGCGGGTCACCCTGGTCACCAGGAAGATCTACGGCGGTGCCTACATCGCGATGAACTCGCGCTCACTGGGCGCGACGAAGGTGTTCGCGTGGCCGGACGCCGAGGTGGCCGTGATGGGCGCCAGGGCCGCCGTCGGCATCCTGCACAAGAAGAAGCTGGCCGCCACGCCGGACCACGAGCGTGAGGCGTTGCACGATCAGCTGGCCGACGAGCACGAAAAGCTCGCCGGTGGTGTGGATTCCGCGATCGAGATCGGCGTGGTCGACGAGAAGATCGACCCGGCGCATACCCGCAGCAAGCTGACGCAGGCACTGGCCGAGGCGCCGCAGCGCCGCGGCAGGCACAAGAACATCCCGCTGTAACCAGCGCGACAACACACAAAAGGCCCCGCGCACGGCGTCGGGGTCTTTTGCGTTCCCCTACCTGCGGTGTGGGCCCTGTCCAGGGTGGGCGATGATCGCGGCATGGACACCGAAGGCCGGCCGCGACCCGCAGATTTGCGTCGCTGGCGCCAACACCTGGCCAATGAACGTGCCGAAGCGAGTGTGTATCGGCATCTGGCGCAGCAGCGGACGGGCGGGGAACGCGACATCCTGCTCGCGCTGGCAGACGCGGAAGGGCGTCACGAGCAGCATTGGCTGAACCTGCTCGGTGACCACGTCGGCAAGCCCCGGCGCGCTGATCTGCGGACCCGGATGCTCGGATTCCTGGCCCGACACTTCGGGTCGGTATTCGTGTTGGCCCTCGCACAGCGAGCAGAGGCCCGCTCCACGTACGACACCGACGTCGACGCGACCCCCACTATGGCCGCCGACGAGCGCATCCACTTGGAGGTCGTACGCGCATTGGCGACTCGTGGACGAAATCAGCTTTCGGGCAGCTTCCGCGCGGCCGTGTTCGGCGCAAATGATGGACTGGTCAGCAACCTCGCGCTCGTTCTCGGCATCAGCGCGACGGGCGTGACCAGCCACACAGTGTTGGCCACCGGCCTTGCCGGCCTTCTCGCCGGCGCGTTATCGATGGGTGCCGGGGAGTACGTGTCGGTGAATTCGCAACGGGAATTGCTGGAAGCCTCGACGCCCAGCCCTGAAGCCGGCGCCGCGTTGCCTCAGCTGGATGTCAACACCAACGAGCTGGCATTGGTCTACCGGGCGCGCGGCATGAGTGTGGACGACGCAACGAGCCACGCCGCCAAGGTGCTGGACAACCTTGCGACGGGCGGCCGAAGCCAACTCGCCGGGCCCGATGCCGACCAGCATGAGGCCGTGGGCACGGGTCTTCGCGCGGCGGTTTCCAGCTTCAGTTTCTTCGCGTCGGGGGCACTGATTCCCGTGTTGCCCTATCTTTTTGGTCTGGAGGGCACTATTGCGGTCGTGGTGGCGGCCGGTTTGGTCGGAATCGCTTTGCTTGCAACGGGAATCGTCGTCGGGTTGCTGTCGGGTGGGCCACCTGTGCGCCGTGCGCTGCGACAGCTGATGATCGGCTACGGCGCCGCAACCGTCACCTACTTGCTCGGGTTGCTATTCGGCACCGGCGCCGGCTGACCGGTTTTCGGCACACCGACGGCACCCGTCTGCTAGACGCCGCAGCGCCGCGGCAGGCACAAGAACATCCCGCTGTAGTTCTCTACCGTTTCGGGACGATCATCACGGGCACCGGGGCGTGCCGCAGGATCTTCGACGCGGCCGAGCCGAGGAATACCTGAGCCGTCGGCCCGGCCGCGCCTGACCCGAGTAGCAGAAGGTCGCCGATGTCCCAGGGCACATTGTCGACCGCCTCGGACCATTCGTTGCCGGATCCGATCACGACCTCTACGTCGGGAAGCGCAATGCTCTCGCGAGCAGCGTTGAGCTGTTTAGAGATCTCGTCGTAGGTCTTGCGCGACCACTGCTCGACGACAAGGTCCTCAGCCGACGAGTCGACCACGCCGGCGAACGTCTTCCGCGGCCGTACCGTGAACGAGGCAATGCGCAGTCGCACCGACCACCGTGTGGCCAGCTCAGCACTTGTCGCAACGAGTCCGACCGCGTCGGCGGCACCACCGTACGCCGCG
>Ga0207712_10002156_pt1 | contig 12855 bp, 9 predicted proteins | sample KBSS44metaG_FD_184402 | JGI IMG/M metagenome (GOLD analysis project Ga0207712, IMG submission 184402) | Switchgrass rhizosphere microbial communities from Kellogg Biological Station, Michigan, USA - KBS S4-4 metaG (SPAdes) (version 2) | ecosystem: Host-associated > Plants > Roots > Rhizosphere >... | reverse complement strand
AAAAAAATTTGATGAAAGGCAATTCAGGCGGGACGGCAAATGAAAAGACCGGGCGTGCATGAGAGACCAATGCTCTATAGCTTTTAAGGTAAAAGATTAACTTGGGCCGCAAATCATGGGCTAATTTCTTATTTTCATTTTATGCATGCTCTCACGTTTAATGGCACTGAGTCCATTTTATATAAGCAGGTAAACGACCCCGTCCTTCTTGATCCTTCCGATGCTATTGTGAAAATATCACTCGCTGGTATTTGCGGATCTGATCTGCACGTTTATCATGGAAGGGAGACCGGGATTGATGATGGTACCGTAATGGGGCATGAGTTCGCGGGAGAAATAGTAGAAATTGGTTCAGCAGTAAAAAATTTTTTCAAAGGATCTAAGGTATTAAGCCCGTTCACGACTTCATGTGGTGAGTGTTATTATTGCATGATAGGTTTAACATGTCGCTGCGAAAAAGGAAATCTTTTTGGCTGGGTTGAAAAAGGAAAAGGATTAAACGGTGCGCAGGCACAATATATCCGCGTACCCATGGCTGACAATACATTGTTGCCCCTGAGTAATGATCTGTCAAACGAAAAAGGATTATTATTGGGAGATATTTTTTCGACCGGCTATTTCTGTGCGGAAAATGCAGGCGTGAATAGTAAAGGAGCCTATGTTGTGATCGGTTGCGGACCAGTCGGATTAATGGCTATCATTGCAGCAAAACATTTAGGTGCTGAAAAACTATTTGCAATCGACAGCGTGGCCAACCGGTTAGAATATGCAAAAAGCTTTGGAGCAATCCCCTTGAATTTTATAGTAACAAATGTAAAAGAAGAGATCCTTCAACAGACCAATGGCCGCGGAGCCGATGCCATAATGGAAGTGGTGGGAAGTGAGAATGCACTGCGGCTTGCATTAGATGTAGTAAGACCTGGCGGAACAATTTCTTCGGTGGGAGTACATACAGCAAAGCAATTTTCATTTTCACCCGGGGAAGCCTATGATAAAAATCTTACGTATAAGATCGGAAGATGCCCGGCAAAATATTATGCAGATAAATTATTGCGTGAAGAAGTAGTGCAGCGTTATCCAATAGAATCGATCATTACACACAGGCTTAAGCTGGAAGATGGAGCGAAAGGCTATGACATCTTTGATAAAAAACTGGATAACTGTATAAAACCTGTTTTAATGCCCCATGACTCGCAGGAATGATAAAAGAAATCCGTCCTAATAAAGACAATTGCTTAAAAATACCAGTTGCGTATTTTTAAATGAACTGCTTTAATTTCATAGCTGATTTCAAACTCTTAAAATTAAAAACATGAGAAAAACTGCTGCTTTGGTTTCAACTCTTTTTGCTTTCACTTTTTTATCTGCCCAGGACAAACCTGATATGGATGCGGTAAAAAAAATAAGAGATGAAGGTTTGAATAAATCAAGGGTAATGGACTTTGCACATCACTTAACCGATGTAAGCGGCCCGCGGCTCACCGCATCACCCGGTTTTATGCGTGCTGCTAGTTGGGCAAAAGATGAATTGACAAGAATGGGTTTGGTGAATGCACAACTGGAGCCCTGGGGTGACTTTGGAAAAGGATGGGAACAACAGAAATGTTATGTAGCCATGACCGCTCCGTATTACCAGCCGTTCATTGCAATGCCCCGTGCCTGGTGCGGCAGTACACCGGGAAAAAAATCGATCAAAGGAGAAATCGTATTGGTAAAAGCAAAGGATACTGTTGAACTGATGCAATATGCCGGTAAACTGAAAGGAAAAATTGTAATGACCTGGTCGCAGGCCCAATTAAAACCATCATTCGATCCTGATGGCAATCGTTTTGCTGACACATCTTTGGATAAAATGGCAAAAGCTGAGCTCCGTCAGCCCGCACAAGGACAAGGGCAAGGTGGCAGACCACAAGGCCAGGGAAATTTTGCCAGCCAGTTTGCCGTACAGCGCAGAATGAATGAAATGATCAATAAAGAGAAACCGGCTTTATTACTTACAATGAGTGCAAATGGAAATGACGGAACTATTTTTGTAAGCAGTGGTGGTTCCTATTTAAAAGATGCCGAGATCGCTCCTGCATCTGTTGTTCTTTCAAGTGATGATTATTTACGTATTCAAAGATTGATAGAAGGAGGAACACCTGTGACCATCGACGCAGACATAAAAACAAAATTTTACACAGATGATATTAAAGGATATAATGTAGTAGCAGAAATCCCTGGCACTGATCCCAAATTAAAAGATGAGATCGTTATGTTGGGCGGTCATTTGGATTCCTGGCATGCGGCAACCGGTGCTACTGATAATGCAGCCGGTTGTTCAGTAATGATGGAAGCAGTAAGAATATTAATGGCGAGCGGATTAAAACCACGCCGCACCATTCGTATTGCGTTATGGAGTGGTGAAGAAGAAGGTTTATTTGGCAGCCGTAATTATGTAAAGAATCATTTTACGGACTCAATTGCAAAAAGTAAAGTATCTGCTTACTATAATTTGGATAATGGTACGGGTAAAATAAGAGGAGTGTATCTGCAATCAAATCCGAATGTAAAAGATCTGTTTGCAGCATGGCTTGAACCATTTAATGACCTGGGTGCAAAAACGATTACGATCAATAACACCGGTGGTACCGATCACCAGGCTTTTGATGGTATTGGCATTCCCGGATTCCAGTTCATACAGGATCCAATCGAATACAATACAAGGACACACCATACCAATATGGACACGTATGATCACCTGATCGCTGATGACCTGAAACAAGCTGCGACGATCATTGCATCGTTTGTTTATAACACAGCACAACGGGATGAGAAGTTGCCGAGAAAAGCGACAACACCAAGAGCATTCTGATAAAAAGATAAATAAGTCACGCAACGACGCTAAGACGCAACGATAGTTTATGATTTATAACATTGTGCCCTGGCGGCGTTGCGTGAAAATATCTGTGAGATGTTTTTAAGGCAGGTTTATTTAGGGGCTTCATTCAGCATTTCTGCAAGCGACAATAATTCGATTTTTTTATAGCTGTCTTTATCCGTATCAAAACATTTTGAATACTCTTCGAGCATGAATTGGATAATGCGTTTATTTTTTAGCGGCTTAAAATAAGTGCCGACAGGGGGTACCGCAATTCTTTTAAAATAACTCTCTACATCGTTATGTGTAAAGACCTGCCCGGAAGAAGGATCAATAAAAAATTCGATTTTATTAATTGGATTAGGAAGATTTTCATCTGAATAACCCGGCTTGAAATAAGCAAGTACGGATTGTTTTGGAATGTTTATGGCTTTCACGGGGATATCCAGCAACTCACATAATACCAGGTAAAGAATTCCATTAGCGGCCTGGTTACCACGTTTTGTTTCCAAAACTTTATGAATCAGAAAATCATTTGGTTCTTTATAATTGACCTCGCTTCCTTTTAAACCAAAATAACTATACAGGATACTTGATACGATATTGATCTGTTCTAAGGGAGTAAGATAATTATTCAATTCAAGCCAGATATTCCGCCTGATCTTTTCCAGTTCCTGGTAGACGGGTGTAGTGCTCAATTCAGGAAAATTAAACCGGCTTACTAACAGGGCGCCGGCCATCAGGTCGTGATGCCCTGAAACTTTCCAGGTATGAAAATCATCCGTCAGGTCGCGATAATGCAACTTGTGAATGATGAGTTCTATTCTTGTCTGTGTGATCTCGTCGGGCGTAGTCTCCCAAAGATGTTCAAGATTAGGGATGATCGGCTTACCATAATCAACGATCTTTTGCGTGACAGCATCAAAGACTTCCTGGTCAGGGTCATCGATTAAATGCAACAGGGCTTTGATCTCTTTGGTGGTTTCCATGGTATAGATATTGGCACAATATCTAACGTAGAGACGATATTAATTAGTATGTTTTATCCACAGATGGGGAGAAGGCTATCTTTGAGTTTCAGGTTTGACGTCTGATGTTCAATTGAATATTGAACATTATTTTTTCTTTGCCAAAGCCATCCAATCCCATGGTTTTGGTTCTTTCAGCCATTTAAGTGGTTTTAGAAATTCAGTGCTCCAATCATATTCTATTTTTTGAAACTCTTGAGCCATCAATCCGGCATTCGTTAAAAGTATTTCCAATTCTTCTTTTAGATAATGTTTATGCAATACCTCGTCAATGGTTGTATTGCCTTCCAGCAAATGTTTCAATTGTGCTACAGGTCTTTTTTTACTTATTATCTTTTTTGCATCTTTATCAGGATCCCATTTTTGACGAATGATAGATGTAAGCATAGCCGATTCCAGCGAGGGAACAACCAAAATAATATGTCCGTTTCTTTTTAAACTTTTACTTAGGTTTTCAAAAAATATTTTTCTTTTTTGTTCAGTCCCGGTAAGAATAGCATTGATGCATAGAGCAAAATCACATCCAGGTATAACTGGATTTGCAACGGACATATCCACTCTTTTATAAACAATATTCTGAAGGCCTGGAAAAGTTTGACAGGCTATGTCAAGATTTTTTTGAGAAATGTCAATCGCATATACTTTTTTAAAAGCAGAAGAAAGAATAGGAAGCCATTTGCCAATTGCACATCCAATATCTATCGAAGATTTATTTTTTGATGCAAACCGCCTGATCGTTTTTTGTATGATTTTCTTTTTATCATTTGCAAGCACATCAAATATCTCTTCATTATAATCGGGAGCAATTTTTTCCCAGTAATGTCTGTTCATTGGAAATGAGTTAGTAAGCGGGCTAAAGATAAATGATTTGCGAATTTAATGTTGACTATGATTTTTTGATTGTTATCGCTAATGCTTGTAACTTAATCCAAAATTCTTCACATGAAAATGAATCGCCTGTCAAAACAAAAGTCACGTCGCGATTTTATTAAAAACACTTCGCTGCTTGCCGGTGGTTTCTTTATTATACCACGTCATGTATTGGGAAAAGGTTTTATTGCGCCCAGTGACAAACTCAATATTGCTGGTATTGGATGCGGAGGTAAGGCTGAAGTGAATTTGCCTTATGCATGGAATAAAGGCGCTGAGAATATCGTAGCACTTTGTGATGTAGACGATCGCATGGCCGCCAACGCAAGAAAGAACTGGCCCGGCGCACCTTATTATAAAGACTTCCGTGAAATGCTTGATAAAGAACATAAAAATATCGATGCGGTAATGGTAACGACGCCTGATCATATGCATGCAGTTCATGCTTTGCCTTGTATGCAGCTCGGTAAACATGTTTACGTAGAGAAGCCTTTAACGCATGATATTTATGAAGCAAGAATTTTAACGCAGGCAGAAAAAAAATATAAAGTGGTTACGCAAATGGGTAACCAGGGCAGCAGTGGTGACGATACAAGAAATGTAGAGACATGGATACAGGGCGGTGTGATCGGTGATGTGCATACGGTTCATGTATGGACCAATCGACCTGTATGGCCATCCGGTGTTTCATTACCTGAAGGAAAATTTGAAGTGCCTAAAGAACTGGCATGGGACCTATGGTTAGGCACTGCACCTTATCGTGATTATAATCCTGCTTATTTACCTGCCATTTGGAGAGGCTGGACAGATTATGGAACAGGTTCATTGGGTGATATGGGTTGCCACTTTATCGATGTTCCTTATCGTGCATTGAAACTGGGTTACCCAGTTTCCGTTGAATGCAGTGTTACTTCTGTTTATACTGGATTCTCCAGGAAAGTTTTTATAAAGGAAGTTTTCCGCCTTCTTCTAAAATTCATTTACAATTTCCAAAACGTGGTACGATGGCACCCGTTGAATTGATCTGGTATGATGGCGGAATAAAACCAAAGCGGCCGGTTGAGTTATTGCCTGATGAGGAGATGGCAGAGTGGGATGGAGGGATGATATTCGAAGGAACAAAAGGAAAGTTAATGGCGGGATTGTTTGGTCGCAAGCCAACATTGCTGCCAACAAAACTGATGGCATCGACTACTTTACCTGTATCAAAATTCCCGTTTGTTGAAAGAGGTTCGGAAGGTCATCAAACACAGTGGACCAATGCATGCAAAAAAGGATATGGTGCATACACCAGTTCACCTTTTTCACAGGCAGGCCCATTAGCGGAAACTGTGCTGATGGGTAACCTGGCTGTGATGAGTTATAATAATTACGAAACCAACAGCAAAGGAGATAAACAATTTAACGGGCGCAAACAATTGCAATGGGATGGTGAAAATATGAAGATCACCAATTATGAACCTGCTAACCAGTTTGTAAGGAGAAAATACAGGGAAGGGTGGAAGTTAGAGTTATAAATATTGTTTGATGGTTTGATTGTTATTAACCATCAAACAATCAAGCCTTGTGTTAGCCGGCAGATATTTTTCGATCAGTATTTAAGAAGCTTAGTGCCTTCGATCGTCTTAGTTTCATCTTCTTTTACAGTAACAACTACTTTCATGCCTCCATTACCAAGTATCTCAAATTTTGCCCTGATATAGTCTATCCCTCCACCAAACGTATTATCACCTTTATAGTCCATCGCTTCCATGATCTGTCCATTCAATTTTGCAAAAAGCTGATCCCCCTGCCGATAAAATTCTGCCATTGAATGATCCTTCATTTCATATAATCCTTCAATTTTTTTGAACGCCGAGCTATCAAGGATATATTCGTTTCTTAGGTAAATATCAAATTTGACGACCTTTTCTTTTTTATCATTTGTTGAGATCTCCAGGATCCGGTTTAATGCGCTGGGGTCTTTAGCGCTTATATCGCCGGCAATATATTTATCTCCTTTAAAGTAAACTTGTGTCACAAGATCTTGTTGACTGTTTCCGGATACACGCATATGGATATGTGCGGGTCTTGTAAGCGTTGCTCCAGCCGCGTAAGGAACCGGAAGTATTGTTTTGAAATTATATTTACCATCGGCACCTGTTTTTGCTGAAGCCCGGTAGATATAGCTGTCGGATGTATTATCATATTCGCCGTTCTCATTGCAATGCCATATTTCTACTAATGTATTTTTTACCGGCTTGCCATCTTTTCCGAATATAGTTCCGCTGAAATGAAGTATTTCACCTTTTGTTCGGGACTGAACCAAGTCAGTTTTAAAAGGAGCGTTCGGACGATAAAAGGGTCCGAGTATATCTGTTGTTGTTGGATCATTACCTACATAATGAGTACCATCCCATTTAATATTTCCAAATACGCCTATGCTTAATGCAACGAGTGATGAATCCTGGATAAATTTTCTGCGTTTCATGTTGGTTCGATTTTTAAAATGAAGAATGAGTGAGTAGCAATCAAAGGGTGAGAATTTCGGTGGCTATGTCTGTACAAGGTATGAAAAACCCGCCGAATTGATTTAGGGGTCATTAATTAACTATTGATTATGGGATAGGGAAGAATATGAACATCACCAATTATGAATCGCGGAACTAGTTTGTAAGGAGAAAGCATAGAGAGGAATGAAACTGGAGTTGTAAAAAGGGTTTGGATTGATTGTTAATCTTGCTATTGTTTAGATGTTTGAACTATAGAACTGGCTGTGTGACTATAGATGTGCTACAATTTACGGTGTCACATGAGGTTTTTGTCAAAACTCTGTCTAATTCAGGATGGATAAGGGTTTGAACAGCATTCAGGAATAATTTTTGCGATATTATTTATTCAGATCAAAATTTAATAACCAATGATATTTATATAGGGAACGGTGAAAAACTAAAGGCCCTGATAGCTCAGGGCCTTCTTGTTACTTGTTTGTTTATCGTGAAGTACGTTAGCTTTAACTTATTTCTTTTTCTTTTTGGTGCTGCTTTTCTGAGAAACAGGTTTTTTCTCAGGGGCTTTCTTTGCGGCTGCCTTCCTTTTCCCAAATGCATTTGGATCAACAGAGAGTATTAAATTCTTTACATCATCCACACCCATCGTCCTTAATTCATCAGCGGTGTACTTAGTTTCATCCGGCTTTCTCGGCATTTTGATAACCTTCTTTTTCAACTTAATCACAGGGCCCCATCTTGCATTTTCAACAGAGATCTTTTCTTCAGGCCAGTTATGGATATATCGATTTGCTTCTTTTACTTTTTTAGCTTCGATCAGTTCTTTTATATCAGCGACACTCAGGTTATCGTGATTATATCTCCTGGGTACAGCAATAAACATGTCATTCCACTTAATGTAAGGACCAAATCTCCCCTTGCCCCTGGTTACAGGTTTGTTTTCATAAGTAGATATGGGTGCATCAGCAATTTGTTTTTGTTTGATATAACCAACCGCTTTATTAAAATCTACGGTTTGCAGATCGGTCCCTTTCGGGATTGAAACATATTCTTCACCCCATTTCACATAGGGTCCAAACCGTCCCACACCTACGGAAACATCCTTTTCTTCATATTGCCCCATTACGCCCTGTATCGAAAACAATTTCATTGCTTCTTCGTAACTGATCGTTTCGATACTCATGCCCGTTGGTATCTTGGCAAACTTTGGTTTTTCTTCTTCACTTGCTTCGCCAATTTGTACCATGGCTCCATAGCGTCCCATTCTTGCTACCACTCTTTTACCCGATTCCGGATCAATACCTAATTCTCTTTCACCATGTGCCCGTTCGGCCGTTTCAATTGTTTTATCTACATCTTTTTTAAAAGGCAGATAAAAATCATCGATCATCTTATTCCACTTGATCTTACCCTCCGCTACCTCATCAAACTCTTCTTCGATCCTTGCCGTAAAACCATAGTCCATTATATCATCGAAGTATTGTTTCAAAAAATCGGTTACGACCAGGCCGAGGTCAGTTGGAAATAGTTTTGATTTTTCCGCACCGGTATTTTCACTCTCTGTATGCAGCGCTACTTTGTCATTCTTCAAAATAAAAACACGAAAATCTCTCTTCGTGCCTTCTTTATCACGCTTTTCAACGTATTCTCTTTTTTGTATCGTTGAAATGGTAGGAGCGTAGGTCGAAGGGCGACCAATCCCGAGCTCTTCCAGTTTTTTTACCAGTGATGCTTCTGTGTATCTTGGCGCCGGTCTGCTGAAGCGTTCAGTTGCTTTCATTTCAACCAATGGTAATTTTTGTCCAACCGAAAGTGGCGGCAACATTCCTTCCTGTTCTTCTTCAGCCAAATCATCATCGTCACGATCTTCACGATATACTTTTAAAAATCCATCAAATTTCAATACTTCACCGGAAGCAGTTAATTCTTCTTTGTTAGTTGATATATCAATTTTCGCAATTGTTTTTTCAGTCTCTGCATCTGCCATCTGGCAGGCCATTGTTCTTTTCCAGATCAGCTCATAGAGTTTTTTACAATCAAAATCTTCTACGGTTGTATTCTCCATGTAAGTAGGACGGATCGCTTCATGGGCCTCCTGTGCGCTTTCATTTTTGTTTTTGAACTTGCGGAACTGGTGATATTCTTCACCATACATTTTTTTAATTGTGTTGGTCAGGTCGCCCAATGCAGTGTTACTTAAATTCACACTATCCGTACGCATATAAGTGATCTTACCACTTTCATATAATTTTTGCGCAAGCAACATGGTACGGCTTACGCTGTATCCAAGTTTTCTTGATGCTTCCTGTTGTAAGGTAGAAGTAGTAAAGGGGGGAGCGGGCGATTTCTTTCCGGGCTTCACCTGTACATCGGTAACCGTATATTCGGCGCCGGCACAGCCTTTCAAAAATTTTTCTGCATCTTCTGCAGTATTTTGTTTTTTGCCTTCGGCAGAAAAAGTTACCGGGCGATCAGATAGATCCTTTGCAGTAAATAATCCTTCAATTTTAAAAGTACTGACTGTGCTGAAAGCATTGATCTCTCTTTCCCGTTCTGCGATCAACCGCACAGCTACGCTTTGCACACGACCGGCGCTCAGGTTATTTCGCATACTGATCTTACGCCATAGTACCGGGCTTAGTTCAAATCCAACAATCCTATCCAAGATCCGGCGGGCCTGCTGTGCCATCACTAAATTCATATCGACAGTCCGGGGGTTTTCAACAGCTTCTTTTATAGCGGGCCTGGTGATCTCATGAAAAACAATTCGCTTTGTTTTGCGCGGGTCAAGACCCAATACCTCGCATAAATGCCAGCTGATTGCTTCGCCTTCACGGTCCTCATCCGTCGCCAGCCACACTTCCTTACTTTTTTTAGCCAACCCTTTTAAGTCGTTGACAACCTTCTCTTTTTCCTGGGGAACAATATAGGTGGGTTTGTAATTTTTTTCCAGGTCAATGCCCATTCCGGCTTTTTGGAGATCGCGGATATGACCAAAACAACTTTTTACCTGGAAATCACTGCCAAGAATTTTTTCAATTGTCTTTGCCTTTGCCGGGCTTTCGACTATTAAGAGGTTTTTCGCCATGAATTTAATGGGTTGTCGTCTTGATTTGGATACGTATTATATATATGTACAACTGCAATGATAAGCCAAGAAAATTGAAATTTTTGTAATTGTTGAGTTTTAGCCCTGTTTTTAGGGAGTTCTAAAACTTTATAAACGCTTTGAAAATGAAAGAAAAAGCCGCTTAAAGCGGCTTAGAAAATTTTTTTTGTTGTGACGCCAAACAAGTCACCTTCATTCCATTTTGGCCGTTCATTAGTTTGAGCGATCGAATAACTGATCAAAAAATTCAGTTGCACATAGGTTTTGGCGGCACCAAAATTAAAAATACCATTAATATCATCAGCCGATTGATGATAATACTTGGCTCTCCATTGTTTTACAAATGCGACCAGGTCGAACCCGGGTATATTTGTTTTGTTGCCATATTTAATATGCAGTGCAGGGATCCCGTTCATTACAAAACTATACTGATCGCTGCGTACAAAACGATTCTCGGTTGGCTCCGGGTCATTCTCAATATCCAATCCAAGATAGTTTGCAGCAAACTTTACATTATTCATCAGACTTGAATGTTCTGCACCTAACGGAACCACGGAAAGAAGCGGAGCGATCACGGTAGGCATGTCGGTATTTACATCGGCAACAATTGAATTCCCGGGAACAGTTGGGTTGGCTGCGAAATAAGATGAGCCGATCAATCCCATTTCTTCACCAACCATCATTACAATTAATACTGAACGTTTTGGTTTGGCGCCGGATGACTTATATACTCTTGCAATTTCTAAAAGCGAGGCAACACCCGAAGCATTATCATGTGCCCCGTTATAAATGGAATCACCGTTTACAACTCTTCCAATTCCCAGGTGATCTAAATGCGCTGAGTGAACAACATATTCATTTTTCAAAACTTTGTCAGACCCCGGTATAAGGCCGACGATATTATAACTTTCGATATCAGTATGGCTGGTTTTATAAGAAGCGAAAACTGTATAAGGCAGATCGAATGAAGAAGCCTTACCTTTTTTAATAGCATCTAAAACCTGATCAACATTTTTACCTGAGTTCATAAATAAACGGCTCAACAAATACTTACCGCTATTTAAAACAATATCCAGGTTACCAACAAAGCCCCGGCCATAAGCGATTGTTTTACCCAGGTTCATGGTAACATTAGATTGAATGGTCGGGTTGGCGTTAGCTGAAGGACGTGCAGCAAGATTTACCAGGATCATACCGATTGCGCCTTTTTGAGATGCAGTGGTCATTTTATTTCCCCCATTGGAAAAATGTGCTGTGAGGGTGGAATGCAAACCATCAGGAGCGCCGCTTACCAATACAACGATTTTTCCTTTCACATCTATTCCTGCATAATCAGAATAACCGCCCGGTATTTCAACTCCATACCCGGCAAATACCAATTGTCCTTCTGCAGAAGAGTTTTCTTTTAAGGGGTGCGGTGCAGGCGTAAAATCTTTGATGAATGCAAGGGTATCCGTATTCCCATTTTTATCTTTTAAAACAATTACCGGTGAACTATTATTTAAAATCGATTTTCGGATGACCAGCTTTTGTGTGTATTCGTCCTTATCGCCTCCCGGCATTAACCCGATTTTTTTATACTGATCAACAATATAATCAGCTGCCATTTGATAACCTTCTGTTCCAGGTAAGCGGCCTTTTAATTTATCATCGGCGAGGTAGGCAATATGCGAACGAATGGTGTTTGTATCGATCCGGTCCATCGCCTGTTTAATATTTTTTGAGATTTTTATGTCCTGGCTAAATGAATGAAGTGCAGTTAAACTGCAAATGATCAGGAGGTACTTTTTCATCCCGGCAAGATAATGGTTTTACTGAATTCGGGATTTAATCTTCTCTGAAAGTTTAGCTGCCCACCGGTTATAATCTTTTGCTGAAGGATGCAATCCATCCGCAGTAATCAGCGAAGGATCATTAACTGCTTCCCGTGTGTCCACGGTAATATCGATATAATCCACATGATATTTTTCGGCAACCGTTTTATTTGCATTATTGTAATCATCGATTTCTTTTGCGATCTGTTTTCTGTCCCTGCCTTCGGCAAAAGGAGTAACGCCCCAATCAGGTATTGATAAAACAAAAACATGATTGGTATCATTGCCGGCAAATTGTATCGCCTGTTTCAATAAACTTTCAAATTCAGGTATATAATTTTCAACCGTCCTGCCACGATATTGATTATTTACACCGATCAGCAGGGATACATAATCATACTTAGCATGGAACTGGTGATCATTTATTGCCGATTGTAATTCATCAGTTGTCCATCCTGTCTTTGCAATTATCTCAGGTGAGTTAAAACTGTAACCTGCATTGCGTAATAGCTGGACAGTTTGATGCGGAAAACTCTCCTGGGGTAAAACGGATTCTCCGATTGTATAAGAGTCGCCAAGAGAAAGCAGGTTAAAGGACATACTGGTCATATTAGTCAGGTCATTCCTTGATTTTACATTCGTGAAAATAAGAAGAACCGGAAGACTTAAAGCCAAGGCCAATTGT
>Ga0207712_10002154_pt1 | contig 12859 bp, 12 predicted proteins | sample KBSS44metaG_FD_184402 | JGI IMG/M metagenome (GOLD analysis project Ga0207712, IMG submission 184402) | Switchgrass rhizosphere microbial communities from Kellogg Biological Station, Michigan, USA - KBS S4-4 metaG (SPAdes) (version 2) | ecosystem: Host-associated > Plants > Roots > Rhizosphere... | reverse complement strand
GCGGGATCGCTGGCAGATTGGCGGGATATTCAGCCCTCAGCCCCTCAGCCCGAAGGTGCTCGAAAAGGGCGGCGTCGTCTCTGTCAGCGCTCATGTCTCTAAACCTTTTTTGTCCGACCGTCGGCCATTGCTGGCCTCATCGCGGCCGCCACGTCAACATCTCGCACGGGCATAACATGCCCTCAATGTGAAACTGGCAGAACGCGTGCCCGCTGACCTATTAAAAAAGATGTAATCCAAGACAAAGACCGTAAAAACCACAGTGACCTATGCAGAAACCCCGGCGAGTTCTACTGTTAGTAACAGGTTGCCCAGGTATATCGCGAACGATATCAACTCTCCAGTCACAACCTTTTATTATGCGTATTTTCAGCAAGTCCCGTAGACGGTATTGTCCCCAATTGTCTCCATCAGGCGCGGAAAATGGTTGAAATGATGGCGGCCATGTGTGAGTCCCGCAAGGGTCTTGTTTAGAGCGGTCGTCGAGATTTGTTGGCGGAGAGTGATTGATGCGACGTGCCAGCTCGGGCAAGTCACAGGAGAAAATCTCGCGATTAATCTCGGTTGCGGAATTGGAGTTTGCCCGGGTAGGGCTGGGGGCGGCGTCGCTTGAAACGATCGCTGTGAAAGCCGGCGTTAGCAGGCAACTAATCTACAATAAATATGGCGGAAAGCAGGGGCTATATACTGCAGTCCAAACAGTAGCGCGGAGCACGCTCTTCGAAAGCCTGCTACAGCATGCATGGCTGCAGGCATCACCGGCCGGAACCATTTCGAATATTCTGAAGGTCTTGTTCGATCGTTATGCTGCGTCACCGCTGCTAGGCAGGAGTGTCGCAGACGAAGGCTTCCTGCCGGGCCCCGGCAACGACCATGAAGGTCGGTTACACAGGATCTACGGCGTGATCGAGGGATACCTCGCGCAAGGAAGGCTCTTGGGAGAGGTCAAGCGCGAATGGAGCGGTCAGGCTTTCTTCGATTGTGCGGTTTCGTTGATAGCTGGCGTCACTGCGATGGGCGGTGGTGCTGCATACGCTCGCGACATAACCGTCGACTTTATCATTCGTGCTTTAACGGCAATCGGCGATGGTATTGAGGAGTCTGAGCTCCCTCATTCGCGCTGGACGCGAGAGGCGGATGTTACGAGCATAGAGCGGATAATTTCTGCAGCTGAAGCCGAGTTCGCGTGCTCCGGGGTGGAATCAAGTTCGTTTTCCGCCATTGCCCGTCGGGGAGGCGTGAGCAAGCAGCTTATCTACTACCACTTCAAGAACAAGGCGACCTTGTATAAGGCTGTTCAGGATCGACTTTTGCACCGCGTTCTGCCTCATTTTGAAGCTCTTAGTCTGAAGAGTCTCACGCCTATGGCCGCGGTGCAAGCCTATGTCGGGACCTATGAGCAGGTCCAGGCTGCATATCCGAACTCCATGAAGCTGGATCTCGACAATCGGCTTCAGCGTGGTGGTATGGAGGTAGGAGATGCGTCAGGCAGGAACAGGATCGCCCACTTCCTAAGGCGCTTCGATGAGGTCATCATGAGAGGAAAAGCAGACGGCAGCATTCACGATAGCATGAATGCGACGCTGCTATTCAATTTTAGTGCCATAATATTCTCTTCTGGGAAGGGTGTGATGCACGATGCGCAGATTCCATCTGGTGCCGCTTCAACAGAGCCGAGGCATGCGCACTCGATCGCGAGGGAGTTCATCGTGTTCGGCTCAACCGCCTAAGTTGGCTTACTTTTTGGATTGATCTTCATTGGCCAAGTGGCAAAGAACTTGTTTTGCGCGCATCTGTAACCATTGGATAGGGCCTGACGGTTGAGTCCGTGCGGGGACTCCCGTTGGCGTTGCGGCGTGCGACAGTGGGGGATGCGCACCGGCATCTCGATCAAGATTACGCCATCGGACCATCGCCGCCTCGAGGGGCTGGTCCGCGACCGCAACACTGCCCAGAAGCATGTCTGGCGCGCCGAGATCGTGCTGCTCAGCGTCGCTGGCCTCGGCACGGTCGAGATCATGCGGCGGACGGGCAAGTCGAAGACCTGCGTCTGGCGATGGCAAGAGCGTTTTGCCGAAGAAGGCGTCGAAGGACTGTTACGCGACAAGACCCGGCCGCTGAAGAAGGGACGCGCCGGCACCATGATCCACGACTACAAGCGCAACGGCACGACGACGCTGTTCGCCGCGCTCAACGTGCTCGATGGCACCGTGATCGGCCGCAACATGTAGCGCCACCGCCATCAGGAGTTCATCCGCTTCCTCAACACGATCGAGCGTGAGGTGCCCGCGGGCAAAAGCATCCACGTGTTCCTCGACAACTACGCCGCCCACAAGCACCCGAAGGTGCGCCCGTGGCTCGACCGGCACCAGCGCTTCACCTTCCATTTCACGCCGACATCATGCTCGTGGCTCAATGCGGCCGAGGGCTTTTTCGCCAAGCTCACCCCGCCGGCGCCTCAAGCGCGGCATCTTCCATTCGCTGGTCGATCTCCAGGCCGCTATCAACCGCTTCGTCGCCGAACAGAACGCCGATCCCAAGCCCTTCTTCTGGACCGCCGATCCCGAACGCATCAGCGCCGCCGTCAGGCGCGGGCACCAAACGTTAGCAATCCATTAGATCAACAAGTCATCACGCGCAGCCAGATCATGACTTACGCGAGATAGACAGGAACGAGGTAGTTTTACTGTGCTTTGTCCGCTGGGATGACGTATCTTCGAGGCTGCTAATCGAGATAGCGAGACGGATAGCGATGAAGAACGAGTCGCATGAATTCGCACCGGCAGGGCTAGGAGCGCAGTTCCTTTTTCCCGGTGTCGGGACCTGCCAAGCCTATGCGAAGGTATCGGGAGCGAGCATCGAGCTTCGGCGGTACGCCTGGGCCGGTCGCATGCACGAGGGCTCGTTTGCCACCTCGCGGCGCTTCGTTGAGCTGACGGACATCAAAGCCAGAGGAGGGTATAAGGCAGATGAGCCGGAGTGGCGCTCGCTCGGCCTGATCCGCTTCTATCCCGGCAGCCGCCGCTTCTATAGCCGATGGTACGATGACGAGCAGACATCCTTGTTGTGCGCTTTGGACCTGGAGCGGCTGGCCGGATTAGAATTGAACATGGAGGAGGCTCGGCTCGCCGAATGCGGTGATGTCCGTAACGCTCACCTCCACGCGCTGCTGTTGCGGATCAGGGAAGAACTTCTGTCGCCAGGCTTCGCAAGCACACTCGTCATCGAAGCGGCATGCATGGGCGCGGCTGCCGAGCTTGTTCAGCACTTCTCGCAATCACCAGATCGGGTCCGTGAGCGGGGTGATAAGCTTTCCGCCGCTGCAATCGAGCAAATAGGTCTCAGCATCCGCGCGGGCGAGATCCCCGGCTCGCTCCGTGCGCTGGCCGAGCAGGAAGGGGTAAGTGCGCGGCAATATGCCCGGCTCTTTCACGCAACGGCTGGCGAAACGGTTGGGCGCTTCTGCGCGCGTCAGCTGATATTGCGCGCGAAGGATCTTCTCAGCGATCGATCCTTGCTCACCAAGGAAGTGGCTTTCCGTTGCGGCTTTGCAAACACTGCGTCATTCGCGCGCGCATTTCGGCGCGAGACCGGCCTTTCGCCCAAAGCATATCGGCAGGGGCTCGGGCAATGAGGAGCGTCGAAGGACGCAGACGCGGCCATCCGGCGCATAGCTAGTGCCGCACCTTCGGCAGCGCGAACGCATAGAGATAATCGCCCTGCTTGGTCCCCAAAAATGCATGTCCGCCGGCCGCTATCACCACGAACTGACGGCCGCTGGCGTCGGACCAATAGGTTATTGGCGTCGCCTGAGGACCTGCGCCGAGCCGCGCGCGCCAGAGGACCTTGCCGTTGCGGGCGTCGAGTGAGCGCAGATAGCGATCCTGCGTTGCACCGATGAAGATCAACCCCCGCGCTTGATGACCGAGCCGCCGAGATTGGGCCCACCGATCTTCAAGGGCAGCAATGACGACATGCCAAACGCGGTCCGCTGTCGCGCCCGGTGCCAAGCGGGTGCGACCAGACGAGCTTGCGGGTGCGCAGGTCTACGGCGGAGACCGGCTCGATCGGCCGGTGCGGCGATCTAGCACGAAGATCTCGCCGCGTTTGGTAGGCTGTACGATGGCGGGCACAGGGCCGCCTGGCCATGTCAGCGGCAAAGCACTCGAGATCACATCCGGGATCGCCTTGTGGTACAGGCCGGGCACCCCGGTGTTGCCGGTCCGATGGGTGCTGGTTTGCGACCCCGACGAAAAGCGCGATCCGCAAGCCTTCTTCAGCACAGACATCACCATCGAGCCCGCCGATATCATCGCCCTGTACGTCCGCCCATGGCTGTGCTTCGCCACCTAAACGTAAAAAGCCGAGCTGAGAGTCCGCCGGCAATTCAATTAGCGCGACATGTGTGAGTTACCAGTTCCGCGCACGTCTCCACCGAGCTGCCAAATAGTGGCAGACGCGCGGGGGCCTGGCCCGCCTGTTTACACCGAGTCGTACATAGTTGCCTTGTGCGTTATACCCGTCGGCTATAAAGAGCCGGTTAGATCCGGCGAAGGCCGGCGGTAAGATGCGCAGGAGAGAATTCGCTCATGACCGACTTTCCAACGTCCATACTGCCCGGAGGCTTCGAGGCACTCCAGCCATATGCCGCAACCTGGGGGGCGCTTGAAACGCCGGAGGATCGCTATCTCTTCCGCCAACAGTGCACGATGGAAGAGCTGAAGGACTATTACGATATCGCGGCGCCGCGGCTCGATGCAGTGTTTGATCATCTCGAAAAATTCCCGATGAACGATCTGCCCGCGCCCGAAGCTCTGCTCTATCGCACTGTGCTTGGGCTGACCGAAGCTGCGATGGCGATCGAGGTGTTCGGCCAGCCGCGTGTTCCTTATGCGCCTTACCCCCACAAGATCGCGATCGATTGGGCGGAACCTAGGTAATCAATCGCTCCCGCTGTGCCTGCCGCAGCGGGACAACGGGCAATCGAAGGGATGCTGCATGCCGTCCACCGTCACCCTGCCCGAGCAGTTCAGCTTCCTCGAGCCCTTCGCTGCGACATGGGGTGATCTGCACTCGCAGAATGAGCGTTATCTGAAGCGCCAGCAGCTCAGCTATGCCGACCTCGAGGCCTTCCATCTCGCGCTGTCCGGAAGGCTGGAGGAGGTGTTCTCCTATCTCGACGGGTTCGACCCGGATGCGCTCCCCGAGCCCGAGGCGAGGCTGTACCGCACGGTGCTGGGCCTGACGGAGGCGAGCCAGGCCGTCGAGGTGTTCGGCCAGCCGCGCGTCCCGTATGCGCCTTATCCGCACAGCGTCCCGATGGAGTGGGCTGGCTACCAGCCGCACTGAGAGGCTGACCAGCTTTTAGCCGGCCTGCGAGCTACGGCGTCGTTGGATGCGTGGTCAACGTCGTGGCGAGTTCCGCCCTTTCCAGCGGCAGGTTCCGGTGCCTGCCGGGCTTCCTAGCATCCGGCTAACACCGCGCGAACCTGCGGCGGTGGGCGGGAGCGGCGGCGATGCAGAGATGGACCGAAAGGCCCGAAGGATCGAACTGGGGCGATTTCGGCGCGGATGACCAGCAAGGTACACTGAATTTTATCACCGCGGACATCCGCCGCGCCGCGGCTGCCGAGATCCGTGAAGGCGTCGCCTTCCTGCTGTCGATGCCGCTCGATTATCCACGCGGCAGCGTCGTCACCGAAACGCGGCACCCGCCACGCTTGAGCAAGACCTTCCTCTACGATCAGGGCATGACCAAGGAGAGCTACCACATCTTCTGCGACGACAAGGTCGAGATGTGCCTGCAATATTCGACGCAATGGGACGCCCTCTCGCATATCGGCGCGCGATTTGACGCGGACGGCGACGGCGTGGCGGAGCATGTCTATTATAATGGCTATCGCGGCGGCGAGCATATCTGCGCCGATGCCGGTGGTGATCGCCCGCAGGCAAAGGCGCTAGGCATCGAACGCCTGGCCGAGACCTGCGTCCAGGGCCGGGGCGTCATGATCGATCTGCACGCCCGCTATGGCGATGCGCGCGTCATCGTCGGCTTCGAAGCGCTCATGGGCGTCATGGATGCCCAGGGCGTCGTCGTCGAGCAGGGCGACATATTGTGCCTGCACACCGGCCTGGCCGGTCTCATCCTCGATCGCGGCGAAGCGCTCAGGCCCGAGGAATTGCACGGCTCGTGCGCGACGCTCGACGGGAGCGACGCGCGCCTGCTTGAGTGGATCGAGCAGAGCAGGATCGCCGCCATCATATCGGACAATATCGCGGTGGAGCAATTTGATCCGACCGGCGCGGACGGGGGGCGCCTGCCGCTCCACGACAAATGCCTGTTCCGCCTCGGTCTGCCGCTTGGCGAGCTGTGGCATCTGCGCGACCTGGCGGCGTGGTTGGCCGCGAACAGGCGAACCCGCTTCTTCCTGACGGCCCCGCCGCTGCGGCTGCCCGGCGCGGTCGGATCGCCGGCTTCGGGGGTGGCGACCGTCTGACGAACTTCGCGCACCGGCGGTGCCCATGCGGGCGGCGGAGGAGAGCGGGACGAAGCGTGATGGCAGGCAGCTCAGCCCTTGGCGCGGCGCTGCCCATCGGACTTAGGAGAGAATGACAGTGACGGATCCAGTTGCAGCCGATGAGCGGGTTTTGCCGAACCGCAATCCCGTCCTTGTCCTCGGTCTGCTGACGTCGGTCTATTTCCTTTATCTGCTCGATCGCAACGCGCTCCTCGTCACGCAGGAAATGGTCAAGGCCGAGTTCCATCTTTCGGACACGCAGATGGGCCTGCTGATCGGCGCATTCTATGGCATCAGCTATGGGCTTGCCGGATTGCCGATCGGTTGGCTGGTCGATCGGGTGAACAGACGCAATCTCCTTGTTGTGATCCTCTCGATCTGGAGCGGGCTCACCGCGCTGTGCGGATTAAGCGGAGCCTATTGGCACCTGATCCTCGCGCGCATCGGGGTCGGCGCGTCCGAATCGGGTGGGTCGCCGACTTCGCTGTCGATCATATCTGATATTTTCCCGCCCGAACGGCGCGCGAGCGCCATCAGCACCTTCTACGCGGGCACCAGCTTTGGCTTGGTCGTGAGCTATTTCCTCGGTGGATACGTCGCGAAGGAATTCGGCTGGCGCGCCGTTTTTCTGCTTTACGGTCTGCCCGGGCTTCTGCTCGCGCTGGTGATATTGCTGGTGGTTCGCGAGCCCGAACGACGTCGTCACGGCGAACAGACGCAGGGCGGCGTCTTCAAGGCGGCGTTGGACGTGCTGCGTACCCCGTTGACAGCGCCAATTTACGTCGGTTCGACGCTTTTCTGCACCTCCGTTTCGGCCACGGCGGGCTGGCTGATGGCCTTTTTGATGCGGGAGCGCGGCGTCGATATCGCGACAGGCGGGCTTATCATGGCGATCACCGTGGGCGCGCTGGGCGTGGTTGGAACGATCAGCACCGGCTTCCTGGCGGACAGGGCGCGCCGCAGGAGCGCCGGCGGCCCGCTCGTCGTCGTCGGCGCGTGCGCTTTGATCAACGTGCTGGCCTGCACGGTTGCGTACAACGCCGCCGATTTTTCGATCGTTCTGGGCGCTCTCTGCGTCTTCGGCTTGACCTTCAACGCCTATCCCGGGCCGACGGCGGCCACGCTCAGCCTGATCGTTCGCCCCGCGAACCAGGGAATGGCGTTCGCGCTGTATGCGCTGCTCGCCAATCTGGTTGGCGGAATGGGGCCGCTGATCGTGGGCGTTTTGTCAGACCGCTATTTCCCCGGTCAGCTTGGGACTGCGATGCAGATGGTGCTCGTGCTCGGCGTGATCTCAGGGCTGAGCTGCCTCTGGGCCGGACGGGCGGTGAGCCGCCGCTTTGCGCAGCCGGCCTGATCCGCCGGCGCGTCTCGGCCGGCCCTTTCGAGCGATAGGTGAGGATTGCGCGCCGCGCGAACAGGAGGTTCGTTCTGAGCCGATGATGATGCTCTACGCAGACCGAACGGGGAGACTGGAAGCTTGACGCATGATCTGAAGGGGGGCGCCGCCACCGGCGCGCGCCGGGGCCTGTTCGCGCGGCCCTATGTCTTCGCGCTCTTGCTGGTCTTGATCGGCGTCGTGCTCGCGGCGGGGGGCGTGCGGCTCCTCCTGTTGGGCGGTTCTCCCTATTACGTCGCCGCGGGGCTGCTGACGATCGCCAGCGGCGTCTCGACGGCTATGGGACGGCGGCTGGGTGCGATCCTGTTCGGGGTGCTACTCGTCGTCTCGCTCGCTTGGGCGATTGGCGAAGTCGGCTTTTCGTGGTGGCAGCTCGTGGCGCGTCTGGTCGCGCCCGCCGTGCTGGGCCTCTGGTTCTTGGCGCCATGGACGGCGCGGCGGCTCGAGCCGCGTCCCGTAAGCAAGCCGGCGCGGCGCGCCGGCATCGGACTCGTCGCAGCGGCGATCGCGACTGTGATCGGCGCGTTGTCCCATACGCTGTTCGTCGGCGCCCGCGTGGATCCGCTTTACCAGGCGGGCGTACAGGCGGCTGCTGCGCCGCCGGCGATCGCGCCCTCCGATGATGGACGTGATTGGCGCGCATGGGGCGGCGATGCCGGCGGGACGCGTTTCAGTCCGCTCGCACAGCTCAACCCCGCCAACGTCGGTGGTCTCGAGGTCGCCTGGACCTTCCATTTCGGTCCGACGCCGAAGGGAGCCCCGACATCGCTGGAAGCAACCCCGCTCAAGATCGGCGAAACGCTTTACGCATGCAGCGATTACAACGATGTGGTCGCGCTCGACGCCGAAACCGGGCGTCAGCGCTGGCGCTTCCGGGCGAATGTCGACGCGACCAACGCGACTTATGGTCACTGCCGCGGTGTCGCCTATTTCCGCGTTCCCGGCGCGAGCGGCGCGTGCTCCGAACGGATCTATACCAACACTATCGATGCGCGCCTGATCGCCCTCGATCTCGCAACTGGGCGGCCGTGCCAGGGGTTCGGCCGCGGCGGATACGTCGATCTGAAGGAAGGCATGAGCCCGGCACCCAAGGGCTATTATTTTGTGACCTCAGCCCCGACGGTCGCGCGCGGCAGGATCGTCCTCGGGGGCTGGGTCTTGGACGGCATGTATTGGGGCGAGCCTTCGGGCGTAATTCGGGCGTTCGACGCGGTCACCGGCCGCTTGAGCTGGGCTTTCGATGTCGGCCGCCCCGATCGCACCGGCGCGCCGGGGCCGGGCGAGACCTATACGCCGTCGACGCCGAACGCTTGGGCGCCGATGAGCGTTGATGAACAACGCGGGCTCGTGTTCGCGCCGCTCGGCGGGGCCGCTCCTGATTATGCCGGAGCGCAGCGTCGACCGTTCGACAATGCCTGGTCGGGCACGGTCGTTGCGATCAACGCCGAGACCGGCCGTCCCCGCTGGCGCTTTCAGACGGTGCATCACGATATCTGGGATTATGATGTGGCCTCGCAGCCGACGCTGATCGACCTCCCGACCGCAGGCGGCATGCGGCCGGCGCTCATCCAGGCGACCAAGCGCGGCGAGGTCTTCGTGCTCGATCGCGAGACCGGGCGCCCGCTGAGACCCGTGACCAACCGCCGTGCCCCGCAGGCGGGCACGGTTCCTGGCGAACGGGCCGCGCCGTTCCAGCCCTTCTCCGATTCATTGCCTTCCTTCCGTGGGGCGACGATCACCGAGCGCGACATGTGGGGCACGACGCCGCTGGATCAGCTATGGTGCCGGATCAAATTCCGCGAAGCGCGCTACGAAGGCACGCTGACCGCACCCGGCTTCACGCCGAGCATCGCTCAGCCCGGCTTTCTCGGCGGGATGAATTGGGGCGGCGTTTCGATCGATCGCGATCGGATGCTGATGATCGTCAATAACAACGCCGTTGCCAACTACGTCCAGCTCTTTCCCCGTGCGATCGTGGACCAGCTCGGGGTTCGCCCCGTCGGCATGGGTGCGCCGCCGAAGCCGGAAGGGCAGGGCATCCAGCCGCAATTGGGCACGCCATTCGGCGTGCGATCTATCGCTTTCCTCTCGCCGCTCTACGCGCCGTGCCAGGCGCCGCCATGGGGCCGGCTCAGCGCGGTCGATCTGAGAAGCGGAAAGCTAGTATGGTCCCACGCCCTCGGCACGGCGCGCGACAGCGGCCCGCTCGGCATCGGTTCGCAACTGCCGTTCACGATCGGTACCCCCAATTTGGGCGGATCGATCGTGACACGTGGCGGCCTGATATTCATCGCGGCGACGCAGGACAAATATCTGCGCGCGATCGAGACGGCGACGGGACGCGAGGTCTGGCGCGGCCGGCTCGAGCAGGCGGGGCAGGCGACGCCGATGACCTATGCGTCGCGCGCAAGCGGGCGACAGTTCGTGGTGGTCTCGGCGGGCGGGCACGCTTTTCTCGGAACCCGCACGGGTGACGCCATCATGGCATTCGCCCTGCCCAGGCGCACCCCCTGACCGCGGTGGTGCGCGCCAAAGTAGATAGAAGAGGGAGAGCACGTTATGACACCTCAAGGTGCTTGCGCGGACAGCCCGCTGGCCGACAAAGCCATCGCGCTGCTGGACGCGCTTCGAACCGGCGATCGGCAGGCGATGGTTTCGCTATTTCACCAGGACGCGCGGTGGTGGGTGCTCGGTCGCGGATATAAGCCCGTCAACGAGCTAATCGACATCACATGCGAGATGGCGAAATCCTCGCAGAGCAGGCCAATGACCATTCTCGGCACGACCAGTGAGGGAAGCCGCGTCGCGATCGAAGCACAGGGGCATGTCGTCCTGGCGGATGGCAAGCATTACGATAACACTTACCATTTTCTGTTCCTGTTTGCTGATGACCGCATCATCGAAGGTCGCGAATATCTCGACACCGAACTGGTCAGCAAGACTTTCGAAGGCCGGTTTTGAATCGGTGACGACCGCGACAGGCTGTAGAGTTACGGAAGAGATGACGGCGGCGATCACGCCGGTTTTTCCCCAGCTGGCAACGGCGCCGCGCTTCTTGGGCACGTCAGGTAATTGGAGGAGTTCACGCTCGAAAGTGCGATCGGCCGCCGGACTTGTAGGTCGCACTCGATCGACTGCGACATCGTCACCTCGGCCTCACTCGATGAGCCCGGTGGAAGGGCGTCCGCTGATATCGATGAAGGCGGTTGACAGCGCTTCAAGCGAAAAAATTTGCTTTGCCCAGTCGCGTCATGGAAGGAGCGGCCAATCCACGCCGGATCATGCATGAATGGCGGGATGGATCGACGGGAGGGATTTGCTGATGCGGCGGCTAGAAGGAAAGACGGCGGTCGTGTGCGGATGCGATGGCGGCATCGGCGGAGCTACGGTCGAGCGGCTCGCCCAGGAAGGCGCATCGCTTGTGCTCGCCGATCTCAAGGCCGACGTCGTCGAGGCGATGGCGGCCGATCTGGAGGCGCGGGGCGTCTCCGCGATGGCGGTGCAGGTCGATCTCGCCGAAGAGGAGTCGGTCGTTGCGCTCTACGCCAAGGTGAAGGAGCGCTTCGCCACCATCGACGTGCTGCATAACAATGCCTCCGACACCAGCATTCCGCAGATGGGCGCCGATCTGCTGATCGAGGATATGGAGACGCGCACCTGGGATCGTGCCTTCCATATCAACACGCGCGGCACGATGATGATGGCCAAGCATGTGCTTCCGACGATGGTGGAGCAGGGCGGCGGATCGATCATCAACACGAGCTCCGGGGCGGCGCTGCTGGGCGATCTGTTCTGTCCGGCCTATGCCTCCTCGAAGGCCGCGGTGAACGTGCTGACGCGCTATATCGCCACCCAATATGGCAAGCAGAATATCCGGTGCAACGTCGTCTCGCCGGGCCTGATCGTGTCGGCCACCGCACGCCGCAACGTCGGGCACAAGTTCGAGATGTTCGAGAAGCAGACCTTGATGCCCACGCTCGGCGACCCGGAGGATATCGCCGCAATGGTTGCTTTGCTGGCGTCCGATGACGGCAAGTTCATCACCGGGCAGATCATCCCTATCGATGGGGGCATCGCCATGCATTTCCCCTATTTCCCGGATATGCGCCCGGTGTTCGACGCAGCGGTTGAGGCCAAGCGCGCGGGCACCCAGCGCACGTCGGTTTAGGTCCGAGTGGAGGCATGGCCATGGCTGGTGAGGGCATTCCGGCGTCGGGTACGGTCCATGTGGCTGCAGCAGTATGACGGGGCGGCTGCCGCCTGATCGATGATGGAAAGGAACAAGGTGGGTAAACTGGAAAACCGCGTTGCCCTGGTGTCGGGTGCGGCGGGTGGCATTGGCAGTGAGATCGCGCGGCACCTGGCCGACGAAGGGGCGATCGTGGTGCTGTCCGATATCAACATTGGCGGCGCCGAGGCGATTGCGCGCGAGATCGGCCGCGGCGCCAGCGCCGTCGCGTTCGACGCCTATGACTCCGATGCGATCTTCGCGATGGTGCAGGCCACGATCGATCGTCACGGGCGGCTGGACATTCTCGTCAACAACGCGGCTGATACCAGCCTAACCTATATCGACCGCACGGTGCTGGACACCGATATCGAGACGTTCGACAAATCGATCCGATCGAACCTGCGTGCCGTATTCATCGCGACCAAGGCGGCGATGCCGCACCTGATCGAGAGCAAGGGTACGATCGTGAATATCTCGTCGACCGGCGGACTGGTGGGGGACAGCTGGCTGATCAGCTACAACGCGGCCAAGGCCGGCGTCATCTCGCTCACCAAGAACACTGCGGTGCAATATGGCAAGCAGGGCGTTCGCTGCAATTCGATCTGCCCGGGTTTCATCGCTCATGGCAAGGCGCGCGAGATGATGAAGGAGACGCTGAAATCGGCGCTGGACGCATCCTACGTCACGCGCAACGGGGATCCGGCCGACGTC
>Ga0207712_10002151_pt1 | contig 12865 bp, 10 predicted proteins | sample KBSS44metaG_FD_184402 | JGI IMG/M metagenome (GOLD analysis project Ga0207712, IMG submission 184402) | Switchgrass rhizosphere microbial communities from Kellogg Biological Station, Michigan, USA - KBS S4-4 metaG (SPAdes) (version 2) | ecosystem: Host-associated > Plants > Roots > Rhizosphere... | reverse complement strand
GCGACCGATATCGCCGTACCTCATGGTCATCGCCGCAGCACCGCTGGTCTACTACGACCTCGGCCGCGAGCGCTGTGGGCCTGGGGAGTTCGACGCCTGCGTGCGCCAGTCGGTGTACGTGGCGCCTGAAGTCCGTGATTATCTCCCGGGCCCGTTTTCGCACGCCGCGCCGATCGTGCGACTGTTCTCCGAGCTCGTCGCGCCGTTCCCGTACGAGAAGCTGGCTCATCTCCAGAGCTCCACGCGCTACGGCGGGATGGAGAACGCGGGTGCGATCTTCTATGCGGATGCGCTGTTTCGCCGGCGTACGATGCGTACGGGACTCATCGCACACGAGACGGCGCACCAGTGGTTTGGCGACGCCGTCACGGAGCGCGAGTGGTCGCATGTGTGGCTGTCGGAAGGATTCGCGACGTATTTCGCGGAGCTCTACGTCGAGCGCACGGACGGGGACAGCGCGTTTCGCGCCAGCATGCGCGGCATCCGCGAGCGGGTGATCAAGGCGCCCGAAGTGGCGTCGCGCCCGGTGATCGACACCTTGCAGACCGATCTCATGAAGCTGCTCAACACGAACAGCTACCAGAAAGGTGGGTGGACGCTGCACATGCTGCGTGCGCTGGTCGGCGATTCGGCATTCTTCCGCGGAATTCGGTCGTACTATCTCGCAAATCGACACTCTACCGCGTTGTCGGACGATCTCCGGCGCGCGGTGGAGAACAGCTCGGGGCGCTCACTAGGGTGGTTCTTCGACCAGTGGCTGCGACGTCCTGGCTTCGCGGAGGTCACCACGTCGTGGCGGTACGACGCCTCGCAGCGTCGCGTGGTCGCCACCATCGCGCAGGGCGGGCGCTTCGGCGCCTATCGCTTTCCGCTGACGGTTGCGGTGACCGACGGATCGGGTCGAGAGCGCCGAGTGACCATCGACGTCCCGGCCAGCGCGTCGGCGACGATCGGCGTCCCGCTCGAGCTGGACGGAGCGCCGCAGGCTGTCGCCTTCGACCCGGACGTGCGCGTGCTTGCCACGTTCACCGCACGGTGAAGAATCGCTCGTGACAACTGCCGGGCGGACCACGCAGCGGTCACGACGCACCCGTCTCCTCCGGCGGCAGCGCAGCCTGCGCGCCGTCATCGAATCGATCAGCGGCGAGCTCGAGCTTCGGCCGCTCCTCACACGCATCGTCGAGCAGGCGTGTACGCTGCTCGAAGCGGATCATGGGACGATCGGCCTCGTGGACGAGGCTCGCGGTATCGTCCGGACCGAGGCGGGGTTCAACATGCCACCGAACGAGCTCGGAACGGAGCTCGGGACCGGTGAGGGGATCGCCGGACTGGTGCTGGCGGCGAAGCGTCCGCTGACGTTCAGCCGCTACGGCGACGTCCCCCAGCCAACTCAGCCCGGCATGCTGAACGACGCGATCATCGGCATGCCGATCGTGTGGCGTGGCGCGATGATCGGGTTCTTCGGCATTGGCCGGTCGCCGAAGACTCCCGCCAGGAAACGGGCCGGGCCGCGACTCGCGCGGCCCGCCCGGCGTCCCCGTGCGCGCCGGTTCACGCAAGCGGACGTGGCCGCGTTAGGTGATTTCGCGCGCCACGCGGCGATCGCCATCCAGAATGCCCGCACGTACGAGCTGGAGCAGCAGCGGACAGAACGGCTGCGGATCATCACCCGCATCGGCGGCATCATCACATCGGATCTGCGGCTCAGCGACCTGCTGAAGAAGGCCGCCGATGCCGTCCACGAGCTGCTCGGCTACCCTAACGTGGCGATCGCGCTCATCGACCCGGAGGACCCGCACACGCTCGTCCTGGACACGCTCGGCGGACACTACCGCGCGATCATCCATGGCGAGTATCGGTTTCCGATCGAGCAGGGCATCATGGGTGCTGCCGCGCGGACCCGGGAGACGGTCCTGGTCAACGATGTGGTGCGAGACCCGCGCTACCTGCGCACGCCGGGGGCCCCCGACGTGTATGCCGAGGTGGCCGTTCCAGTGCTGATCGGTGATAGCGTCCTGGGCGTGCTGAACGTCGAGACGGACGAACCGCTTGCGGAATCCGACGCCGAGCTGCTGCGGCTCGTCGCCGATCAGATGAGCGTCGCGATAGCGAACGCGCGTCTGCACGCCGTCGCGGGCGAGCTCGCGGCAAGCGAGGAACGAAACCGACTCGCGCGAGAGCTGCACGATTCCGTCAATCAGCTGCTCTTCAGCATGACGCTCATCGCACAGTCGCTCGGTGCGGCGTGGAAGCGGAACCCCGAGGAAGGGGAACGCCGGGTGGCGCGGCTGCTCGAGCTGAGCCAGACTGCGCTCGCCGAGATGCGAGCGCTGCTGAGCGAGCTTCGGCCGGCGGGCGACCTTGAGGCGGCGCCGGTGGCTCGGGCGGCCGATGCCATCCGCCGCCACGGTCTGATCGGCGCGCTGCGGCGTCACGCACGCCAGTTGAGCGCCGACGGGCTGCGTGTCGTGTTCAGCGCCCGGGGCTACGTACCGGTGTCGAGCGAGCAGGAATACGAGCTGTTTCGTATCGCGCAGGAGGCGTTGCACAATGTCGCCAAGCACGCTTCAGCCAGAACGGTCGAGCTTTCCCTGTCCAGCGGAATGCGTGGGACGGTCTTGCGCGTACGCGACGACGGTACAGGATTCGGTGGCAGCATGCCCGACGCCCATTCGGGGCGCACGTGGCCGGGCCTGGGGTTGCGCACCATGCGCGAGCGCGCCGAGTCGTTAGGCGCCCACTTCACGGTGCAGTCATCGCCGGGCGGCGGGACAACAGTGGAGGTCACCGTCTCGTCGTCGGCGGTCGCGAGCAAGGATGGATCATGAGAAAGCCTGTCCGGGTCGTCATCGCCGATGACCATCAAGTCGTGCGCGAGGGGCTCCAGATGATCCTCGCCGAGTCCGACGGTGAGATCGTTGTGGTGGGCGAGGCCTCCGATGGCGACGAGGCCGTTCGCCTGGCGACGGAGGTCCAGCCGGACGTCGTACTGATGGATCTCAGCATGCCGCGGGTGGACGGACTCGAGGCCACGCGCCGCCTTCGCGAGGCTGGCGTTCCGGCGCGGGTCCTGATCCTCACGAGCTTCGCGGACGGTGAGGGCGTGCGCGACGCGGTGCGAGCTGGCGTGACCGGCTACCTCATGAAGGACGTGCTCAAGTCGGAGCTGCTGACGGCGATTCGCCTGGCCGCCGACGGCGTTCCGACCCTTCACCCGCGCGCGCAGCAACATCTGATGCGCGGGATCGCCGAGCCCGAGTCGCCCTCGCCGTTCGGAGCGTTGACCCCACGCGAGCGGGACGTCCTGGCGCTCATCGCGCAGGGCGAGAGCAACAAGCGGATCGCCGCTGCGCTCAACCTCAGCATCGGTACGGTGAAAGGGTACGTGAGCGCGATCTTCGAGAAGCTCGGCGTCGAGGACCGCACGCAGGCCGCGCTGCTTGTCGCCAAGCACGAAGGGGCGTCGCCGCCGCGCTGACTTCGTGCGCCCGCGCCGGTGCGCAGCGACGCGACTGGTCACTCGTTCGTCGGCTTCAAGTTCGAATCGGCGATCGTGGCGCGCGTGCGCATCACGTCGGGTTCTGCGGCGTTAAACGCGCAGGCGCAGGACGTGAGCAACGGCTGTCAGAGGCCCATCCGCATCAGCTCCACTTTCAGACATCGATCCTGCACCACATCGATGCCCGCGCGAGCCAGTCGCTCGGCGGCGTCGTCGTTCCGGATGCCAAGCTGCATCCACACCGCCCGCGGTTGCTTCGCGATGATGTCGTCCACGTGCTGCTCGACATGTTCCGGCCTGCGGAAGACGTTGACCAGATCGATCGGGCCGGGCACGTCAACGAGACGGCGATAGACGGGTTCCCCGAGGATCCGCGTCACCTCCGGGTAGTAGACCGGTACGGGCACAACCTCGAAGCCCGCTTCCTTGACGTACGCGGCGACGAAGTGGGCCGGCTGGTCGCCGCGGGACTCCGGCTTGATGCCGAGGACTGCGATGCGGCGTGTCTGCTCGAGCAGCGCGCGCATCTCGTTCGTGGACTCGATCAGATGACTGCGCCAGGCAGTAAGGGGCGTCGTAGGCATGCCGTCGAGCGCTGCCAGTATCGTGCGCGTGACCGTGTTTTCGCGGATGACAGCCGAGGCTGGGGCTGGTTAACTTATACGGCTCGCTCTCACTCGACGCCGTGGAGAAAACCGGATGCGGATGCTCGTCCTCGGCGCAGGCCTGCAAGGGTCAGCCTGCGCTTTCGACCTCCTTCAGAATCCCGACGTTCGCGAGGTTCGCCTCGCCGATCTGACCGTCGAACATTTGCCGCGATTCCTCGCGCCCTATTCCGGGCCGCGATTGATTCCTACGCGGGTCGACGTCCGCTCGCGTGATGCCGCTCTCGCGCTCATGCGGCAGTGCGATGCCGTGATGAGCGCCATTCCGTACTACTTCAACTTTCCGTTGGCCGAGCTGGCCGTCGAAGCCGGCGTCCACTTCTCGGACCTCGGGGGCAATACCGAGATCGTTTTCCAGCAAAAGGGATTGTCGGAAAAGGCCGCGGCAAAAGGCGTGACCGTCATACCGGACTGTGGTGTCGCGCCGGGCATGGTGAACGTGCTTGCCCAGCACGGCATCAGCCAGCTCGACTCGGTAAGCGCCGTGCGGATGTTCGTCGGCGGTCTGCCTCAGCAGCCCGAACCGCCGCTCAACTATCAGATCGTTTACTCGCTCGAGGGCGTCCTCGACTACTACACGACGCTTTCCTGGGTGCTGCGCGACGGAACGCGTCATAAGGTCAAGGCGCTGTCGGAGCGTGAGCGGGTGGCATTCCCGGCGCCATTGGGCGAGCTCGAGGCGTTCCACACGGCGGGCGGTCTGTCGACCATGGCGTTCCGCTACGAGGGCACGATTCCCACGATGGAGTACAAGACGCTTCGCTATCCCGGGCACGCGCACATCATGGAAGCGATTCGTGATCTCGGACTGCTCTCGCTGGACCCGGTGGACGTGAAGGGAACGAAAGTGGTTCCCCGCGACGCGGTCGTCGCCACCATAGGGCCGAAGCTTCGCAAGCCCGAGGGGCGCGACCTCGTTGCGCTGCGCGTCATCGTGACCGGCACGAAGAACGGCACGCCGCGCACGCTCTCGTGGGAGCTCGTCGATCGGTACGACGAGCGGCACGGCATCAGCGCGATGATGCGGACGACCGGCTACTCGTTGTCGATCACCGGGCAGATGCAGGCGCGTGGCGAGATCGTACCCGCGGGCGTGTGTACGCCCGACGAGTGCATTCCGCCGCAGCGCTACATCGATGAGCTCGCGAAGCGCGGCATCATGATCGCCTTTCGCGAGGAAGGCCCCGGCGTCGTGGTCTGACGCCGGAGCCTAACGCGCGACTGGGGGTTGCCGGCCGGTAGTGCTAGACCCGCTTGTCGCCACCCAGCATCCCACCGAGGATGCTGCCCAGCCCGCCGCCGCCCGCTCCACCGAGCCGGCCGGCCGCGAGGTTCGCAATGTCGTCCGCGATCTGTCCATCGCCATCGCGGTCGAGGATCGACGCCAGCCCGCCAAGTCCCGGCACCTGGCGCTCCATGTTCGACTTCTCGCGCTGGAGCACCGAGCCGGCGGATGTGTTGGCGGTGCCCTGATTCGATCGCGCGCGCGCGAGCGCCGCCATCACGATCGGCGCGAGGATCATGAGCAGCTTGCCGGCACCCTGTGGGTCCAGACCGGTGGCCTTGGCAACACCCTGCTCGACGGGTGCCTGGCGCTGCCCGAAGATGTGCCCGAGGATGCCGCCTCCACCGAAGGCCATGGGGTCCGCGACGGCGCGATGTGGCGCGTCGAGGAGCGACCCATCGTGATCCCGCGTGAGAGCCTGGTCGAGGGCAGCGGCACCCTGATCGGTCGAGGCGTTCCGGGCGAGACCACTCACCAGCATGGGCAGCGCGAGAGACACGGCTTTCGCCGTCGTGCCTTCGTCGGTGCCGAGCTGCTGACTGATCTGCGTGAGCGTGTTGCCCTGCAGTTGCTGTCCGAGCATGTCGAGGAGCGCCATACGACTACCTCCGGTACGAGACCTTCACGTGGGCGAAACACTCTGGCCCACACGCACAGCCTGTTCCGGAGGACGTATTTGATCGCGGGTGCGAACGGAAAAGGAAGGTCCGCTACCGATCGACTCTCCGGCCGATCGACGACTCGATTACTCGCGAGCGAACCCTGCCAGCGTGGCGCCCGAGACGTCGATTGCCTCCTTTGCGTTCCAGCGATCGCGGCCGTTGTAGAGGAACGCGAACGCCAGCACCTCGCCGTTCCGCGCCGTCACGTAGCCCGCCAGACCGACCACGTCGTTCGTCGTCCCCGTCTTCGCGTGCAGGTTGCCCTGCGCCGGCGTGTATCGCATGCGATGACGCAGCAGCTCCGACTCGCCAGCGACTGGCAGCGATGCGTGGAAGTCCGCGGCCCACGGAGCGCGGTGCGAGTAGCCGAGCAGCTGCACGAGTGAGCGAACCGTCACGCGATCCAGCGTCGAGAGGCCGCTGCCGTCGGCGGCGATGACGTCCTCACCCGATGCGCCCACTTTGTCGACCATGAACTTTCGCAGCACGGTGTTCCCGTACTCCGCCGAACCGATGCGGTCCGGGCTCGTCGTCTGCGCGACGTCACGGAACAGCAGCTCCGCGAAATGGTTGATGCTCTCGCGATTCATTGCCGACGCGAGCCGCGTCAGCGGTGGGGACGGAAGCGATGCCACGGGAACCGCGGACGAGGACGCCGTGCCCATTCGCACCTGACCCGTCACGGCGACGCCCTGCGCGGCGAGTGCCGTGCGCAACATGCCGGCCACCCACGGCGCGGGATCGTCGATCACGACGAGATACGAGCGCGAGCCGGCCCTCGATCCGATCCATCCACGAACATCGATGCGTCCATCCGCGAGCCGACGGATCGTGAGCTTCGCACCCTTGCTGCCCGCGACGGTTCGCGCGTTGTTGATCACGGGGACGGTGCTCGACGGGGGGTCGAGACTCACGGACGCTTTCCCGTTAGGCTGGGGGACGATGACGACGGTTGCCAGGTTCTCGTTCATCGACAACGCGGACACGCGCGCCGCGTAGCCGGACTCGAGATAGCGCGCGAGCCATCCATCCGGCACACGCTTCGACTCGAACGCGCTCGCATCCGCGATCAAGTCGCCCGATACACGCTTGATCCCGCTCGCCGCGACCATTCGCGCCAGCGATGCCATCGGGCCCTCGGCGGGCGACCGGTAATACCGTGTCGACAGTCCCGGATCGCCGCCGCCGCGAAGGACGAGGTTGCCGGTGAGCGTGCCGTCGGCGCCCAGGGTTCCGTCGCGCAGGACGCTCGTCGTGAACTGGTGCTCGGGCCCGAACGTGTCGAAGGCGAGCGCCGCCGTGAACAGCTTCATCGTGGACGCCGGCAGCAGGAGCCCGCCCGCGTTCACGGAGTACAGCGTGTCGCCGCGCGTCAGTGACACGATCATCGCGCCCCAGCTGCCGTTCCGGACGCGCGCATTCAGAAAGGTGCCGATGTCCGCCGCGAGAGCGCTGGCGCCCAACGGCGCCGTGTGGCGAAGCGCGGGTGGCGGAGTGCGACGCACGGCCGTCGTCCGGCGCGTTGGCGTTTTCTTCGCGCGGGCGCCAGCGCCCGTGGTTGGCCGAGTCTTCGGCTTCGCGGAGGAGCCCCCTTTGACGCCGCCAGCTGTGCTACCACCGTCCTGAGCGGTAGAGGTCGCCAGTGGAGCTGTCGCCAGCGCCGCAGCCAGTAGCGCCACCGCCGCGCGCGGAGCGCACCGAGGCAGAATCGTTCGAATGAGCGTTGTCAGGGGCACGATGTAAGACGTGGCAACAGGCGTTCCGGGCACGGAAGGAAATATCGGTGGTACGGCAGGCGAGTACAGCAGTGTGCGCTGCCGCGTGACGTGGCGCACGAGCTTCGAGCCAAGCAGCTACAGCTTTACGAAAATACGCCGGCGGTACAGCACCCAGAGAATCGCGAACCACACGAGGACGAAGGTGATGGCGAACAGCAACGAGGCGTTCCGGGGCGCGAGCCAGGAGGCGTAGAAGGTCTGGTAAATCCACGCCTGGAGTGCGATCGGCCGCCCGTTGGATTCGACCTTGAAGATGGAATAGATGAGCCGAGCGGTGATGCCTGACCCGACGAAGGCCACGATGGGGTTCATCCCGTAGATCACGAACGGCTTGGTCCAGCCCGTCACGCGATGCTCGTCGATGACCCACATACACGTTGCCAGGGCGACGGCGGCCATGCCCGCCGTAAAGAGTACGTACGAGCTCGTCCAGAGGCTCTTGTTGATCGGGAACGACCAGTTCCACATGAGACCGACCATCATCGCGATGCTGCCCACCGCGAACATGCCCGCCAATCTCTCGTTCAACGGTCGAGGCGCGCCGATCCATCGGCCACAGATGATGCCAAGCATTGCGGTGCCAACCGCGGGGATCGTCGAGAACGGACCCTCCGGATCCCACGTGAGGCTATTGATCCAGAGGTGGTTGCCATACCTGCCCCAATCCAGCAGCAGACGGTCGAAGTAGGCCGCGAGCGTCGCCGAGGGGTTGTGGAGGAGATCGATCCCCAGGAACCCGTTAGGCGGCACCGGCAGCAGCGTCATCGCGAACCAGTAGCCGAACAGCAGGGTGGCCACGATCGCGACCTGCTGCTTGAGTGTAGTGCGGAAACAGAGCAGCGCCGCGCACAGGTACGCCAGGCCGATCCGCTGAAGCACACCCATGATGCGCCAGTGATACAACCGATCGACGACGCGCTCGAGGAATGACGGGTTCGCGATCCCGTCGACCGCCCCCCACGTAAAGAATGGGAACCCGTTCACCAGCAGCCCGGCGAGGAAGATCAGCAGCCCCCGGCGTACGATCTGACGAATGAGCGCCCCCTCATCATCGCCACGCGCGCGACGCGCCTCGAGCGAGAGGTGCGTCGTGATCCCGACGATGAACAGGAAGAACGGAAAGATGAGGTCGGTCGGCGTCCACCCATGCCACGCCGCGTGCTCCAGCGGTGGATATATCGCTCCCCAGCTGCCGGGATCGTTGACCAGCAGCATCCCGGCGATGGTCATTCCCCGGAAGACGTCGAGCGAGAGCAATCGCTCGCGCGGCGGACGTGACGTTGGCGGCGGCCCGTAGGTCGCGACGGGCGTCGCCGTTCGCTCGGGGGCCAACGTGCCAGCACTCATGGGCTTCCACTCCAGGGGCGCCACACGCTGGATGAGCGCGAGACGCTACGAGATCGGGCTGTCGCTCCCGGAACGGGTCGCGGGCGGGCTATCGAGAACTTTACGGGCCTTCGTGACGAGTGCTTCTGGCGTTCATACCCCGCATCACCAGGTCTGGTAGCATCGGATCGATCGTGTTCGTGCGACCGTCTGTCGCGCCGGCAACCGTTGACCGCCTGTCGACTTCAATACGAGGACGAGCGATCGTGGCGAACGGTGACCGGCGGCCGGGCAGAAGGCGCTGGAGCGCGGGTCGGGCGCGCCGGGCGCCAGTCGACCTGGGCGCCGGCGGTGGTATCCGTGTCGCGCCCGGCCCACTTGAAGAACACGAACGTCATCACCACGTAGAACAGGAGACCACCCGGCACCCACATGATCAGTCCACCGATCTGCTGATCGCTCATCGGGGTGATGTCCCAGACGCGCGGGGCGACGGAGTACGCCGGGTACAGCACGTGATCCGCCATCGCGATGTAGATCGCGACGATCGACATCGGGATCACCATCAGAAAGCAGTACAGCATCTGGCCCGGGTACGCCAGCCTCGGCAGCTCGGGGAGCGGGCTCAGGAACGGCCACCACATCAGCACCGATGCCACCATGAACGTCAGGTGCTGCACGATGTGGACGGAGTGATGCGCCATCGCCGTATTGTACAGCGGCGGCAGGTGCCACGCCGCGATCACGACGTTGAAGATGATGAAGCAGCGGATGGGACGCGTGATCGCGCGCGCGATGCTTCCGATGACGCGATGCTCGAGCAGTGGTCGCAGCAGCCAGCCCGGCGTGCCGACGAGCAGCAGTGGCGGCACAGCGAGGCTCAACAGCAGGTGCTGCACCATGTGGGCGCTGAACAGGTAGTAGTCGCTCAGATCGTGGAGCGGACCGTTCAACGACGCGAAGGTGACGAGCAGGCCGGAGAAGAACGCGACCCGCTGGCCGATTCGCAGCGCAGGGACGTCGACGCCGGCCGCAGCGGCACGCGCCTGGACGCGCCGTGCGCCCCAAAGGTAGAGGCCACCTAACGCGGCCAGTCCGATGACGGTGCTCCAGTGGATCGTCCAGCTCGTCCACCCGACTTGCGCAACGGGGTGGACGACGGCGAGGGCGGCGATCGGCAACGGGAGCATCATGACGTGCAACGGCTACGAGACGGTCGAGCGGGCTGGCGCGGTAAAGTCAGGACCCGAGCCTGAGCGCGATGTGTCCGAACAGGAACAGGAGGCTGATGATCGTCACGAAAGCGATGATCAGCGGGCCGATGAACAACGCACGGAACAGTCGGGCGTCGTACTTCAGGTGCATGTAGAACATCACGACGATCGCGAACTTCACGGCCGACATGATCAGGAGGCTCGGCACGAACAGCTTCGAGGCGACGAACGACGGGATGTAGTAGATCCACACCTCGACGACGGTGATCACCAAGAGGATCAGCGCGACCCACTTGTACTGCTTCCACGTCGGGTGCGCGTGGGCGCCGTGTCCCGGCGTGTGTGCTGGGCCGCCGTGTGCGCCCGGCGCGGCCGCAGCACCATGACCGCCCTGCGCTTCGTGCGGTACCGAATCCTTGTGCGCCATGAGCGGTCTCTTACTTGATGAGGTAGATGAGCGTGAAGATCGCGATCCAGACGACGTCGACGAAGTGCCAGTACAGCGCGGCGATGTCGACGTTGATGGCGTCGGCGGGCTCGAGGCCGCGCTTGTAGTCGATCGCGAGCAGGGTCCCGAGCCAGATCACGCCAGCCGTCACGTGTGCGCCGTGAAAGCCGGTGAGCGTGAAGAACGACGACCCGAACAGGTTCGTCCGAATGGATAGCCCCTCGTGCACGAACGACGTGAACTCATAGGCCTGAAAGCCCAGGAACATCGCGCCAAGAAGGCACGTCGCCCACAGCCAGAGCTTGGACGAACCGAGCAGGCGATCGCCGAACGTGTGCTTCGGCAGGTTGCGATTCTCGACCGCTGCCAGTGCGAGCACCATGCAGAGCGACGACATGAGCAGCACGAACGTCGACGCTGAGGTGACGGGAATGTTGAGAATCGGATTGAGCGTCGTCGCGCACGCGGGTGGGTTGCAGACCTCGTGCGGGAATGGCCCGACGACGCTTCTCCCTTTGTAAATCAGGTAGGTGGAGATGAGCGATGCGAACAGCATGCACTCCGACCCGATGAACGCCCAGATGGCGATCTTCCGGCTATCCAGCCCGGTGGTCGTGTAGTGGTGCCCGTGGGCACCAGCTTCGATGTGGTCTAACGCAGGAGACGCTGACATTAAGGAAAGGCTAGCTGGTTGCTAAGTGCTCGGGCCGGTCGCCGGGTGTCGCTGGAGGCTGCATGTTGCCGACTAGTGGTGTTCCGGCTCCAGCGGAGTCAGGAGCCACGCGTACAGAGTGCCGACGAGGATTGCCGCGCCGCTGAAGATCAGCGTGAAGGCAATCGCCTTGCTCGGCCGGTGAATGAAGAGCAGCCCCGAGAACATGATGATGATGCCGGCCGCGACGATGAGCGGCTTGATCGTCGGCGTCGGCATGGGAATGCCAAGCTCCGCCGCGGTACGCCGATCCTTCTCGATGTGCACCGCCTTCGCGTCCGCGGCCTTATCCTGTTCCTCCCACCCTTCGTGCGTGTGTGGGATCTCCGACGTGCGCTCGGGGTGCGTCAGGTCCCACAACGGATACCGCGACTCGACGAGCGGAATCTCGGCGAAGTTGTACTCGGGCGGCGGCGAGGGGATGGACCACTCGAGCGTCGCCGCATCCCACGGATTGTCCGGGGCGATTGCGCCGTGCGATTTGCTGCGGAAGAAGTTCCAGACGAAGATCGACGTCGAGATCACGAGCATGAAGGCGCCGATGCTCGAGATGAAGTTGAACGTGTCCCACCCCTGACCCGCGTCGTATGTGTAGATGCGTCGCGGCATCCCGAGCATCCCGGAGAAGTGCATCGGGAAGAACGTCAGGTTCATGGCGATGAAGTTGAGCCAGAAGTGCCAGGTGCCCTGACGCTCGTTCATCATGCGGCCAAACATCTTCGGGAAGTAATGATAGATCCCGGCGAAGATGCCCATGATCGATCCACCGAACAGCACGTAGTGGAAGTGCGCGACGATGTAATAGGTGTCCGTCTGCTGCAGGTCCGCGGGCGGCGAGGCGTGCGAGACGCCCGAGATACCGCCGATCGTGAACAGGGCCACCAGGCCGATCGCGAACTTCATCGCCGCCGTGAAGCGGATCGACCCGCCCCACATGGTGAAGATCCAGTTGAAGATCTTCACGCCCGTCGGGATGGCGATGAGCAGGGTCGTTAGGCCGAACACCGTGTCCGCGATGGGGCCCATGCCAACCGAGAACATGTGGTGCGCCCACACGCCAAAGCCGAGGAAGCCGATCAGGATGCCCGAGTACACCATCACCGGATATCCGAATAGGGGCTTCTTCGAGTTCGTGGGCAACACTTCGGAGACGAGGCCGAACGCCGGGAGAATGAGGATGTAGACCTCCGGGTGCCCGAAGATCCAGAACAGGTGCTGCCACAGCAGCGGGTCGCCGCCGGCGCCGATCTCGTAGAAGTTCGTCCCGAAGAAGCGG
>Ga0207712_10002148_pt1 | contig 12877 bp, 8 predicted proteins | sample KBSS44metaG_FD_184402 | JGI IMG/M metagenome (GOLD analysis project Ga0207712, IMG submission 184402) | Switchgrass rhizosphere microbial communities from Kellogg Biological Station, Michigan, USA - KBS S4-4 metaG (SPAdes) (version 2) | ecosystem: Host-associated > Plants > Roots > Rhizosphere >... | reverse complement strand
AGGACGAGGAGGTCGAGCGTCCCCTGCAGCAACATCGGTTCGGTGATGGTCGGCATCGGTTCCCCGGAGTAGCTCCGGGGAAGTTGGCATCGTGCGCCGACTCGAGCAAGGTGAACCGACAACGGCGCTGGTTACAGTGCGACTGAAGAACTGCACTGGCTACTGTTAACTGGAACTGGTTGCTGCAGGGTGAAAAAGCGCGAACCCTCGGGATGCCTCTCATAGAGAAGCGTCCCGAGGGTTCTTACGCTGCAGTAACCAGTTCCAGTTAACAGTAACAAGCGCTGTTCGTCAGTTCTGCTAGGCGTCCATGCCTCAGGCCGCCGCCTGGATGGCCTGTCTCAAGATCGGCAGCACGCGCTCGATCTCAGCCAACGACACGGCGCCGACGGAGAGTCTGAACCAGCCAGAATCCTCGGGGACGCCGAACGCCTGGAACGGCACGATGCCGAAGCCTGCCGCTTTCAGGAGATAGCGGCGCACGTCGTCGTTCGTGCGCAGCGTCTGGCCATCCGCGGTTCGGTTGCCGTTGAGCGCGAAGCGGGCGCTCAGGTAGATCGCGCCCATCGGCACCGTCGCGTCCACCGGCAGGCCATCGGCCTTCATCGCCACGATGCCGTCGTACAGGGCATCGAGACGCTGACGCACGCCGCCCGTGAGCGCACTCGCGAACGACGCGATCTCGTTAGGCGTGTCCAGCAGCTTCGCGGTCGCGATCTGTTCCGCCCGCGGCGCCCACGCGCCCACGTGACCCAGGAAGTTGTTCATCGACGCGACGATGTCTTCGGGGCCGACGACCCAGCCCACCCGCACGCCCGTCGCCGCGAATGCCTTCGAGATGCCATCAACGTAGATCGTGTACGGCCGCATCTCCGGGCGCAGCGACACCGGATCCACGTGTCGCGTCTCGCCGAACGTCAGCATCCAGTAGACCTGGTCGTACATGACGTACAGCGGTCGCTCTCCGGCGCCGCGCCGCGCGTTCTCTTCGAGCACGAGATCGCAGATCGCGCTCAGCGTCTCGGGCGAGAAGGCGGTACCGGTCGGGTTGAGCGGCGAATTGAGCGCGAGGAGCCGCGCGCCACGGATCACCGGCTCGAGCAGCTCCCGCGTCGGCAGAAAGGCCTCCGTCCGCGACGTCGGGACCATCACACCGGTCGAGCTCGTTAGGTGACAGTAGTGGTTGTTGTTCCACGACGGCACCGCGAACACGACCCGATCGCCCGGATCCACCAGCGTCTTGAACGTTCCGTAGATCCCGGGTCGCGAACCGGCCGTGATCAGGATGGACCCGACAGGATACTCCAGCCCGAGCCCGCGGGCGTAGAACCGCCGCACCGATTCACGGAGCGCCGCGATTCCGTTCGATGGCGGATAATTCGTCTCTCCGCGGCGGAGCGCCTCGGCGATCTCGGTCTCGAGCAGTTTCGGGACACGGAACTCGGCTGGCGAGAAGTCGCCGACCGTGAGATTGCAGACGCGCTGCCCCGCCTCGGTCATCGCGCGGATCTCGCCGGCGATCCGCAGGATCTCCGATCCGGACATGCCGTCCGACATCGCCGACACGCGGCGTGCGGGTTCGGTCGACGGGCTTACGGTGTCGATCGTGCCTGCGGCAGATCCCGGTTCGAACATGGCGCGGCCTCGGGTAGAAGGAGCGGCGCGCCATCCGAGGTCGCGTCGCGGGTGCGGAGGTGAGATCCGCAGGGCACGAGAAACTTATCGAGGCCGACGCCCCAGGTGAACGCCGAGGCATCCATAGATCACACGCGGCAGTTGCCGGGCGTCACTCGACCTGGCGGCATCGGCCCGAACACGCGTCGGCGCTGCGCTCCAACGCTGATTGTGATAGCACGGCCGCGACTCGCTGGACACGTCGGTCGTCTCTCAGCAAACGGACGCGACTGTATCGCATCCACCGTGCACAGCGACTGCTGTCCACCTCACCACTCGCATCGATCACCTTGGCTGATCCGCTCGCCAGACACCTCGTCCCGCTGGACGGGGTCGAGGTTCCTATTGCCGAGGCGCCCGCGCCGTCTGCGCCGCCGGATACGGGCGCGCGACTCGCGACAGGCCTGCTGGCCTACACCGCGCTCGTCACGGCGGTCGTCACGCTGCTGCCGTTTCAGTTCGCGTTTCCGTCGTCGCCGCGGGTCGTGCTCGCGGGCGACATGGTCGACGTGCTCGCGAACCTCGTGCTGTTCGTGCCGCTCGGATTTCTGTACGCGGTGGTGCGGCAGGACAAGAGCCCGTCCCTGCTCCGTGTTTGCCTCGTCGCGCTGCTCGCCAGTGCGGCGATCGAATCGGTGCAGCTATTCGAGGTGACGCGGTTTGCGTCGCTCTCCGATGTCATCGCCAACAGTGCGGGCGCTGGGCTCGGCGCGATGGGCCAGCGGCGACTCGCACGACGCATCGCGATGGACGCGCGGACAGTCGGCCGTCTGTCTCTCGAGCTCCCGCTCATGGGGCTGGTCTATCTGCTCATACCGCTTCTCTGGCTCGACGGACTGGCGGGTCGCGATTCTGCCACACACCTCTGGCCTATGCTGGCGCTGGGTCTGTTCGGCGCCAGCCTGCTGGCGTCGGCGCAGCGCCACCATTTCGGGCCCAATCGATCGCTCTCGCGCGAGCTGATGACCGGCGCCGCGTGCGCCTGGTTCCTCCTCGGCGGCTTTCCCGGGCTCGCGCCGCGCGCGTCGATCCTGCTGTTCCTGATGCTTGCCGCGGTGGGCGCGTTCGTGTGGGTGCGGTCGGAGGATCGGAGTCGAACGCGATCCATCAACCGTCGTTTCGAGTCGAAGGCGTTGTCGGAAGCGGCTCCGTTCTACGCCGCCTATCTCCTCCTGCTGGTCGCTCCGGTCGCTGCGTACTCGGGTACGGGGTGGAACGGCGACCTGGGTTTCGGAGCGGCGGCGACCTCGTGGGATACGGGGGCGCTGCTCCACGTCGTGGAGATGGTTGTCGCGTTCACCCTGCTGGGCTACATGCTCGCGGAGCTCCGCGGGCGTCGCGAGGCTCGGTTCCGGGAGGGCGTCCGGTACATCGCGGTGTGCGCGGCGGGCGCGGCGGCGGTGACGGAGCTGTTGGAGGGGTTCCGCCCGGACGGCGGCGCGAGCGCACTGCGCCTGGCTCTGCTGATCGTTGCGTCTCTCTACGGGGCGTGGCTGTATCACCTGCAGCGGGCGCACGTTAGGCGGCTGTTGGGTCGGGCGCAGCGCGAGCCGGGTAGCGGGTAGCGGGTAGCGGGTAGCGGGTAGCGGGTAGCGGGTAGCGGGTAGCGGGCAGCGGGCAGCGGGCAGCGGGCGAACCGGGAACCGGGCACGGCAGCGTCGTCAACGGCCGACGGGGCAATGACGTAGACGAAGGGCACGCTTACCCGAGCCGAGCTCTCATGTCCCGTCGCCACGCCAAGTTCGCCGTTGCTGCCCTGCTCCTCCCCGCGGCCATTTCCGCCCAGACCCCCAAGGTCGGGCCGCCGCGCGGGACCGTCATTGTCGTCGGTGGCGGGTCCATGGGACCGGAGATCTATTCGGAGTTCATCAAGGCCGCCGGCGGGCCCGATGCGCTCATCATCGACGTACCCAACGCGGGCGGCGCCGAATCGTATGGGCAGGACGCGGCCGGGACGCGCGGGTTCAAGACCGCCGGCGCCAGGAACGTGCACGTCCTCCACACACGCGACCGGAAGATTGCCGACTCCGACTCGTTCGTCGCCGTGATCAAGAAGGCCGGCGGCGTCTGGTTCGAGGGCGGACGCCAGTATCACCTCGTCGAGGACTACGGCGGTACCAAGACGGAGACCGAATTCCGCAACGTGCTCGCGCGCGGCGGCGTCGTCGGCGGCTCGTCGGCGGGCGCATCCATCCTCGGCGACTTCCTCGTGCGCGGCGCGCCGTCGCAGAACAACCGCATCATGGACTACCCCGGGTACCAGAAGGGCTTCGCGTACCTGAAGAACGTCGGGATCGACCAGCACGTCGTCGCGCGCGAACGGCTGCCGGACCTCGCCGACTCGATCATGACGAAGTACCCGAAGCTGCTCGGCATCTCCGAGGATGAGGGCACGGCGTGGGTCATCCGCGGGGACACCGCGACGATCATCGGGCGGAACAAGGCGTTCGTCTATGGCGGCAACGATCCTAACGATCCAGGCTCGCCGTTCCTGACCCTCCGTCCGGGCGACACGTACAACCTCGCGACGCGGCGCGTGATGCGTCGCGCGATCGATGGCTCGGGGATCACGGTCGCGTTCGTCGATTCCGTCTTCGCTCGCTATGCGGATGCATCGCTTGGCGGCGCGACCGTGCTGGTCGCGCAGGACGGGAAGGTGCTGGTGAACAAGTCGTGGGGGATTCCGGCACAGGCGCGCTACATGCCGACCACGACGGTCCCGCAATTCAACGTCGGGGCGATGTCGAACGTGTTCACGACGCTCTGCTCACAGATCCCGGAGCAGCCGGCTCGAACCAACGCTCCGCCGCGCGATACGACGCAGACCGACAGTGCGCCGACCCCGCCCGCGCAGCTCACACCGCTGCAGCGCTGCGTGACGCGTCAGCTCGGCGCGCCGATCGGCATGCACAAGACGAACGCGACGGCTGACGACCAGGTCCAGTCGAACGTCGACGAGCTATACCGGCTGGAGCTCGGGCTACAGAATCCGCGCACCTGGCGCGACACGGACCCGACCAGAGGCTGGGAATCGACGAGCGCGAACGGCCTAACGCGACTGGGCGTGTACGGGGCGGATGGCGGCAAGCGCAGCGCCTTTGTGCGCGTCCCGGACAGGAAAGCGGTCGTCATCGTGCTCACTAACGATGACGCCGCAGATGCGAAGGGCATGGCGAACCGAATACTGGATCGGCTCCTCGCCAGCGGGCACGCGGGTCACTGACCAGGCGTCGTCGCCGGCTCCCGCTCCCGGTACCAGTACGCCACCGCGAGCAGGAACAGTCCCGCCAGGAAGTAGCTCCCCACGCGGAACCCAATGTCGAGCGACGACGCCTCGGCGATCGCCTTGAGTGCCGCGAAGATTGCCAGTCCCAATCCGACGTGTCGCAGCACGCGGATCGCCCGCGCGCGACCTATGAAGATCGCCGCGACGCCCACCACCGCGTAATACAGAACCAGCAGGAACGTCGACACGTCCGCCGAATACGCCCGCGCGAGCTCGGTGTTGCCCCACATGAACGCCACCACGCTCCCCGCGAGTCGAACCGCCGTGCGCGTCTCGAGCGTCCCGTAGGCACCGTCCACGAGCTCCACGCGCGACGCGTTCCACGACACGATCAGCCACGCGACGGACATCGCGAGCGCGGCCAGCGAGGGCGCCGTGAGAAACGGAGTGTAGCCGTACAGCGGACGGTCGTCGAGCTGGTTGAACGTCCACATCGTCAGGATCGTCAAACCGAGCGCGATCGGCACCCCGAGGAGCCGGGTGCGCTCCCGTCGCAACAGGAGCGACAGCGCAGCCACATCCGCAGCGAGTGCGATGCACGATGCGACCGCCTTTCCCTCGAGGGCGAACAGCAGCGTAACGCCGCTGCCAATGCCGGCCACCATCAGATGCGTGGGACGTATCACCGGCTGCACGTACGCCGCCGCGACCGCCGCCGCCGTCCAACCGAGTGCTACGAGCGCTCTCGGTATCGAGCCGCTCACGCTGCCCACCGCGACGAACCCTAACGCCAGCGGCAGCACCGCCGCCGTGAACAGCGGCTGGGTCCACTTCCGGAGCTCGGGCGTCGCACCGACGGATGTCGCCGCTGCCTGCACCACCGCGTACGCCGTCAGCGTTCCGAGCGCCGCCAGCATCACCAGGTCCGCCGCTGGTGCTCGGTCGATCATCTCCGCCAGCAGCACACCTAGCAGCGCCGCCAGCGCAGAACGCGCGACGCGCGCGCCCCACGTCCCGCGCGTGAGCGCGAGCGCGCTCCACGCGATCGCGACCGCGAACAGCGCCGGCGAATCCTGCTCGAGTGTCGGCGCGCCGCGCGACACCGCGGCCGCGGACGTCGCCGTGTAGAGCCAGCAGCCGATCGTCGTCACCGCAACCGACGTGCGCCAGGCACGGCCACGCAGAGCGACAAGCCCACACGTCAGGACGACGTAGCCATAGACCAGAAGCGCCGGTACACTGCCGGCGTCGCGCGACGTCACGAACGGCGCGATCAACGCCCCGCCTACGCCGACGCTGAACAGCGCCTCCTCGTCGTTCATCCACGCGAGCACGGCGAGCGCGACGGACGCCGCAGCCGCCACGCCGAGCGCGACAGGCGATGGCACGAGTTTCAGGTAAGGCCCGGCCCCCCACGCATCGACGTGTACGAGCGCGAGCGCCAGCGCCAGGAGCGTGTTTCCGAATCGCAGGGAGCCCCGCGCGCGGAGTCGCCAACCGACGACCGCCACCACCGCGGCGCCGAGCGCGCCGAGACCCACCCGGAGCTCCGGACCGATCTTACCGTTCGCGATCGCCCAGCTCAGAAACGCGCCGGCGCCGAGCAGGATAGTGAGGGACGCGAGCGCGAGTGTGCCGTACCGGCCGATCAGCGACTCGAAATCGATCGACCGCGTTCCCGCCGCCGCTCGACGCTCCCCCATCCGCCGCTCCGCTTCCCGCCGCTCCGCCTGAATCTCCGCGTCGATCCGCGGATCGGGATCCCGGGGTTGATGGGCGATCGGAGCATCGGACCGGAGCGGCACGTCCGGCACAACATGGACGGCAGGGGTCGATGGCTTCTGCTCGAGACGATCCACGACGGACCGGAGCGCCCGAACCTCGCGCGCGAGATCAGCGACTATCTGTTCGAGGTTGTCCAGACGTTCTAGCAACACCAATGGGGCTCGGGAAGCGGCGTCGCGAAACCGGCGCCGGATGAGTCCTGGTCGCCACCAAAGTAGCCGCGGCTCCGGTGCGTCGCGATGGGATGCGGGCAGAGCGAATTGGGACGAGCCGGCGGCGGCAGGCTCGAACTATTCACCCGCTCGGTCTGTCCGACCTACGCGAATTCGAAGACGTTCCCTTCCCCACGACACTCGAGGAAGTGCGCATGGAGACGCTGCTTCGCGACGTTGGCTACCTGCTTCGCTCGCTCCGCTCGAGTCCAGCGTTTTCCACCGTGGTGATCCTCACGATCGCGGTGGCCGTCGGCGCCACGACGGCGTTCTTCAGCGTCGTGGACCCGCTGCTGCTGCGGGCGGAGCCCTTCGCCGATCCCGGCAGGCTCGTCGCGCTGTGGGAGTCGCCGCCGCGCGCTGACGGGGGCGTCGCTCCGGCGAAGAACGAAGTGTCGCCCGGCACACTCGGCGACTGGAGCGCGGAGGGCAGCGTCTTCGATGGCGTCGCCGCGGTCGCCCCGTGGCGGCCGAATCTCACCGGCATCGACGAGCCGACGCGTCTCAACGCGACCGCCGTGTCGCGGGACTTCTTCCAGACGTTGGGAGCCAGGCCGCTGCTTGGCCGCGTGTTCGTACCTGAAGAATCCACGACGGGCAAGAACACCGTTGTCGTGCTGGCGTACGTGTTCTGGCAACAGCGATTTGGCGGCGACTCCGGCGTCATTGGCCGTGAGCTGTCCCTCAGTGGACGACAGTACACGGTCGTTGGCGTGATGCCGGAGCGATTCCAGCTCCGCTACCCCCTGCCGCAGGCTTCCGATCTCTGGCGCCCGATGGTCCTCGAGGGCGAGACGGCCGCGAACCGGCGCGCGCACTATCTCTACGTCTTCGGGCGACTCAAGCGCAGTGTCTCGCCGGAGCGCGCGCAGTCGGCACTGTCGGCTCTCGCCGCCCGGCGAGCGACCGATTTTCCGGCGACGAATCGCGGCTGGGGTGCCCGGGTCATCCCGCTCCGCGACGACATCGCGAGCGACGTCAGGCCGTTGCTGCTCGTCGGCTCCGCTGCGGTCGCGCTCGTACTGCTCATTGCTTGCGCGAACGTCGCGAACCTGTTGCTCGCGCGCGGTGCGTCACGCGCGCGCGAAGTCGCGCTTCGCACCGCGCTCGGCGCCACGCGCCAGCGCATCGTCAGGCAGCTGGCGACGGAGAGTGTCGCCCTCGCGATCATCGGCGCGCTGATCGGACTGCCGCTCGCGCGCGCGCTCGTCGCGGTGCTCGTCCGCCTCGGACCGCCGGCGTTTCAGGCGAACACCGAGATCGCGCTCAACGGCCGAGCGATCGCGTTCGCGGTCGCGCTTGCAGTGGTCACGGGAGTGGTGTTCGGTCTGGCGCCCGCGCTGTTCGCCGCGAGAACGTCTGCCGGCGACGCGCTGCGCGAGGGAGGGCGTCGTGTATCGACTGGTCGCGCGGGTGCACGGACGCGTGATGCACTCGTCGCGCTGGAGGTGGCGCTCGCGGCCATGCTTCTCATTGGCGCGGGGCTGACGGTGCTCAGCTTCTCGCGGTTGCTGCGCGTCGATCCGGGCTTCAACGGGCATAACGCGGTGACGTTCGAGCTGGGTCTTCCGGCCGGCAGCTATCCGACGCCGGAACGCGTCACGCAGGCGCATCACCGGCTCGTCGAGCAGCTTCGCTCGATGCCGGGGGTGAGCGAGGTTGGCGCGTCGAGTCACGTGCCGCTTGCGGGCGGCAACATGACGACCGGTCTCGAGATCGAGGGGCGCCCGGTGTTTCCTCCGGACCGTCCGGCCGAGGTGAACTATCGCGTGACGACGGACGGGTTCACGGCGGCGGTGGGGATGACGGTCAGGCGAGGCCGCGCGATCGCGGCGGGCGATGCGACCGGCGGGTGGCGCGTCGCGACGATCAGCCAGACGGCGGCAGACCGGCTGTTCCGTGGCGAGGACCCGATCGGGCGTCGCGTTCGGGTGACGGGCGACTCGGCGTGGCTCACCATCGTTGGCATCATCGGCGACGTCAGGCACACCTCGCTCGAGAGCGCGCCGGCGGTGGACGTGTACATCCCGATCGAGCGCGAGCCGTCGAGCTTCATGCGGTACGTCGTGCGGACGACCGGTGCGGCGGCGTCCCTCGCACCGGACATCCGGCGGGCCGTGCGCGGCTTCGATCCGACGCTGCCGATCGTGGGGCTGGAGACGCTCGAGAGCACGGTGGCGCGCGCGAGTGTGCCGCGCCGATTCGCGATGCTGCTGCTCGGCTCGTTCGCGGCGATCGCGCTGGTGCTCGCGGTCGGCGGCGTGTACGCGATGGTCGCCTATGCGGTGAGCCAGCGCACGCAGGAGCTGGCGGTGCGCGTGGCGCTCGGCGCGCGCCCCGGCGAGGTCGTGCGGACGGTGATGGCGCGCGGCCTGGGCGCGGTGGGAGTCGGACTTGGTGCCGGGGTGCTGCTCGCGTTCGTGCTGGGTCGCGCGATGGCGGCGCTGCTCTACGGCGTCAATGCGCACGACCCGGTGATCTACCTGGCGGCACCGGCCGTGCTGGGCATCGTGGCGGTGCTCTCGGCGCTGGTGCCGGCGGTGCGCGCGTCGCGGGTGGATCCGATCGTGGCCTTGCGCGACGCCTAACGCTCACCCGGTCAGCTACTTCGACCAGACCAGCATCACGCCACATGCCGCGCCCGAGACCCGATACCGCGGCGGCACACTGTTGCCCGTGTAGTACTCGACGCCCGCGACGTCCCACGTCGTGATCAGGTCGAAGTCCGCCGAGTCGAGCTGAATGTCGTCGAGGAAGGTCACGACGTAGCATTGCTTGCTCGGCATGCACGAGCCGAACGACGTGCGTGTCGCGCCGCTCTGGCCGCTCGAGCCCGGGGTCGTGCCGCTTCCCGAGCCGCCCCCGCTTCCCGTCGATCCCGTTGGTCCTCCGCCGGTGGTCGCGGCGCCGCGCCCGCCGCTGCCGCCACCACGCGCGCCCGCGAGAATGGCCTCGGACGGTGACGTCCCGGCGCCGCACGATCCTCGCACGCTCGCGATGTGCGGACGTCCGTCGGTGTCGGTCACGAACTGCAGGCCCGGGAACTTCGTCGTCGCGACGATCCCGAACGGACGGCTGCCCTCCTTGTCGAGCTGATCGGCCGTGAGGAATCGGCCTAGGCCGATGGTGCGACGCATCTCGAAGTCCTTCATGCGCGCAGACGTCGTCTTCACCTCGACCGTCTCCATCGTCGTCGGTGCGCGCGGCAGACGAAACACGACACCGCTCGTGTCACCGACGAACGTCAGGCTCGTGTCGACGGCGACGTATCCGAGAAAGCGAACGCGAATGCGGTGAATGCCGGACGGGATCGTCGTGCGCGCTTCGCCGAGTCCGTCGGTCAGGCCGGAGCGGCCGAGCGCCGGAAAAAAGATCTGCGCACCCTGGAGCGCCTCGCCAGTTTGCGAATCCGACACGCCGACGATGACGACGGTGCTTGCTGGCGGTCCCTGTGCGCCGGCGGTTCCGACCGGAGACGTCAGAACCGAGGCAAGCGCGGCGACGAGACTGAAGGCAATCGTGCGGAAACGGAGTGCGGATCGCGAGGCTTCCATGGCGCCGACCACGTCGTGAGCAAGTAGAGACGAAGCGGAATGGTGAGGCCGGGTGCGCCCGCGGAGCTCACATTCCGATCATTCGATGATGTAATCGCGCGCGCCGAATTGCCAGCACGTCTCCGCTCGGTCTGCCCGGAGGGTGACTGTTCGTCCCGGGTTCGTCAGCCGGTGACACCCAGCCGGCGCTCGAGCTCCTCACGACGCGAGCGGCTGACGCGCAGACGCGCACCGCTCTTGAGCTGAACTTCGTAATCGCCTCCCGCACCCCGGTGGAACGTGTCGATCAGGTCCACGCGCACGATGATCGACCGATGGATGCGAAGGAACCGATTGGGATCGAGCCGCGCCTCGAGCGTGTGGATCGCCTCGCGAATGAGGTACGCACGCTCGCTCGTGTGCAGCTCCACGTACGGTCCGCTCGCCGTGATGTATTCGATCTGCGAGACCGGAACGACGCGGACCTTGCCGCGCATCTCGACGGCGATGCGCTCGAGGTACGGCGAGCCGCCGCGCGCCGGCGACAGCGAGGATGCCGCGGCGGCGGCCCCTTCGCCTGCACCGGGGGCAGGGCTGGACGCCGGGGCACGCGACCCGCCGTCGAGCACGGCGAGCAGCCGCTCGCGCAGCTCGCCCATCTCCTCGAGCTCCACGTGGCGACGCGCGCGCCGGAACGCCTGCTCGAATCGCTCGTCATCGAACGGCTTGACCAGATAGTCGACCGCCGCGAGATCGAACGCCTGAAGCGCATAGCGATCGTAGGCGGTGACGAAGATCGTCGCCGGCATCTCGTCGGCACCGATCTCCCGCACGACATCGAGGCCGGTCTTGCCAGGCATCTGCACGTCGAGAAACACGAGATCCGGATGCAGCGTCCGCACGGCGTCGACGGCCGCGGCACCGTTGTCGACGCTCGCGACGATCTCCACTCCCTCTTCGGCGCGCAGCAGGTCCTCGACACGCTGGCGGGCCAACGGCTCGTCGTCGACGAGCAGAATACGAATCGGCTTGCGATCGGGCATGGGTTGGCGTTAGGCGTGTGCCGCCGCGGCTTCCGCACGCAGATCGGCGCCCGTGTGATAGGGCAGCACGATCTCGGCCACCGTGCCGCCTTCCGCCGCCCGCCGGAGGGACAGGCGCTGCTCGGCTCCGTACAGCTGCTCGAGCCGCGCGCGCGTGTTGCCGAGGCCAACGCCGCCCGTTCCGCCCGACATCCCGCTGGAGCCATCGCGGGACTCGCGCGCGAGCGTCTCGGTGCGCGAGGCCGAGTCGAGACCGGGGCCGTTGTCCCGAACGGTGATCACGACGTCATCACCCGACCGGCGCGCGCGAAGCTGAATCGTGCCCGTCCCCTCGACCTTGCTCACCCCGTGCATGACGGCGTTCTCGACCAGCGGCTGCAGCACGAAGTTCGGCACGAGCGCGTCCATCACATCCGCATCGACATCGGTGTGCACGTCGAGCCGGCCCTGGAAGCGCACCTGCATGATGTCGAGATAGAGCTGCAGCAGCTCCAGCTCGCGCGACAGCGGGATCTCCTGCTCGCTCGTCCCCTCGAGCGTCACGCGCAGCAGTTCGCTCAGACGCGCGATCATGCGACGCACGCCGCGCGGGTCGCGCTCCACGAGCGACGACACCGCGTGCAGCGTGTTGAACAGGAAGTGCGGGTTCAGCTGCGCACTCAGCACCGCGAGCCGCGCCTCCGCGAGCTGCGCCTGCAGCTGTGCCGCCTGCGCGGTCAGCCGAACGGTCTCGTCGTGCCTCGCTCGATATCGCGCGAAGATGTCGCGCGCGATACCCGCCGCGAGCACTGCGAAATACACGGTGAGGTCATCGAGAAACCAGAGACGCAGGAGACCCGTGCGCCACGTGATGGGCGGGCCGCGTCTGGGACGCACTGGAAAATCGAACATCGCGTCGCGCATGAAGTGCGTCGCGACATCCACGAACATGGCCGTCAGCACGCCGACACCGAGGAAGAGCAGCACGCGACCGAACCGATTCCCGCGAGGCTCGAGACTGACCCTGCTCGCCATCCAGAAGATCGGGACGGTCAGCACCGCCCACAGATAGTACTCGGCGAACGCAAGCGCGATCGGCGTGGACGACGGGAACGGCTGCTGGAAGGCCGGGCCGCGCGGGTCGAGCAGCCGGCTCGCCGCCGTCAGAACCGCGAGAACGGTCCAGAACGCGAAGATGAGCAACAGCTCGGTCCGCTGCAGGGGGAAGCCGCCGCGGTGGCTGTCGCTCGGAGCGTAAGCGTCCGGGAGGGGGAGAGTCGCCGTAACCACGTCTCAACGATACGACTCGAGCCGTGTGCCCGGCAGGTCGCGCCGTACGAACGGCACCAGCGAGTGCATGGGTTGCACGGGAGACGGGAGTAGGGAGAAGGGAGAAGGGAGAAGGGAGAAGGGAGAAGGAAAACC
>Ga0207712_10002145_pt1 | contig 12885 bp, 11 predicted proteins | sample KBSS44metaG_FD_184402 | JGI IMG/M metagenome (GOLD analysis project Ga0207712, IMG submission 184402) | Switchgrass rhizosphere microbial communities from Kellogg Biological Station, Michigan, USA - KBS S4-4 metaG (SPAdes) (version 2) | ecosystem: Host-associated > Plants > Roots > Rhizosphere... | reverse complement strand
TTCTTTTTCGATCACGCTACCCAAAGAAAAAAGCGTTTCCTCGTCAAACGGCCTTCCGATCAATTGTAGCCCGAGCGGCAGACCCGACGCGTCGAGCCCTGCAGGCACAGAAATTCCCGGCAGGCCCGCCATGTTCACGGTAACAGTGAAGACGTCGTTCAAATACATCTCCACGGGATCGGCACCGGATTTTTCGCCGATGGCGAACGCCGATGAGGGCGTTGTAGGAGTCAGCACAGCGTGGACGCCCTTCTTGAACGCGTCCTCAAAGTCGCGCTTGATCAGCGTCCGCACCTTCTGAGCACGCAGATAATAGGCGTCATAGTAGCCTGCCGAAAGCACGTAGGTGCCGATCAGAATTCGCCGCCGCACTTCTTTCCCGAATCCTGCCGCGCGAGTCTTCTCGTACAGTTCGATCATGTCGCGGCCCGGCACGCGTAGACCGTAGCGCACGCCGTCATAGCGGGCGAGATTGGACGAAGCTTCAGCGGGCGCGACGATGTAATAAGCCGGCAAAGCGTACTTCGTGTGCGGAAGTGAAATCTCGACGATTTCCGCGCCCGCTTTCTTTAGCCACGCGGCACCCTGCTCCCACAGTTTTTCGATTTCCGATGGCATGCCGTCGACACGATATTCCTTCGGGATTCCGATCTTCATTCCCTTTACGGACTTTCCAATCGCCTTTTCGAAATCCGGCACTTCTTTGTCGGAGCAAGTCGAATCCTTCGGATCGCGTCCGGCCATTGACCGAAGCAAGATCGCAGTATCCTTCACCGTGCGCGCGAACGGGCCCGCTTGGTCGAGCGATGACGCGAACGCCACAATTCCCCAGCGCGAGCAGCGGCCGTAAGTCGGCTTGATGCCGGCGATCCCTGCGAACGCCGCAGGCTGGCGAATCGACCCCCCCGTGTCGGTGCCGAGCGCACCCAAACAGAGCTGCGCCGCAACTGCTGCCGCTGATCCACCCGACGAGCCGCCGGGAACGAGCGGTGCATTTGAACCTTTGCGCCGCCAAGGCGAAGTCACGGGGCCGAAGGCGGAAGTTTCGTTCGACGAGCCCATGGCGAATTCGTCATTGTTGGTTTTGCCGAGCAGTACCGCGCCATCACGCCAGAGCCTTGTTGTGACGGTCGATTCGTAAGTCGGCACGAAATTACCGAGAATTTTCGAGCTTGCGGTCGTACGCACGCCTTCGGTCGCGAACATGTCCTTGATCGCGAGCGCAAGACCTTCAAGGGGCCGCGCATCGCCCTTGGCAAGGCGCATGTCGGATTCCGCCGCCATTGTTCGCGCTTTTTCGGGTGTTTCTAAAATATAGGCATTGAGACCTTTTGCCTTTTCCATCGCCTTGAGATGCGCGTTGGCAATCTCAGCCGCGGAAAATTTCTTCGCGCGCAAGCCGTCGCGCGCATCCGCCAAAGTCAGCGAAGTGAGTTCGGCCACGCGCTACTCCACGACTTTTGGTACGAGGAAAAATCCATCCTCGGTCTGCGGTGCATTGGCAAGCACGCGGGCGGCGTCACCGCCGTCGGTGACTTTATCCTCGCGCATCGGCAGCTTCATGGGCGTAACCGACGTCATCGGCTCGACGCCTTCGACATTCACTTCCTTGAGCTGCTCGACAAAACCGAGGATCGAATTGACCTCGCCCTGCAAATGTCCGATCTCGCTCTCCTCGACCGCAATGCGGGCGAGATGCGCGATACGGCGCACGGTGGCGGCGTCAACGGACATTTAGGACTCCCAAATCGATGCGCGGGCTATAGCAGACGAACTTTCATGCCCGCAACCGCGCCATCGTCAGCGCGCTAGATATTTCATTCGTGTCATTGCTTCGTCGGCGAGCATCGCCATTAGCCGCCCAGCCGGCATCTCTCGACCCAGTGCCGCTGCTTCGCCCGACCACATTGGCGAAAAATCGCCCGTCCCTTGCGCCTCTGCTTTCGCACGTAAGGGGCCAAGCGCTACGGCTGCTAATGGAAATTCCGGCGCGGAATCCGAGATAGGCCCCTGTTCGCGCATGAGGCGCGTGACGATGCCGCGAGCGGGACGTCCTGTCAGGACGTTGGTAAGCGCGGTGCTGTCGTCGCGCGCCGATTTCAGCGCCGCGCGATGTGACGCGGAAATCCTCGCCTCAGGACAATGTAGAAATGCGGTTCCGATCTGCACACCCGAAGCTCCAAGCGCAAAGGCTGCAGCGATGCCTCGCGCGTCGGCGATGCCACCCGCCGCAATGACGGGCACATTCACTGCATCAACAACTTGCGGCACCAGTGCCATGGTGCCGACCTGTGTTGAGATATCGTCGCTCAAGAAAATCCCGCGGTGGCCACCGGCTTCGACCCCTTGCGCGATGACAGCGTCGACACCGCGGTCTTCCAGCCATCGCGCTTCGGAAACCGTGGTGGCGGAGCTGATGATTTTGCAGCCTGCGCCCCGAACGCGCTTCAGCAGTCCTGCTTCCGGCAAGCCGAAATGAAAACTCGCGACCTCGGGCTTGAGTGCAACGACCACATCACACATCTCCGCATCGAACGGCTTGCGGAGCGCTGCCTTCGAAGCTTTGTTCGGATCTAACCCCAATTCTTTATAGTAAGGTGCTAGCCGATCGCGCCATGCAGCCTCGCGCGCGTTATCGCCGTGCGGCGGTGTGTGACAGAAAAAAGCGAGGCTAATCGGCTTCTTCGTGTAGCCACGGATTTTTGCGAACTCGTCGCGCACTTTTTCGGCCGAGAGCATCGCGCAGGGAAGCGACCCGAGCCCGCCTGCTTCCGCGGCCGCCGCGGCAAGTTCCCAATCCTGCGCTCCGGCCATCGGAGCTTGGATTATTGGAATTTCGATCGAGAGGAGTTCGAGTAGTCGGCGAGTAGGCCACATCACCTAGACCTCAACGGCCTTCCCCTTCTCCGGCACGATAACTTTGGTGCTTGCGCCCTTCATCTCCGCGAGGAATTTATCCGCGTTGGCCTCGACCATCGGCACGAACGAGCCATAGTGACACGGGATTACGCTTTTCAACTTGAAAAACTTCTTCACCGCCATCGCCGCCGTCTTGGGGCTCATGGTGAAACGGTCGCCGATCGGAATCATAGCCACATCTGGCGCGTAGATTTCGTTGATCAGCCCCATGTCGGAAAAAATATCGGTATCGCCCACATGATAGACTGTGGGCTCGCCCTTCGCCTTGACGATGATCCCGCACGGATTGCCAAGATAGATCGGCATGCCGTCCTTAATATCGCCGGATGAATGATCGGCACGCACCATAGTAACAGTGAAACCGCCCTGCTCGGTTGTCCCGCCAGTATTCATGGGATCGAATTTCTCGACGCCTTTTGCAGCGAGCCACATGCAGAGATCGTAGTTCGTTACGATCACCGCCCCCGTTTTCTTCGAGATGTCGATCGCGTCGCCCACGTGGTCCGAATGTCCGTGCGTCAGCAAAATGTGCGAGATGCCCTTCACGGCCGCAACCGGGTCGCCGCCGAAACCCGGATTGCCGGTAAAGAACGGATCGATCAGGACGGCCTTGCCGCCAAAGTCGAGACGAAAGGCCGAATGGCCGTACCAGGTGATCTGCATGCGTGTACCTCGGATATGAAAGTTGGCCACAGTATAGACGCGTGTGCGCTTCTCTCAACACGCCGCGAGCCGTGCATCGTGACTGCAGCTACGTCCATATGCTACGCGCTCGTCATGCCTGCCCGTCTTGTCGAGCTTTCCGAGCTTCCCGCGATCCTTGCTCCCAGTGCCCGCCTGATCGGTATCGATCTCGGCGAGAAGACGATCGGGCTTGCGCTCTCCGATGTGCGGCGGACCATTGCGACGCCGCTCGAGACCTTGAAACGTACCAAGTTCCGAGCTGACGCCGAGCGGCTGCTCGCCATCGGGCGCCTGCACGACGTGGGCGGTTTCGTGATGGGTCTTCCGCGCAACATGGACGGCTCCGAAGGGCCCCGCGCGCGATCGACCCGCGCCTTCGTGAGAAACCTCGCGCCGATGACTGAAATTGCGATCAGTTTCTGGGATGAACGCCTTTCCACCGCCGCCGTGACACGCATCCTGATTGAAGCGGACGCTTCACGTAAACGCCGCGCCATCCTCGTCGACAAAATGGCCGCCGCCTATATTCTGCAGGGCGCTCTCGACCGGCTTGGTTTTGGTGAACGATGATCGCGGTCGCCAACGCGCTCATTCCAGTATTTCTTGTAATCGCTTTCGGCGCGGTACTCCGCCGCACGTTGCTTCCGAGCGATGAACTATGGGCCGGAATGGAGCGCGTCACTTATTTCGTGCTCTTCCCTGCACTGCTCGCCGTCACGACAGCGACCGCTGATTTCAGCAGCCTGCCTGCGAGCGGTGTCGCCGCAACGATGTTTTTGGCAGTTGTCGTACTTTCGGGACTTCTCCTCATCCTGCGCGTGCCCTTGATACGCGCACTCGATTGCTCAGGCCCTGCTTACACATCCATCTTCCAGGGCGCCACGCGCTGGAGCACGATCACGGCGCTCGCGATCGCCGGAGCCTTACATGGCGCCGTAGGAATTGCAGCGATCGGCGTGGTGATCGTCGCCATGGTGCCGCTTTTGAACCTGATCAATGTCTGGGTGCTGGCGCGCTATGCTGCTGCAAGCCGCCCCGATATGAAGACAGTAATCGGTCATGTGTTGCGCAATCCGTTCATCTGGTCGTCGCTTGCTGGACTAGCGCTCAATCTCTCCGGCATTCCCCTGCCAAAGATTCTTGTTTCCTTCGGCGAGATTCTCGGTCGCGCTTCGCTGGCGATCGGATTGTTACTGATCGGCGCTGGTCTTGTAATGGCAGACATACTGCAATCCGATGCGCGCGTTTACGTTAGTAGTGCGTTCAAATTGATAGTGATGCCGGTGATTGCGGTGGGAATCGGACTGGCTCTCGGGCTTTCAGGTGCGGCTTTGTCCGTTGTTGCCATTGCTTCGAGCGTTCCCTCCGCGCCGGGAAGTTATGTGATGGCGCGCCAGATGGGAGGCGATGCACCCTTGCTCGCGCATATCCTGACATTCGAAACCTTGATCGCCCTAGTGACTATTCCACTCGCGATCACTGCTGCGGCGGTCCTTGCGCCGTAAACAAATCGGCGGGCTCACGCCCGCCGATTTGCTCCTATTGTTTGATTCACTTAGCGGCAGCGAAAGTTCGTGCGCTCGGCAAAGTCCCGCTGATCCTGAGTACAGGCTGTCGCGCGGCCCGTGTTGTAGCCGTACCAACCGCCGCCTGGAGCGACATACACCGGGCCTTCGTCATAATAACCGTAAGGCTGAGCCGAATAGTAACCGTTAGGCTGTGGTGCATAGTAGCCGGAATCGTAGTAACCGCCGTAGTAGCGGTTCCGCCACTGTGCGTCTGCTGTGGAGACGATGCCAGTCAGGGCAACGGCGCCAACACCCGCCGCAAGCAGCAACTTCTTCACAAAAGCGTTTTTCATCGTGGCTCTCCTTCGCGCGGTCTGTTCCCGCGCGGCGTGCATTTCAGAGGGATAACGATTGAACCCGCTCGCGGTTCCGCTTCGCTGAACAAAAAATAGTCAGGCGGCTTCTGCGAACGCCCGGTCGATCAACACGTCGGCAAGTGGCCCGCCGATCGGATCGCCGTAGTTGCGCCCGGCAAGCCCCGCCAGACGATGCGCTGCGAAAGCCTCGGCGATGACAGGTGGCGCGCTCACCGCCAGTGCCGCAGCAGCAGCCAATAGCGAAAGCGTTTCGCTCGTGCGGCGCGCCAGTATTTCACGATCGGGATCAGTGAAGCCTTTTTGAATATGCGTGACCGCTTCGCGTGCGCCCGGCAAACCGGCGGTGTCCTTCGCCAATTTTGCCAGCACGCGTTCAGCACCTTCCTGCTCGCGCCCGACGCCGCGCAGCAGATCAAGCCCCATGATGTTGCCCGATCCTTCCCAGATCGCGTTCAGCGGCGCCTCGCGATAAAGCCGCGCGAGCGGGCCTTCCTCAACATAGCCGTTGCCCCCGAGACACTCCAACGCTTCGTACACGAAACCCGGCGTAGCCTTGCACACCCACAGCTTCGCAGCCGGCGTGACGAGCCGCGCGAACGCAGCCTCATTGGAATCGCTCTCGCCGTGCTCGAAGGCGCTTGCAAGTCGCAGCCCGAGTGCAAGCGCGCCCTCACGCTCAAGCGCGAGATCCGAGAGGACCGCACGCATCAGCGGCTGATCGATAAGTTTCTTCTGAAACACAGTGCGGTGGCGCGCGTGATGGATGGCTTGCAGCAACGCCCCTCGCATGATGCCAAGTGATCCGGTCACGCAGTCGAGGCGTGTGAGCTGCACCATGCCGATGATGGTTTTCACTCCTTCGCCTTCCGCCCCACATCGCCGCGCGTAAGCGGATTCGAATTCCACTTCGCTCGATGCATTGGAGCGGTTGCCAAGCTTGTCCTTTAGCCTTCGCAGCCGCAGCGCGTTCACACTGCCGTCCGGCGAGAAGCGCGGCATCAGAAAACACGTGAGCCCGCCCTTTGCCTGCGCCAACACCAGAAAGGCGTCGCACATCGGCGCCGAGAAGAACCACTTATGTCCGGTAATGCGATAGCCGTCACCGTCAGGCTCAGCGCGCGTCGTGTTTGCGCGCACGTCGCTGCCACCCTGCTTCTCGGTCATTCCCATACCGAGGGTGACACCCTTTTTCTCCGAGGCAGGCTTGAACGCAGAGTCGTATTCGCGCGAACGAATGCGCGGCAGCCATTCCTTCATGAGCGAAGGCTCGGCCAGCAACGCGCCGGTAGCCGCATGCGTCATGGTGATCGGACATTCGTGGCCCTGCTCGACCTCGGCCGCCATATAATGGCGGGCAGCACGCGCGACGAACTCGCCCGGCACGAACTTGCCGTCGGCAGCCCATACCGAGGAGTGAATGCCGTCCGCGACCGCCTGGTGCATCAGCGAGTGATAGGCGGGGTGGAACTCAACCACGTCGGCGCGGAAACCCTTGGCGTCATAAGTCTTGAGCTTCGGCGGGTTCTCGTTGGCGAGCCGCGCATTCTCGGCCATCGCGAAACTACCCCAGCGCTTGCCGAAGGCCGCAAGCGACGCCTCGATTTCTTTCGCGGGCTTGCCGAAAGCTCGAACAGCGCCTTGTAGTGCCATGTCGTCGGCCCACAGATTCATGTCGCCCACAGGCGGGGTCTGATTGAACACTTCGTGAGTGGCAAAGGGTGCGATGCTCATGGTTGGCGGCTTACCTCGATTTGCTGTCGACAATTTACCATGGCTTTGCGGTCCGCGCTTGCGGAGTCGGGATCAGGGGTCTAAGCAACTGACTTCAGAATGAGCGCGTATCCGATAACGGTCGTATTTGACCGCCCACGCCTGCTCGGCTCGAGCAAGCGAAAACCGATTCTCGGAGGCGGGATATGACGTCTAAACCTCGCCCTTCCCTGCGGCACATCGTTTCGATCAACGATCTATCCAACAGGGAAATCGAGACCATTTTCGACGTCGCCCAAGCCTATCTCGACGAACTGCCCGACCCCAACTTCTCCTATCGCATCGGCCGTAGCACCGACATCGCCTCGAAATTCATCCTAGCAACCCTCTTTTACGAACCAAGCACCCGTACCCGCCTCTCCTTCGAGAGCGCGATGCTCCGGCTCGGCGGCGACATTATTACCAGCGCCGATCCCGCTACGAGTTCCGCCGCCAAGGGCGAAAGTCTCGCGGACTCCGTGCGGGTCGTATCGAACTATGCTGACGTAATCGTCATCCGACATCCTCGCGACGGTGCCGCGCGTCTTGCCGCCGAATATGCGGCAATCCCCGTCATCAATGGCGGCGATGGTGCGCACGAGCACCCAACGCAGACGTTGTGCGATCTCTTCACCCTGAAAAAGAAAAACAAGCATCTAAAAAATCTGAAGGTCGCTATCTCCGGTGATCTGCGGGGCAGCCGCACGATCCACTCCTTCGTATACGCCCTCGCTCGCTTCGGCGCGATTATCGATCCAATGGCGGCGCCGGGCATGGAGTTGCCCGCGCATGTGCATCGCCGCCTGAAGGAAGAATATCGCTGCGAGCTGGTGTCGACAGAAGACGAGAGCGGCGTAATCGACGCGCTCTACGTCACGCCGGATGAGCCGCATCAGCAATCGCTCTTCTCGGGGCCGGAAGTCGACCACGGCGTCCTCATGCGGAAGAAAATCGACGCGGTTTACGTGACGCGCTTTCAGAAGGAGCGCTGGGTGGAAAAGGATCAAGTCTATCCGCGCATTGACGCAAAATTTCTGAAGGATTCAAAATATTCCCACGCGAGTGTGATGCATCCGTTGCCGCGTGTCGGCGAACTCGATGCCGCATTCGATAGCGACAATCGCGCGGTCTATTTCCAGCAGGCGGCGTACGGCGTTCCAATCCGTATGGCATTGATCTCGCTGCTGCTGTCTATCCGCAAGGACAAATCGTTGCAGAAATTCGAGGGCGGCTTCGATGCGGACAGATTACAGATCTATGACCAACCACTGACAACCGGCATACGCTGCGTCAACAAAAACTGCATAGTGCACGAACCAATGGAAGCGCAGTACATTCGCAATAAATTCCACATCGTGAAAAACGAAACGCAGAACGAGTGCCGCCTGCGCTGCTTCTATTGCGAAAACGACATCGATGATTTCGTCGTTGGCAGCAAGAAAAGCCAGTGGTTCACCGACGACCCGCTCACCCTGTTGCGCTCATCTGACCAAGGCTTCAAGGATCTCGTCGTGTTTGCGAATGCCGACGATGCAGCCGCGGCCGGCTATCATCCCAAACACACAGCTACGCCGAAATCGCGCGCAAGTTCCTGACGCGGCTTTGATTTAGCGACACTCGGTCTTACCCTCTTCATTCGAGAGGACTCAGTGACCGCATTCCCCCATCCTCCTTGCGACGCGGGCGTCATTCGCGCGACGCCTTGCACTGTGCCCCGTACGCCGACGAGTGCACCGTGGATTCTGGTGGCGACTGTTATCGCTTCCAGTATGGCATTCATCGACGGAACGGTGGTGAACGTGGCGCTGCCAGCACTGCAAAAGGAATTCAATGCCAGCATCGTTGACGCACAATGGATCATCGAAGCCTATGCGCTGATGTTGGCAGCACTCCTGCTTGTTGGCGGAGCCGCTGGAGACCGTTATGGGCGCAAACGCGTCTTCTTGATCGGCGTGGCAATGTTTGCAGCAGCCTCCGTCTGGTGCGGATTGTCCCGCAGTGTTCACGAACTGATCCTAGCCCGTGGCGTACAAGGCATCGCCGCTGCACTGCTGGTACCAGGAAGTCTTTCCATCATCGGCGCGTCGTTCCCCGAACATGAACGTGGCAAAGCGATCGGCATGTGGTCCGGCGCAACCGCGATCACGGGCGCCATCGGTCCCATGCTAGGCGGTTGGTTGATCGACCATCTTTCGTGGCGCGCGGCATTTTTCATCAATGTTCCACTTGCGATTCTGGTGCTGATCGCCGCGCTGCGGCACGTACCGGAAAGTAGAAACCTGCGAACGAAGGGAAACCTTGATTGGCCTGGCGCGTTGTTGGCTACGCTCGGATTGGTCGGCATCGTTTATGGTCTAATCGAATTCCCCGGAAAAGGCTGGACAAATCCCGGAGTTTTGTCCGCGCTCGTCCTCGGCTTCGTTTTTCTCGCATGCTTCTTCGCCGTCGAGACTCGGCAAACAGCGCCGATGATTCCGCTCGGCCTCTTTCGTTCGAAAACATTTCTCGGCGCTAATCTGTTGACGCTAATGCTCTACGCGGCACTAGGCGGAAGCCTGTTTTTCGTCCCCCTCAACCTCATTCAGGTCCAGGGCTATTCGGCAACTGCGGCGGGCGCCGCACTACTACCTTTCATTTTCTTGATGGCGACACTCTCGCGCTGGTCGGGCGGCTTGATCGACCGCTACGGCGCAAGGCTGCCCCTGATCGTCGGCCCGCTGATTGCTGCGCTTGGCTTCGCAATGTTTGCAGTTCCTAACGGCGGAAATTACTGGGTCGCATTTTTTCCCGCGATTGTGATCCTCGGACTGGGAATGGCGATAACTGTCGCGCCCCTCACGACGGCGGTTTTGAATTCCGTGGATTCCGCATTTGAGGGCGCGGCTTCCGGCATCAATAACGCGGCCTCGCGCATCGCCATCGTCGTCGCCATCGCATTGTTTGGGGTCATTTTTGCTTTCACCTTCAATGCCAGCCTAGCGGACAATCTCAGACGCGCTCAATCGCCGCCCGCCATCACCGAAACTGTGGAGCAACAACGCGGCAAGCTTGCTGCGATCGAATTGCCTCCGGACATCGACAGCACTGTGAAAGCCGCCGCACAAGGCGCGATCCGGAAGGCATTTATCACCGGTTACCGCTGGATCATGGTGATTTCGGCTTTTCTCGCCTTGGCGAGCGGCGTATTCGCCTGGGTGCTGATCGAAAATGCGGACCGTCGATCCAAATTGGCTTAGTCTGAACCGCTCTGCCTTCGCACGAAGGGAGAAGAAAAAGTAAGATCGCACTTATGGAATTAAACCTCCTTGCCGACATTGCCGCTCTTCTGCTCGGCTATTTGCTGGGCTCGATCCCGTTCGGCCTCTTGCTGACGCGGTTCGCTGGCTTGGGCGACCTCCGCAGCATCGGCTCCGGCAACATTGGCGCCACCAACGTGTTGCGTACGGGAAGCAAACCGCTCGCTGTAGCGACGCTGTTGGGCGACCTTCTGAAAGGGACAGTCGCGGTTCTGCTCGCGAATTACTTTTTCGACCGCGACGCGGCGCTCATCGCGGGTCTCGGCGCTTTCCTCGGCCACGTATTTCCGATCTGGCTCGGTTTCAAGGGCGGCAAAGGTGTCTCGACCTATATCGGCGTGCTGCTTGGACTTAGTTGGATTTCCGCGCTGGCTTTCGGGGCAATCTGGATTTTGGTTGCCCTGATTTTCCGCAGATCATCGCTTGCCGGCCTTACCGCCACTTTCGCAACGCCGATCGTTCTGTTCGCGCTCGGCGAGAGAAAAACCGCCCTCTTATTCGTAATTCTCACTGCGCTCGTTTGGATCAAGCACCGCGCCAATATTGATCGCCTGATTGCCGGCACCGAACCAAGGATCGGTGCGAAGTAGAGCTCTCGGTGCTCGGCAATTCAAGTCGCAACATGCCAGCACAAAACGATCTTGAGATAGCGTCGTTCTCACCCCGATTCACGAATTTGCGTCCGCCATTCGGAGGATGTCCCGATGAGCGGAACGCCATAAGGATTGATGCACCCCGAAGTTGAAGTAAGCCTGCGGCGTTTGCATAATTTTTTAGGGCCTCGTCGTGCACGAACCAAGCAAAGTCCGCCTTACCGACGAACAGCGGATTGATTGGCTACGTTTGATCCGCGCCGAGAATGTCGGGCCGCGCACCTTCCGGACGCTCATCAGACAATACGGCAGCGCGAAACATACAATCGAACATTTACCTGATCTCGCCCGCCGTGGCGGGAGCGGCGGACTAAAAATTCTGAGCCGTGACGAAGCGGCGAAGGAAATCGCGGCATCTGCCCGCATCGGCGTGAAATATGTTGGTGTGGGGGAAGCCGAATACCCGCCGCTGTTGCGCGAAACCGACGACGCGCCGCCTCTCCTCGCCGTCCGCGGAGAAATAGCAATGCTGAGCGCTCCTTGCGTCGCTATGGTCGGATCGCGCAACGCGTCGGCTGCGGGCGCACGCTTCGCCGGACTCCTCGCGCGCGATTTGGGTGAAGCCGGGTTCATCATTGTTTCTGGGCTCGCGCGCGGTATTGACATTGCCTCTCATCGCGCCTCGCTCTCGACCGGCACGATCGCCGTGCTCGCAGGTGGTCACGACAAACCTTATCCACCCGAGCACGCCGAATTCTTGAACGAACTTGTCGAGAAGGGTGCCGCCGTCTCGGAAATGCCGCTCGGTTGGGAACCGCGCGCCCGCGATTTTCCGCGCCGCAATCGAATCATCGCGGGGCTTGCGCTCGGCGCTGTTGTCGTCGAAGCTGCCGAGCGTTCCGGATCGCTGATCACGGCTCGGCTCGCGCTGGAAGAAAACCGCGAAGTCTTCGCCGTCCCCAGCTCGCCGATCGATCCGCGCGCCGGCGGCACCAATCGCTTGCTCCGCCAAGGCGCGACACTCGTCACGTCGGCTATCGATGTGATCGAAGTGCTGAAACCGATTCTCGGCACCACTCTCCCTCCAGTGATCCGCGAACCGGTGCATGATCGCGAAACAGAACCGGCACAAACCGACGATACGTTACGTGCACGCGTTCACCGTCTGCTCGGGACGGCTCCGGTTTCCGTAGACGATCTCGTTCGCGAAGCAAAAACATCAGCCGCTGCCGTCCAAAACGTGCTCCTGGAACTGGAGCTGGCGGGCCGATTGGAGCGTCACGGCGGAGGTCTGGTCTCGGCACGGTGACGAATCGTTTTCAGGCCGATCCGCCAGATTTCGGTTCGGACCTAGCTCTTCAACCCTGATCAGCTCAAGTAGAGTAGATGCACTCGCGGAACTTGATTAAGCGCGTTGATGATTGCCTTCATCCAGAATGAACGAAAATCCAGCGAGGTTGCAATTTCCCGCTTCTGCGCGAGGCGCGAGGAGCCTTGCCACTACTGCTTTCTCGTGAGGTCAGACCATTCTTGGGCGGGGCGGAAAATGACCCCTCCGCTGACTGAAAATCGCCCCGTCTGGGCGGTAGTACTGCTACAATTTTCTATCCAGAGTTGCGTCAAAAAAGGCCCATTTCACAGTGCTTTATAGAGGTCGATTTGACTTCATAGCCCAATCTCCCCATCTTCCGGCCGCGTCGCGCGGTAATCCCGCGCGATTTTGGCTTTCGGAGACCAACTGCCGCTGATGAATCTCGTT
>Ga0207712_10002143_pt1 | contig 12889 bp, 22 predicted proteins | sample KBSS44metaG_FD_184402 | JGI IMG/M metagenome (GOLD analysis project Ga0207712, IMG submission 184402) | Switchgrass rhizosphere microbial communities from Kellogg Biological Station, Michigan, USA - KBS S4-4 metaG (SPAdes) (version 2) | ecosystem: Host-associated > Plants > Roots > Rhizosphere... | reverse complement strand
TGGAGGACATGCCGATGATCGGCAAGCAGGTTAACGGTGCAGCGCTGGCATCACGTATAAACCAGATGCGCCCCACGCTGGCGGTTGTCGAGGCCGTTCATGCAATGCCCAAGCAGGGCGTGACATCCAGCTTCAATTTCGGGCACTCATGCGGTGTGGTGCATGGTGTCCTGGCAGGGCAGGGCATTCCGCTGCATCTGGTGGCTCCTGGAGTGTGGAAGAAGCACTTCCGGCTACCCAAGGACAAGGAAGCGGCTCGCGCGCTGGCGGTGCGTCTGTGGCCCTCCTGCGACGGGTTCAAGCGCAAGCTGGATCACAACCGGGCAGAGGCCGCTCTGCTGGCACGCTATGGGGCTGAGACGATCCTGAAAGCGAACGATATCCCGCCTGATATGGAATATGCGGTGAGAGCATGACCGACCCTTACGATCCCGAGGACAACGGCATCAAGGGCTATGCGCTGGGGCTCAAGGCGTGGCGGGAAATCTGCATCCGACGCGGGCAGATCGCTCCTGATCCTTACGACAAGGATGAAATGAGATGGGCGCGTGAAGGTGAACGGAAACCCGGCGAACTGGATAGCGTGAGGGAGAAATGAGCGCCTTCGAAACGCACAACATCGATCATCTCAGCGCCAGTTCGTGCAATCTCTTCGCGGCTGCTCCCGCTTTGTGGGTGAGCAAGTACCTGCTGAAGAAGGACGCGCCGGTAGGTGCCGCTGCACACCGTGGGTTGGCAGTGGAGATGGGAGTGGCAAGAGCGCTCCAGTTTCCGAACATGCTCATCCAGGACGCTGTCGATGTCGCGGTCAAGGAGTATCAGAACCGGACTGCGCTTTCGGGCGATCCCAAACGCGAGGCGGAAGGCAAGGCCGTTCCTAACATCACCAGCCACGCCATCGGCAAGCTGTGCGAGTATGGACCCGGCGTGGAATGCCAGCGCAGGATAGAGTGGAAGGACCCGTCGATAAGCGTGCCGTTCTGGGGGTTCATCGATTTCTATTGGCCAAGGCACAACATCCTGATCGACCTGAAGACACAGCTACGGCTGTCATCCGCGATAAAATCTCCGCACGCCAGGCAGGTAGCGCTTTACGCGGGCGAGTTTGGTGATAATGTGGATGTCAGAGTGTGCTACGTTACGCCGCTGAAGGCGGAGGTCTATCAGCTTGAGAACGTGCGTGACCATCTGGCAGCGCTTGTCAGGATCGGGCGCACCATCGAGCGGTTTCTGAGCGTGTCGGACGATGCTATGGAACTGGTCGGACTGGTGATGCCGGACCTGGACAGCTTCTACTGGAACGATCCGACCACGCGTCAGATCGCGTGGGACGTGTGGGGAGTATAGGAGATATGACGCCCGAGGAATGGGATATGGCTCCCCTGCCGGAGCAGCTTATAGCGCTTGCTGACGCGCTCGTTGAGAGCGCTGATCGCTGCCGGAATAATGTGGTTTTTGCTGATTCATGGGTGGAGGGTACGCTTAGAGGAACTGCCGACAGGCTGGTGACACTCGCTTATAGAGAGCAATTCAAGGCAGAGCTTGAGAAGCACCTGCCCATACGAAAACCGACGCCGTGACGGTTTCACGGTAAAAACGCTGAAAGGTAAACGAAAAATGGCATTTGGTATCCCTGACAGGGCAGGAGACTTCCTGCCGATAGTGAAATACAACGCGAAAGCCGGGCGTATCTACCGCTCCGACCGCACCAACACCGGCTCGGGGTGGGAGGTCAACGACGTTGATATCTCTCAGATATTCTCCGGTGTGTTCGACTTCGAGAACATCCATGTCGGATGGGCGTACTTCTCGCCGACCGGCCCGCAGTGGGTGATGAGCATCTACGGCAAGGAGCCGTTACCGCCTCAGCCGGAGGAGCGTGGTGAGGATGGCAAGCTGCTGTTCAAGCAGGCTTTCAAGGTTCAGCTTGCGCTGAGCAAGGCGTGCGGTGGCGGCGTGCGGGAGCTTGCAGGGACTGCGGTCAGCATCGTGCAGAGCATCGACGCGCTGTATCAGCAGTACGTTGCCTCCCCGGAGCGTACGAAGGGGAGGCTGCCGGTCGTCAAGCTGGCCAGCGTCACACCGGAGAAGGGCAGCTACGGCACCAACTACCGGCCCGTCTGGGAGATTACCTCCTGGGTGGACCGCCCTGAGTCGCTGCAAACGCATACAAACGGTGCGGCTGCGGACGAGCCTACTGTGTTCCAGAACAGCGTGCCGCCGGCTACCGGAAAGAAGACGGTGGAGGCTCCTGCTCCCTGGAGCGATGACGATGACGAACCGCCTCCTCCAATGAAGAAGAAGAGCGGCGTCGCCAGCCAGTTCAAGGCGTCTGTTGATGCCGATGCGGAGGACTTCGGATGAGCGACGTGGGTCACAACTCTAACGTTAAGGACTTCATCACTCGAATTGGTCGTATCGAGGATGAAATCACGGTGCTGAAGGAAGACCAGAAGAGCATCTATGCGGAAGCCAAGGCAGCGGGGCATAACCCGGCTGCTATGAAGCAAGCGCTTAAGCTGCATCGTCTTGATGCTGATAAGCGATATAAATGTGAGAGGATGCAAGAGACGGTTGAGGAGTATCGAGCCGCGCTCGGAGACTTCGCCGATCTTCCGCTGGGAAAGGCAGCTGTGGAAAGGGAGTTCGGGTGAGTGACGGAGACGATCTGCGAGATAAGGGTATCAAGTATGTGACCGATGGGCAGAATGCCGTCGATCCTAAGTGGTACTCCAATGCCTTCATGTGGATTGTCAACAAGCCTCATGGAGAAACCGGTAAACCGGAGGATTGGAGAAAGGAAATCGAACCACGCTACGGGCTTCCAAGGCATCCGAATATCTACGGTGCGCTGGTTAATGATCTTTGTAGAACCGGTGTTATCCGTAAAACCGGGCTCAGGGAAAAGATGAAGGTTCCCAAAAGCCACTCCCGTATGACCGATATATGGGAGCGGACATAACCCTAGAGTTAGTGGTGGGCGTCCCGTAGCCCACCAGCCCTAGTGGCTTGACGTATCTCCCATGACGAGCGCATCTTGTGCGCCATAAACGACAAACGCCCCGTCTCGCAGCGGGGCGTTTGCCAAAGTGAATTGCCGGCCAAGGCAGAACGATCCCAAGGAATAAGGAGTCACGTTCTATGCCAGAATTTAATCCCCTTTCCCCGACAGGTCAAGCGCTAAGCGAGGCGGCATGGGAAGCTGCGTTAGCGGAGCGTGCGCTGGTTCGTCTGGTTCTCAGGCTGGAAGCAGCCGGGATGGAGCTTGATGCAGAGGGTATCGAGGTTATCGATGCTGTCTGCGCGCTGACTACCGGTATGATCGACGCGGCAGAGGCGGCTCTCCAAGAGCAGGTAGCTATCTCTCTCTCAGGGAGCGCTTATAGTGACTTTTGATAAGGGCTTCGATGACGATCCAGATGGACGCATAGCCAAGGCGGCGAGTGCGTTTCGGGCTGAACGAGATGCGCGTAACAGGAGGAATGGGGGTAACGGACTAAAAGATTCGTGGATAAAGGAGCCGGAATGGAACGAGGTTGAGCCTTCGGATCGGGAATATCCGTGGACGGGTGGGTCAGATAATGTGGGGATGGAAAAGCCCTGGTCAGAAGAGCAGTCTCCACCAAAAGCCAAACCCTCACGCTATCTGTTTGAGACGGTTGCGGACTTGAGGCTCTTACCGACTACGAAGTGGCTGGTGAAGGGCTGGATACCGGAGGAAACAACCGGTCTGATATACGGTAAGTGGGGGGCAGGCAAATCGTTTATCGCGTTCGATCTGGCGCTGCATCTGGCTTACGGCATGCCGGATTGGCATGGGGCTGAACTACCAGATGGCGGGTGCGACGTGCTGGTGATCGCCAGAGAAGGTGCGCAGGGATTCCTTCAGCGGATCGATGCGCTCAAGAAGCAATATAATATCACTGATGATTCGACCCGGATTGTGTTCATGCGAGCCAGCGTCTCATTCATGCGGGACGAGGATTTCGACAAGCTTCTGGAAGCGCTTGCAGCGCTCGGTATGAAATTCAAGTTTGTTATCATCGATACGGTGGCAAGGGTTCTCCCTGGTGCGGAGATGAACAAGCCAGAGGTGATAACGAAGTTCATGGAGCGATGCGCCATTGTCTCAGCGCTGACGCGTGCAGCCGTCGCCGGTATTCACCACGAGAACAAAGCCGGCACGATGATGGGATCGATCTATTTCGAGAATAATTCGGATTTCATTTACGAAGTGGTGCGCGTCGGCGAGGAAGGGGAGCCGCTGACTCAGGCAGAAGTTACCTGCACTAAAATGAAGGATAGCGTTGACGGCTGGAAGCGAACGATCCGATTCAAGACCGTCTCGCTTGCTACACTCGCTGATATGGATCGGTCAAGCCTTGTGATCGATAGCTTGGATGGAAGGCCGGTCAAGCGAGAGGATGGGATTCCACCAAAGGATACAGGCCGGCAGATGCTCCGAGTGATCGGAGATGCCTGGAACCAGGGCAGACCATTAAGCCACAAGGCACAAGCAAAGAGCGACGGGCGCTATGCGCAGAGAGTGCTGTCGCTCGCCTTTGAGATGTCTGCCGAACGCGTAGAAAAGGCTATCCTGGCGTGGCTGGATAATGACGTTCTGAGCTATGAGATTGTCAATCAGAATACGAAACAGAAGGGCTTGCGAGTGGTTGGAGGGCTCGATTGATGGTTGAGTTGATTTGCGGAAGTCAGACTAGAGGTAGTTCCGCAAAAAAAAGCTACTTCCGCAAAAAATATCAATGATTTCAATGAGTCGGAAGTTGCGGAAGTCTGTTTGCGGAAGTCCCGGAAGTAGAATGGCTAAGTGCTTGAAATCATTCGCGGAGGTTTGCGGAGCGGAAGTTCCCTCTACTACGTAGAGATGGGGGCCTTGCGGCCCCCCATCCGTAGTATCTTTGTAGCGGTTTTAAAACCTACATAGGAGATAGGAAAATGGCTAAGAAACCAATCTACGCTCAGGAGGCAAAATCCCTGGCTCCATCCTGGCAGCAGTCAGAGCCGACCTACACGGTAGGCAGGAGTCATATCGATGGGCTGGATCATGTAGCGCATACCCTGGAGAAAAAGTGGGGAGTGGGCAGGCTGCGTCTTCTGGTCCCTGCCGATCTGCGCGCCCGCTTCGACGCGCAGCAGCAGAAGGTGAACCACGCGATCTGGCATGGTGAGCTTGCGGATGTGGAACGTGAGACGCAGCGGATGGTCAATGCGTGGAAGCGACTGGATCACGTCGCCGAGGTGGAGGTCGGGGCGGAGAAGCTGTCCCCGGTGGTCTGGGAGGCGAAGATGGAGGACGGGAGAGTTCTCGCTTTCGTCAGGGACAGCACAGAGGCCTGGCACGTGCATCAAAGCGGGCGCAGGGTCACGACTTATTCGATGGATCAGGTGGTTGCCATCCTGGTGGAGAATGAGCGGAGGGTGAAGAGCGAGGCTTCGCCTCTTATCGCTTCGCGGGAGGAGGGGGAAAGGCTGGCGCTCCATGATAAACCCAACGGTCACGTTGAGCCTGTCAGGGATCGCGGCAGCGTCGGTGGATGGGGTGATCAGGTTCCTTTCAGCCCGGAGGTAAGGTGATGAGAGCCGAAGTTGTCGAGATAGCTCGTATCAATGCGAAGTGGTCGCTTGGGTATGACGATCTTCAGTGGATTCTGCGGCGTTATAAGGGGATTGATAAGCGCGACGGAAGCGACGTGTGGGAGAACGTTTCCTTTGTCACCTATTCAAAGGCGGCGTTGACGCGGTGCATGCGCGAGAAGATGGGGCTGAAGTGGAATGAAGCGCTGCCTGCGGAAGTAGAGAACTTGCTCTCGATACTTCCGAGCAACTTTCCTGAGTTTAAGGCGCAGAGAATGGCCGCATGGGGGGTTGGGAACCGCGTTGATGGGGTGGTCGGTAGTCAGGTAGCCGAGAAGGGTCAAAACGCTTCCGGCCCGATGGAGTAGGGGGAATGGCACGTCGGGGCAGGAAACGGCTCGTCAAAAGGCGGCAGCCGAACGGACAGCCCTGGAGGGCACCTGAGCACGTTCTGGCTGAGGAGGCTATGTCGGTAGCCCTGAATGCCAGAACGCGCGTGTACGGGCTTCCCTGTGGCCTGGTGAGGCATCAAGAAGCGGGAGATGCGTTCGGGAGGGCGTTTATGCGGGATAGCATATCGAGGAGCGAGCACGAGGCCGGGCTTGAGTACGAAAGCCTGTATCGGCAGTGGGTCAAGGTGGCGCTGATCAGACCGTTTGCTTCGTCGGCTGACCTGAATCGCTCGTCGGGTTATGATGGAGGAGACGGAGACGACCCGCTTTATGTCGAGCATTGCAGGCTGGTGAGCGAGCGGATCGATGGGTCACGGCGTGCCCTGGAGAGGGCGGGTCCGCTGTGCAGGCTGGCGGTCGAGACGTGGGTGGTCGAGCAAAGGGCCGCGTGGGGGCTGCTTAAGCCGCTTAGAAGCGGGCTTTGGGCGCTCGCGAGATTATATCGAATAAGAGATGTTGACACCAGATACGGTGTGGTCTAAACGCAATAAATACAAGATGCAACGAAGCGTCTAAAAAATACGCCCGCCTGGTAGCGGGCGTTGATTTTTCCTCATGGGTCACGGCGGTGTTTTTATCCCGTGACAAGGTATCCGGCATAAGCGATGGCCAGGCTTAATACGCCTATCGCCGGGGCATAGAGGACTAAGATCGCCAGCCCGAGTTTGTCGCGATAATCCATTGTTTTTACTCCTTTTCCTGCGGCCAGTCGTCGGGCCGGTAGCCGTCCAGATAGGCGCGGACAAGGCGCTCGGTAGTGCGCGATACGGGTCGCGTGTTGGTCCATTCCGCGTGCTCCATCCGGCGCACGTTGGTCTGGTTATGCCCGATCATGTGCGCGAACTGGGTCACGGTAAGACCCAGCCTGCGGCGGGCTTCATAAAGCTCTACAGGTGTCATGGGAAATTACTCCTATCCCTTGTGTGAGTGCCAGGTCGCTCCATTGTCGTGCGAGTGCGCGCCAATCGCGACCATCTGTTTGTTCACCTTGCGGCCGGAAAGCAGTTCGGCGCGTTCGATCTCGGCACGCGCCAGCGCTGAGCCCGTCGCCATGATGCGGCGGTAGGCGCAGGCGTCGGTCAGGCCGTCACGAGAGTTCCAGCCGGCGAAGTTGATCGCTCCCTGCGGCCCGATGTTTATCTTCACCTGTCGGGCTTTCAGCAGGCGGTCCAGATCGGTCACAGCCCTGGTCACTTCCGCTTTGCGCTCGGAAATGGTCTGGTTCGGCTTCAGGGTGTTCATGCAGGGCATCTGAGTTTCCTTTCGGGGTTTGCCACGATGGCGGGCTGCAAGAGCCCGACACCGTTCCAAGCCTTAGAAGTCGAATTGCAGGGTAGGCACGGGCGGGAACGCCTGGGCGCGTAAGCTGGGTGACAGGTTGTCAGCCGTCACGGGTTCCAGATCGATAGCGCGCCCGGTTTCGGGTATCGAAAGCTCAACGCGTTCTACGTTGGCTGGCTCGTCAAGGTCCAGGAAGGCCGTGCGGGCATCTGCGAGGGTCGCCAGCGCGCCCTGGTCTATTTTCAGTGCTGCCGCCTCGCCTGCCTTCACGATGTTTCTGGCGACGGCTCTGGCGGTCACTAAAGCGCTTTCCACGCGGGCGGTAGCTTCCGGCGTCAACATCTGTCCAAGCTGCCGCGCCTTGTTCGCCGCGTCGCGGATCGTCTTCGGCTCACAGTTCCGAACGCCACGTTCCATCGTCTGGATCAGGTCGGAAATCTCGGAGTTGATCGCGCGAACCGCCTCCACGTCATCATCGGCAATGCGGCCGATTATCACGTAAAGCTTTACGGTTGTGCGGGCGGCACGGGAGTTAAAGCCGTTCACAATCTGCTGCGCTTTGCTGACTGCCTCGTCCAAAGCGTCACGATTGGCGTTCGGGCAAAGCAGCCCAAAGGCGGAGTTCGAACACACGCGGGTGATTGCGTTGCGTGCGTCGGCGCGCGCCTTGATGCCGTCTTCGTATTCGGCCGGGTCCTGAATAACGCGTTCGGTCTCCCACTTCGCAACACGCTCGCCAGTCGCGTTGTAGTGATCCTGTTCGATGTCGCTGCGGAAGTAGGTCGCGTTGCCCTGCAAGGTGGTCTTAAGAGACACCAGGAGGCCAGGGCGAAGAGTGCTGATATTCGACATTGTGTTTCCCTTTCAGGTGAGCCGTAGCGGCTCGGATGGCGGTCCACAAGGGACCGGCACCCATGCTGCTACAGGTCGAGTTGACGTGCGCTGGTCGTGGTTGCCCTGTCCTGGGCTGCACTCGCCGGGCGGGCCTTGCCAACCGCCCACTGCCGCATCGTAGCGATTTTGTCGCCAGCGGTCTTCGACAGAGGCACGATGCTCTCAGCCGCCTCCAGGAGGTCGCTGGTGCTGATCTCGCGGGCGCTGTCAGCAAAGGCGATGAACAGAGCGTCCGGCACAAGGGCGGCCACTTCTGAGCCCGTGAACCCGTCGCACACTGCCGCAACGCGCCCGGCATCAATTACGAGGTCGCCGCGTCCATGCGCCCGCAGCGCTGCGCGGACGATTGCCGCACGCTCGGTCACGGTCGGCAGATCGATCCAGAATACCTCGTCAAAGCGTCCCTTGCGCAAAAACTCGGGAGGCAGGGCCGTCACATCATTCGCGGTCGCAATCACGAAGGCTTCTCCCTTGCGCTCCTGCATCCACGAAAGGATGGCACCAAGCGCGTCTGACGACACGCCACCATCACCTTGTGGTCCGGTTGATCCCGCAAGCGCTTTCTCTACTTCGTCAAACCAGACAACGCACCGTCCTACGCTCTCGATCACGGCGAACGCCTTGCGGAGGTTGCCTTCGCTCTCGCCAACAAACTTCGACTTGAGCGCGCCCAGGTCAACGCGCAACAGAGGAACCTTCCATGCGGTCGCAATAGCCTTTGCTGTCAGCGACTTGCCGCAGCCGCTTATACCGACAAGCATGGCACCTTTCGGGGCCGGCAGGCCGTAGGCACGGGCTTCCGGGCTGTAGGCTGTCCTGCGGGCCGCAAGCCACGTCTTCAGGTTCTCTAACCCGCCTACGCTGTCCATGCCGCCGGGGAGCGGGTCATACCATTCAAGAACGCGTTCGCGTGCGATAACCCGCTTCTTCTCGCTGGCAACCGTCACCGGGTCTATCCTGCGGGTCGTAACCAGCGAACGCGCGTAGCAGGCTGCCGCCTCTTCGCCCGACAGGCCAACGGCGCTGTCAATCGCAAGCTCTCTGGTCCCGTTCTGCGCTGCCGTCTCGCGCATTTCATCGGGGAGGCTGTTGATCGCCGCGTCAAGAATGGCGGCTATCTCGGCACGGTCTGGAAGCGGCCATTCGATCACGGTCGCATGTCCAGCAAGCTCGGGCGGGATTTCGCCGCTCGGGCTGATCACAATCACTGCCTGAGCCGACGCGCGGGGAGTTCCCGGCAGGGTCCGTGCGAGGTTGCGCAAGGGGCGGATCGTAAGCGGGCTGTTCAGGAATGAGTGAAGGTCCCGCATGATCCACACGTCACGCGAAGTGCCGGTAGCGGCGCGCGTGCTGATCGAAGCAAACATGGCGGTTGGATCGATCAGGTCGGGGTCTTCCTGCCGTCCGCTCATGTCGCACGGTCCTGCCGCGCAATCCCATGAATGTGGAACGTAGCCCGCGTTCGATGCGGCCTCGAACAGGTAGCGTTCTGTCCGTGCCTCTTCGCGCGTCACAATCCAAAGCAGCGGATTGCGGGCGCGTAACAGGGCTGTCACGTCTGCCGCGACGGTCTGGCTGCGGGTGAGGGTGGAAGCGGTCATTCGTTGGTCCTTTTCAGGTGAGCCGCAGTGGCTCTCGGCAGGTTTGCCGTTCCTACCCTCCACGCGGGAGGGTAGTGGCTGCAAGCCCATTTAGCGATGCCGCTTGTGTGTTCTGAATTTCAGGTGGCTTGGGCCTACCGTAAAAAAGGTAGCATTTCCGTCATGCACCATACGGCGGCAATAGCCTAAGAAGTAAGCATAGTAGCAGTTCTTGATTTCACAAATGTCAATGATGGTCTGCCCGGTTGGGCTGGTGAGCCATAGTGTGTAAGTAAGTGACATTTTGGTAGGTTCTCCTTAGAGCGGGACGCAATGTCCCCTGCCCGTGTTGGGCAATCGAAGATTGGGGCCACGGGACGCGAGAAATCAACTAATCTGCGGTTGAAACGTAGGTTGAATTATCACGAGAGCGTGAGAGAGAGGTGTTAGGTATGGGCGAAAGGACGGGAAACCCCGTGGGTCGTCCAAGCGAATATAGGCCCGAGTTCTGCGAGAAGGTGGTTGTGCTTGGGGAGAAGGGATATTCCAAAGCAATGATCGCCGGGGAGCTTGGCGTGGTGCGTATGACGCTGGATGTTTGGTGCAAGGAATGGCCCCTATTTAATGACGCCATGGATCGCGCGCGCGAAGCTTCGCTCTCCTGGTGGGAGGCTCAAGGCAACGCTGGCATCTGGTCGAGGGAGTTCAACGCGAACGCTTATCGGCTTCAAGTGCTGAACCGTTTTCCGGCCGATTGGAGGGAGCGGACAGAGATTAGCGGTCCTGGCGGCGGTCCTATCGAGACTACCACGGTTGACGCGTCCGCCTTGGCGACGGCGCTGCTCGGGGTGCTCGCAAAGGCGGGCGCGGGCGACGACACTAAGAAGGAATAGAGAACGCGCGCGCGGCAAGTAGCGTGCCAACTGCTTGCATAGCAGTGGATCGGGCGCATTAACCCGTTGATAACGTTGAGGTTTACGCCATGTCCGACGCTGGGGGTAACGCCATGGGTAACGGATGGGTGTATATGCCTGTCAAGCTGGATGGGCAGAGCGACCTGGACGACATCCTGGCACGGCTCATCCTGCCGCCTGGGTGGGTGCCGGCTGTGTGTCCGCCTGAGGTAGAGCTTGAGCCTGCACGTGAGCCTAAGCATAGGGGCAGGCGTGCCATGCGGGCTGAGTGCTGGCCTTTCCCCGACACGCGCTAGGGCGGCGGGCGCAGGGCGGGCGGCCTGGGGCAGCAGGGCAGGCGCGCCCAGGTGGCGGGGGCAGGCCCGGCCGGAGCGGCGCGCGCCTGCTGGAGGGGGCCCCACTCCCCACATTTTTCCTCCGAAAATTATTTTTCTACCCGCGCACATGACTTACAACCAATGGTTACACAACCTGACATCTGGGGCTGGTTCGCTACCGGTCTGACGCTGGTGGCAATAGCGCTTTACGTATGGGGAAGGTGATGACTGCCTCATGTGCGACCTGTTTCTGTGTGAGGACTGTGAATGACAGGTTGTTATGCACGTGGCGACCTCCTGTGACGATGCGCGGGATGACGGGGTACACGAGTCGTGGCGGGGTGATGGTGACGGTTGCATCCGAGATGCAGGCGCGTCTGACGACGGCGGATGACTGGTGTGATTCGTGGCGTCAGGGTGGTGACGTGCCTGTGGATTGGGCGAGTGACAACCGGAGTGAGCCGGGCGTGGATGAGGAGATAGTTAATGCCGCAGATGGCTGATCCGGCTGAGTCGTATTCGCTGGTTACGCCGAGTGATGAGACGGTTGTGGGCTGCCGGTTTTTGTATGTTGGTGGTGCTGGCACGGTGGTTATTCAGCCGTATGCCGGTGCGACAGCGGTGTCTTTTGTGAATGTTCCGGCCGGGTCGTATCTTCCTGTTCAGTGCTACCGGGTGATGAATGCGACGACAGCGACTGGGATAGTTGCTCTTGGGGGGCGGATTCCGGCATTCACTCCGTTGCATCTTGGGTCTTCGCTTGCCGCGTGGTGGAGTGCGGACGATCATGGCACTGCGCGTATGGTGGACGATGGGGCTGGTGTGATCAGCCAGCATAATGATCGTGTCGGCGGCATGGCACTCAACGGCACGACGACGCAGCGGCCGTTGTGGAAGGCAGCTTCGTTCAACGGCTTTTCCGAGGTGCTGTTTGACGGCGTCGCCAATGTGCTGTTTTCGACTGGCATCGGCTCGCTGCCGGTGGCTTCCGTGGGTGGCGAATTGTGGTTGCTGTGTCGTCAGTTGACGGCCGGGGCCACGGCCGGAACCAGGGTAATGATGTCCTGCGGCACGCAGGCAGCCGCGTCGCTGCGCGGCCTCTATCGGATGTCCGTTTCCAGTGTCAACCGGGCCGCCGTTCATGACGGCACGACAGCGTTGACCGATACTCTGGCTGATCTCTCGTCCTACGCCATCGTCGGTGGTGCCTGGGCGGGCACGACGGAAGAGGGGCGCATCAACGGCGCGGTTTTCTCGCCTGCATCAGCCACAATTGCCAGCCTTAACACCGGCACGACGCGATTGGCACTCGGTGCGAGTGCCGGCCTTGCATCGTTCGCCAACATCGGTGTCAGGCACGCCTTTGTCACCACGACGCTTACTGCGCTGCAACGGCAGCAGATGGAAGGCTGGCTGGCGTGGGACGCCGGGTTACAAGCAACCAGCATTTTACCTGTTAGTCATTTATATAAAACGGTGAGGCCATAAGTAATGGCATTTGATCCGACTGCTTTTTCAGCTATAGTTCAGACTTTGGCTGGAGGACAGTTGCGTATTTTTGCCTATGCAACGTCGGATGATTTAGAGATAGTTAGTGAGGTTGGCTACTTTATACGGATTGGAGGGTATGGTGGTTATGGCGCGAAGGTTGGTGATCTTATTGTTGTTATAGTTGGCGCGGCGAGCGTACTTACATCGATTACGGCTATTGATGAAGATGGTAATGGAACTATCGTTGCGACAGAGACACAGAACACGCTGCGTCATTTTGGTGCGATTGGAGATGGCATTGTTGATGATACTACTGCTGTAGTAGCGGCTTTTGCGTCTGGACTGCAGTTGGATGGGGAGGGGTT
>Ga0207712_10002133_pt1 | contig 12930 bp, 9 predicted proteins | sample KBSS44metaG_FD_184402 | JGI IMG/M metagenome (GOLD analysis project Ga0207712, IMG submission 184402) | Switchgrass rhizosphere microbial communities from Kellogg Biological Station, Michigan, USA - KBS S4-4 metaG (SPAdes) (version 2) | ecosystem: Host-associated > Plants > Roots > Rhizosphere >... | reverse complement strand
CCCGTTTTAAAATCCAGCCCGGCGCGGCGGATGTGCTTGCCGGCCGGCGTCGGTTTGAGGATACGAACCCGATCCCCCTCGCATTCGGCATTCTCCTGAACCGCGATGGTGTCGGCCCCGGACGGGTACCAGGCGTCGATCCACTCCTCCCACTCCGGCTCCGGCCGCCACCGGTCGAGGCTGGGCACGCCGCGCCGGTCCAGGGCGCGCATCAGCAGCTGGTAGTGCCGCGCCTCGTCGCGCACCTGCCGGGCGAGCAGCGTGAACGCGTCGAGCTCCGGTGTGTCGGCGAGCCAGCGGCCGATGAACTCGGCCGCCCGCTTCTCGTAGTACGCCTGGAAGCACAGCCATTCGACGAGCTCGGCCGCGCTCATCGGCCGGTTGAAGAAGGTGGCCTCCTCGGCCGGCAGCGCCGCCCGCGCCCGCTCGAGGCCCGCGACCAGCTCGTCATAGAACGCGTTGCCGGTGGCGCCGGACCGGAACGTGGCGCCCTCTTTGACGCTCTTGGTCACGTCTGCCCCCTAGTCCGACTGGCCGTCTCACTCGCCGTCTTACTCGCCGTCTCGCCAGCCGTCCCGCTCGCGGGTCCCTGGCGCGGGATCGCCGCGACCAGGGCGGTGTCGGTGCCGACCGGGCCGAGGCCCGCGGCGCCGCCCGGCTCGCGCAGTGGCGCGGACCGGCCGGGCAGCGGCTGGTAGAAGAACACCGCCGCGTCGGCGCGGTGGGCGTCGTCCGGGCCGGCCGGGTCGACGTCCCGGTCCCAGGTGATCGCATCCACCGGACAGCTGCGCGCGCAGGCGCCGCAGTCGATGCATTCCTCGGGATGGATGTAGAGCTTGCGCTCGCCGGTGTAGATGCAGTCGATCGGGCAGTCGTCGACGCACGAACGATCCATGACGTCGACGCACGCCTCACCGATCACGTACGCCATCGTTACCCGCCCCCTACCGGGTGGCCTCGACGTCGCGCGAGCCGAGCCCCCCGGAGACCGGTGCTCCCACCGCGCTCGCCGCGCCCGCCCCGCCCGCGGTGCCGCGTTGGTAGATCAGGGACTCGGCGGCCGCTTCAGCCGCGGCGACCCCGGCCCGCCGGCGCGGCAGCCCGCCCGGTGCCTCGCCACTGTCGCCCGCCTCGCCTCCGTCGCTCCCGCGGCCCGCCTCACCCGCGGCCCGGCTCGCGGCCCGGCTCGCGGCGCTGAACGGCCCGGTGGCCTCGATCCACGTCCCCCCACGCAGGCAGCCGACGGGGGCGAGCCGGCGCTCGCCCGCGATCGTCTCGAAGCCGTCGGAGAAGGCGACCGGTCCCTCGTCGACCCGCAGCACGCTCACCTCGGCGGCGCGGCCGACGCCCAGGCTGCCCAGCTCGTGCGAACGACGGATCGAGGCGGCGGAGTTCACCGTCGCCATCGCGATGACATCCGGCAGTCCGACGCCCAGCGACCAGATCTTCGACATCGTCTCGGGCAGCGAGTAGACCGGGCCGTCCTCGTTGAACAGGTTGAGGTCGGTGCTGATCGTGTGCGGCGGGTAGCCCAGGTCGAGCAGAGCGCGGGCGGCGGCGAACCGGAAGTCCGACCCCGAGTGGCCCACGTCGAGGCGGACGCCGCGGGCGACGGCGTCGGCGAACACCGGGTGGACCGCCGTGCCGTCGTTCACGAGCGCGCCGGAGTGGCCGCGCAGCGCGTGCGTGACGATGTCGCCGGGGCGCAGCGCCGCGAGCGCGTCCAGGTTGGACAGGCTCTTGGTGTACGGGTACTTGCCCAGGTGAATCATGATCGGCAGGTTGCCGGCGATGCTCTTCGCGCCCTCGAGGAACGGCGAGACGCGGTCGTCCTGGGTCGTCGTCGCGCGCACCTTGAAGCCGACGACGTAGTCCTTGTGCTCCTCGACGGCCGCCGCGGCGGCGTCCAGGTCGAGGTTGCGCAGGTCGTTCGCGATCTCGAGGCGGTGGGCGATGAAGTCCTTCGTCGCCAGGTAGAGCAGACACGGGTCCATGAGGGCGAGCACCCGGGTGCGCACCGCCGGGCTCTGCGCGAACGCGCGGGAGATGCCGAGCGTGCGCACCCCCGAGGTGCCGCCGTCGACCACGACCGGGACACCGACCTCCACGCCGGCGCGGTCCGGATGCACGCAGAAGTCGCCGAGGCCGGGGTAGACGTGGACGTGCAGGTCGATGAGCCCCGGGGTGACGAGGAGGCCGGCGCAGTCGATGACGTCGACGGCCCGCCAGGCGGCCGACGGCGCCGGTATCGACGGCGACATGTAAGCGGCGCCCGCGCCCGGTCCGACGGCCACGATCCGGCCGTCGGCGCAGACCACGTCGGCGACCGCGTCGAGGCCGTTCGCCGGGTCGATCACCCGGCCACCGGTGAGCACGGTCACCTTCGCGCCGCCGCCGGGATCCGCGCCGGATCGGCGGGGCACGTGCTGGTCCGGCTGGTTCGGCTGGTTCGCCGAGCGGTCTGGGGCGTGCATGTCACTCCGATCGAGCTGCTGGTGATCCTGGGACCGTGGCCGGCGGGCTCCTGGACAGCGGCCCGGTTCGCCCGCCGGGAGGTTCGACGACCTGCGCCGCCTCGTGGGGCGGCCCGCGGGTAGCGCAGGTCTTCCGGCGCTGAGCAGGCCGGTGCCGCGCGGCCCGTCCGTCGGGGGGAGGGAGGGCCAGGCGCGGCACCGGCGGCCACTGGCGGCGCATCCGGTGGCGTCGTCGCTCTACCGGTTGGGCCGCGGTTTTCGGGTCATGGCGTTCGCGTCGTCGCGAACCGCCTGGACATATGTTCGCGCCTTGGCGCGCCAGGGTCCAAGACGCGATCCCGGCTGCAGCTATAGGCTTTTCCTATGGCGTCGTGGCTGGATCTACGGCAGGTGGGGTACTTCGTGGCGGTCGCCGAGGAGCGGTCGTTCACGGCGGCCGCGGCGCGGCTGCTCATCTCCCAGCCGTCGCTGTCCCAGCAGATCCGCGCGCTGGAACGACAGGTAGGCACCGATCTGCTGGAGCGCTCCAGCCGCGGGGCGCGGCTCACCCCGGCCGGCCGGGCGTTTCTCGACGCCGCCCGTGGCCTGATCGCGGACGCGGGCTCGGCGGTGACCCGCGCCCGGGCGGCCGCCGGGCTCGACGGCGGCACGCTGCACGTGGCCACGCTGACCTCGCTGGCCACGTGGGTGCTGCCCACGGCGGTCGCGCGTTTCCGGGAGCTGTTCGCCGACATTCCCCTGCGGATCACCGAGCATCCCGACCGGCTCGGCCTGGAGGACTTCATGGCCGGGGGCCGGGCCGACGTCGCGGTAGGCGGCCGGCCACCCGACTGGGCCGGCCCGGTGCGCTGGCTCGGTGACGAGCGCTATGTGCTGGTGGTGCCGCCCGGCGACCCGCGGGCGGGGGGCACCGGCGTGCCGCTGGGCGCGTTCGCCGCCGCCATCTGGGTGATGTACGCGCCCGGGCACGGACTGCGCACGCTGACCCTGGAGGCCTGCAACGCGGCCGGGTTCAGCCCGCACGCGGCGGTCGAGGCCCGGACCGTGGACGCCGCCGCCCGGCTCGCGGCGGCGGGAGTCGGGGTGGCGCTCGTCCCCAGCGCCGCGGTGGGCACGGACCTGGCGGCGTGCCGGGTCGAGCTGGCCGACACCCCCGTCGCGGCCGTCGTCGGCTATGCCAGGTCGGCGTTCCCGCCGCGGGCGGCGGCCTTCCTCGACCTGCTCGCCGAGCTTCCGGTCCCCGGGCTCGCCCGGCCCGGCCAGTCTTCGTCGGGCTAGCGAGCTAGCCGAACAATCCCGATCTGACCAGGCATCGGTCCCGGCTGCCGGCTCGGCGGGTGTCCTCGGATCTGGGCATTGCCTGCGGGGCCGACCCGGGCCTTTTCGGCCCCACTGGCGACGGGTCGACGCGCACGTCGCTGGTCCGTCGACGCGCGCGTCGCTGGTCTGGCGATGCGCGCGTCGGCTGGTCCGGCGATGCGGGCCGGTGGGTCTTGTCGGTGTGCGACGGGCCGGCCGGAGCGGTCGTCAGGTGAGGCCGTTGGGCCTGCCGGCCTGGTAGGCCGCGAGTCCGGGGCGCTGCTCGATGCGGGAGTGGGCGTTCGGCGGGAGCGGCGCCGCGCGGGGCCACGCGAGTGCCGCCTGCCAGGTGCCTCCCGGCGCCTCCTCGGTGATCCGGGCGCCGGTCAGCTCGGCGATCCGGCCCAGCCGCTCGGTCCTGGCCTCGGCATCCTGGTCGACGTCGGGGCTCGCCGCCGCCGACATCGGGTCAGGGGTCACGCGCAGGGCCACCACCAGGCGCTCGCGTCCCGATCGAACGGTCACGGCGGCTTGCGCCGCTGGCCGCAGCGGGTCACTCTCGAGCAACAGGAGCTGGATGGCGCCGAGCAGCTCGGCGACCTCGGCGCGCGTCGGCGCCGCGTCGTCGACCTCGAGCTCCATCTCCAGCGTTCGGGCAAGTGGCCCGCGCACCTGGTTCATCAGCGCCGACTCGAGGATCATCCTCGCGTCGTTGCTCGCGCGGAACGCCGGCGACGGGAGGCGCAGCGTGGCGATCGCGCTGTGTAGCTGGGCTTCGATGTCCGCGAGCCGTTCGGCCTCTGGCCCGGCGAGCGCCCGGCGTACCGCGGAGCAGGCCAACAGCACCGCCGTGAAGTCCTGAATCGGCCCGTCGTGGAAGACGTCGCACAAATGGCGGTGCGCGCGTTCCTGGTTCGCGACCATCAACCGCAGCAGCAGCCGGGAACGCTCGCTCACCGGGTCCACCGACGTGTCGGTCGCCGTGGCCGTGTCGGTCCTGGCCGTCTCGGCTGGTTTGGTCGGCTCGACCGTCCTGGCCGTCTCGGCCGTCGCCGTACTGGTCTCGGCCGTCGAGTCGGCGGGAGCGGTCGAGTCGGCGGGAACGGACGTCGACGCGGTGGCGACGCCGGCTGGCCGCCTGACCCAGGCGCCGGCCATTCCGCGGTCCACGGGCGAACCGTAGTGGCCCCCCGTCTCCCGGTCCATGATCGCCACCGCGGTGGGGAGCGAGACCAGTCGGCCAGCTGGCTGGACCGGGTCGGCCTCGCCCGCCGGGTCGGCCGGCGTGCCGCGGTCCGGGTCTCGGCGGATCATGATGGCCACCGTGGGCTGTCGGCCGACCGGGCGGTCGGCACCTGTCCGGCGGCCGAGGGGGCGATCAGCGTGGTGGTCGCGACGTCTGGCGCGGCCGTGCCGACCTGCTCGGGCGCCGCGACCGGGCCGGCGGCCGGTGGCGCAGCCGCCGGCCGCGGCGGACACCCCAGGCTGTGGACGGCGGTGATCAGCTCGTCGGCGCTGAACGGCTTGCGCAGCACGGCGACGTCCGCCGGCAGTTCGTCGTCGATCGCGCCGGTCAGCATCAGGCAGCGGGTGGGCGTGGACGGGTCCTGCGCGCGCAGCCACTCGACGAGGTCGGTCCCGCTGCCGGCGCCGAGCCGCACGTCGATGATGAGCGTCTGATAGTCCGTCATCGGAAAGGCCAGCGCGTCCTCGACCGAGGCGGCCACGTCCACCGTGTGCCCGTCCTGGCGAAGCAGCCGGCTGACCAACGCCCGGATCATGTCGTTGTCGTCGACGACGAGGGCCCGCGATGGCGTGCGCTCGGTGCCGACGGGTCTGGCGGTCGCCTCGGACGCCGCGACGGTGGCCCGGGCGACCGGGCGCGTGGCGGTCGTGGCCGGGCCGTTCGTCGCCACCTCCGGCCAGCGCGGCCTCGCCGGGTAGATCATCGAATCTGCCCGATCGGGCGACGCCTGGCCCGACTTTGGGTCAGACCGCCGGCGCTGCCCGCGCCCGCGCAACTCCTTGTCGGGCGCATCGGCTCCCGGGGGAACAACGGCTGAGATCCTGCAGCTCGCACCAGCCCACCTCGCTTGCCTTGGTGTGCCCCCGAATGTCCACTCGAACGCTGTCTGTGTCGTCATGCTCGTGCTTCCGGCACCTGCACGCCGCCCCAGGACACCGTCACCCCGACGCCCCGGGCGGCCTGCCTCGCGTGTGGCCCACATACGGGACCGGCGTGGCGCCGTCGGGTGGTCGGGCGGTAACGGTAGTGGATCGGCTACACCATACGGCAGTCGCGCCTGCCCAGGCACCCCGCTCGATGACCCCCATCTGGATTCGTCAATAGAGGCATTCGGTCCGACCGCCCCGGCAGCGGATCTGGTTCGCGCCGTCGCGATGCGGCACACTATCGGTGACCTGTATCACATCGGTTCCGGCTCGAACGTGCCTGGCGGTGACGGTGTCGGCGCTTGTCGTCGTCGTCGCCGCCGCGGACGGCCGTGCCGCGGCGGGCGCCCGGGCTGCATGGCTGGGCAGGCGTGACCAGCGGTTCCTCGGAGCCACCGGTTTGGCCGGCCGGCTGGGGGCGATCAAGTCGGTTGCCGGATCCACGTCGCACCTCGGACCGTCGCAGCCTCGCACCTCGGATTCTCGCATCCCGGACCGTCGCACCCTCGCACTTTGGACCGTCGCACTTTGGACCGTCACACCTTGGACCGTCACGCCCTGAGCGGTCCCGCACCCCGAAGGACCCGGAGGCAGCAGTCGATGATCAGCACGATGCAGGAGGTGCCGCTACAGATCCGGCGGCTCCTCGAGCACGCCACCACCGTGTTGGCCGGCCAGAAGGTGTTCACGGCGCAGCCCGGTGGTGGCCTGGTCGAGGCGACCTTCGCCGAGGTCGGTGCGAACGCGGGCCGGCTCGCGCACGCGCTGGTCGAGCTCGGGATCGCCCAGGGCGACCGGGTCGCGACGCTGATGTGGAACAACCAGCAGCATGTCGAGGCCTACCTCGGGGTGCCCTCGATGGGCGCCGTCCTGCATCCGCTGAACCTGCGGCTGCCCGGCGACCAGATCGCCTATATCGCGGGCCACGCCGAGGACAAGGTCCTGCTCATCGACCACACTCTGCTCCCGCTGGCGAGCGCGTTACTGCCGGCGCTGAAGACGATCGAGCACATCGTCGTCAACGGCCCGGTCGTCAACGGCCCGGCCGACGCCGGCACCGACATCGAGGCGGTCGCCCAGGCCATGGGCCGTCCCGTGGGCGTCCACGACTACGCGCGCCTCCTCGCCGGCCGCCCGGCCCAGTTCGACTGGCCGGAGGTGGACGAGCGATCGGCGGCAGCGATGTGTTACACCTCCGGTACCACTGGTGATCCGAAGGGGGTCGTCTACAGCCACCGGTCGATCGTCCTGCACTCGATGACCGCCGCCGCGCCGTCGATGATGAACCTCTCGAGCGCCGACCGGGTGCTCTCGATCGTGCCCCAGTTCCACGTGCTCGCCTGGGGCCTGCCCTACATCGCCTTCCTCACCGGCGTCGAGATGGTGCTGCCCGGCCCGTACCTGCAGCCGGAGCCGCTCGCGAAGATGATCGAAGCGACCCGGCTGAACAAGGCGGCCGGCGTGCCGACCATCTGGCAGGCCCTGCACGCCTACCTCACGGCCAACCTGGACGCCCCCGACGTCTCCTCCCTCAAGGAGGCTGTCGTCGGGGGCTCCGCCTGCCCGCCCTCGCTGATGGCGGACTTCGACCGGATCGGGATCACGCTGCTGCACGCCTACGGCATGACCGAGACGTCGCCGATGGTCACGGTGGCTCGCCCGCCCGAGGGCCTGACCCCCGAGGAGGCCTGGCCCTACCGCCTGACCCAGGGCAAGTTCGCGGCGAACGTGTCGGCCCGGCTGATCGGTGTGGACGGGGCCGAGCTGCCCTGGGACGGCCACAGCACCGGCGAGCTGGAGCTGCGCGGCCCATGGATCGCCGGCGGTTACTACGGCCTGGCCGACGAGGACAAGTTCCACGACGGCTGGTTTCGTACCGGCGACGTCGGCCACATCAGCCCGGATGGCTACCTGACGCTCACCGACCGGGCCAAGGACGTCATCAAGTCCGGCGGCGAGTGGATTTCGTCGGTCGAGCTGGAGAACCTGCTCATGGCCCATCCGGCGGTCGCCGAGGCAAGTGTGATCGGCGTACCGGACGAGCGCTGGGGTGAGCGCCCGCTCGCCCTCGTCGTTCCCCACCCCGGCACTGCGGTGGGGTTCCCCGAGCTGCGCGCCTTCCTGAGTGACAAGGTCGCGCGGTGGCAGGTACCCGAGCGCTGGGCAGTGATCTCCGAGGTTCCGAAGACGTCGGTCGGCAAGTTCGACAAGAAGCGCCTCCGCCGCCAGTACGCCGAGGGTGACCTGCTGGTCGAGACGATCACGGCCGGCTGACCGCCATCGAGCCGGGGCCTCGGCCGGGGGTTGGCGGGGTCTCGCCCGAGGCCCCCGGCCGGGACCCCGGCCCGGTCCCGGCCTGCGTCCGGCCTGCGTCCGGCCGGCTTCGTAGTCATCGCGCCGGAGCACGCCGACCGGATAGCTTGGGCAGCCGGGATGGCTCGGCCCCAAGTGCCGGGTGGCGGGTGCGGGCGGAGGGCTGGCTGGCTTGAGCGTCATCTACCTGGTGCGACACGGCCAGGCCTCGTTCGGGTCCGCCGACTACGACGTGCTCTCCGAGCTCGGCCACCGGCAGGCGGCGCTCGTCGGCGCCGAGCTGCGGGCCCGCGGCGTACGGATCGACCTTGCTGTGAGCGGCGCCCTGCGTCGCCAGCGCGAGACCGCCGCCGCCGCGCTCGCCGCGTTCGCCGCCGAAGGCTGGCCGGGGGAGATCGAGACCGACAGCCGGTGGAACGAGTACGACCAGGACTGGCTCATCAACCGGCTCGCGGACGTCGGCGGCGTGCCGACGGTGGCCGCGACGGTGCCGCCGTCGAGAGGCGTGTCGTCCCGGACGTTCCAGGGCCTGCTGGACGTGTCGCTGGCGGAGTGGATCGCGCGGCCGGAAACCGGGCCGGGCAGCTTCACCGCCTTCAGCGACGCGGTCGGTGACGCGCTCGACGGGCTGGTGCGCCGGCTCGGCTCCGGTGGCACCGCGGTGGTGTTCTCTTCGGCCGGCCCGATCGCGGCGGTCTGCAGCCGCCTGCTCGGCATGCGCGCCGACGGCGTCGTCTCCCTCAACCGGGTAATGATCAACGCGAGCGTCACCAAAATCGTCGCCGGCCGATCCGGCACGAGCCTGATATCGGTCAACGAACACAGCCATATCGACACGGCCGGGCGCGAGTTCCTCAGCTATCGGTGACGTAGCGGCATACCCTGTTCGCGGAGCCCCGCGTCGCCGGGGCTCGCTGAGCCCGTCTGGGCGGTCGGCGGCGTTGCCGATCGTCAGGTGACGGGCGGGTGGGAGGCGCGGCTCGTGACGGTGGCACCCAAGTCCGTGGCACCCAAGTCCGTGGCACCCAAGTCCGTGGCACCCAAGTCCGTGGCACCCAGATCCGCGGGAGCTGAGCCCGTGGCACCTGGGCCGTCGGGCCGGGCCGTCGGGCCCGCCTTCGCCGGGCGGGCCGGCGCGCCAGTAGGGCGGGAAGCGGTTCGGTCCCGCCCGGCGACGACGCACCAGGTGGTGAACCAGGTGCCGGATCTGGTCGACTACGACGTGGCTGACGACCCGGTCCTCACCGAAGGCGTAGAGCGCGAAGGTGCCGGTTTCTACCTCGACGACCTGCACCGGCTCGGCTGGCTGGCCGGCTCCGAGGAGGCCGCCCGCTGGGGCGACGAGGCGAACCGCTACCTGCCCGAGCTGCGGACCCACGACCGGTACGGCAACCGGATCGACGAGGTCGACTTCCACCCGTCCTGGCACGCGCTGATGGAGGTCGCCGTGCGCGAGGGGCTGGCCGGTGCCGCCTGGGGCAGTTCCCGTCCCGGCGCGCACGTCGCCCGCGCCGCCGGGTTACATGTCTGGGGCACCGTAGAGCAGGGCCACATGTGCCCGGTGTCGATGACCTACGCGGTGATCCCGGCGCTGCGGGCGGAGCCGGCGCTCGCAGCGACCTACGAGAAGCTCCTCACCAGCCAAGTCTACGACCCGGGCCTGCGCGCGCCGGCGACCAAGCTGGGCCTGATCGCCGGAATGGGGATGACGGAGAAGCAGGGCGGCTCGGACGTGCGGGCCAACACGACCGTCGCCACCGCGCACCCGGACGGCGGCTATCGCCTGTGCGGGCACAAGTGGTTCACGAGCGCCCCGATGAGCGACCTGTTCCTCGTGCTCGCGCAGGCGCCGGGCGGCCTGTCGTGCTTCCTCGTCCCCCGGATGCTGCCGGACGAGAGCCGCAACACGTTCCGCATCCAGCGGCTGAAGGACAAGCTGGGCAACCGCTCCAATGCCAGCGGCGAGCCCGAGTTCGACGACACCGTCGGCTGGCTCGTAGGCGCAGAGGGGCGCGGCGTGCGGACCATCATCGAGATGGTCGCGATGACCCGGTTCGACTCGGCGCTCGGTTCGGCCGCCGGCATGCGGGCCGCGCTCGTCCACGCGCTGCACCACACCCGGCACCGGACGGCGTTCGGCGGGCTGCTGGTCGACAAGCCGCTGATGCGCAACGTCCTGGCGGACTTGGCGCTCGAGTCGGAGGCGGCGACGACGCTGGTGATGCGACTGGCCGGCGCCCTCGACCGGGGTGTGCGCGGCGACGCGGGCGAACGTGCCTTCCTGCGCCTGGCCACGGCCGTGGCGAAGTTCTGGATCTGCAAGCGCCAGCCGGCCTTCGTGGCCGAGGCGCTGGAATGCCTGGGCGGCAACGGCTACGTGGAGGAGTCGGGAATGCCGCGGCGCTATCGGGAGGCACCGCTGAACGGCATCTGGGAGGGCGCTGGCAACGTCAACGCCCTCGACGTCCTGCGGGCGCTCGGCCGGGAGCCGCTCGCGCTCTCCGCCTACTGCGCGGAGGTGGAGCTCGCCACCGGTGGGGACAAGCGGCTCGATGTCGCTTGGTCCGCGGTGCGCGCCGATCTGGACGAGATCAGCGTGCTCGGGGCGGACGAGCTGGAGTACGGCGCGCGCTCGCTGGTGGAGCGGCTCGCGCTGGTATTACAAGGCGCATTACTCGTTCGGCATGCGCCGACCGCAGTCGCGGACGCGTTCTGCGCCACCAGGCTCGGCGACGCCGGTGGCCGTGCCTTCGGCACCCTGCCCCGCGGCACCGAGGTCGACGCGCTCTTATCCCGTGTCCCACCCGCCACCCGCTGACCCACCATGTCAGCGGGCCGGTCTGTCGGGAAGCATTCTCCTGACAGACCAGCCCGAATCCCGGCGGGCGAACCCGCCAGGCGACCAGCCGGGGCAGAGGCGCCAGCCCCGCCCCAACCAGGTGCCTAGTGGTCTCCCCACTGCCAGCGGAAGCCGACCACCGCGTGGTGAACGGCTGGTAGGAAGCGGTGGATGGTGCCGTCGGCGGAGAGCGTCACGGGCTCCTCGTCGACGATCAGGCCACCCTCGTGCGTGCTCCACACCGTCCAGCGCGGATCCTGTGGCGGCCGTTCGGGGTCGAACTGGATCTGGATGTCGACGTTCTCGGTCTTGGCGCGCGCGGCGCGGCGGACCTCCTGGGTCGGCATCCCCGTCGGGTAATGGGCGACGAGCTCCAGCGCGTGCCGCTGGCCCCGGTCGAGCGGCCGGGCGAGCTCGACCTCGACGAGGCTCAGCCGGGAGCTGTAGGCGTGCCTGGCGCCGAGATTCCCACCGATGATCACCCGGCTGTCCGTCGCATCCGTGCGCAGCACCCACGGGTATATCCCGACGCCGTCCTCCTGCGCCGAGATCACCTGGAAACTGTGCTGTTCGACGAGCGAGCCGGTCGCGTCGAACCGGTAGCGCTCGAACACCGCGATGGTGCGGTGCCGCTGAGGCATGATCATGGATGGGCCGCCGCGCAGCGTTCCCGAGCCGGCGTCGGTCCCGGGGTCGGTGAGGCCGGCGAACGCCGCCCACAACCCGGCCTCGTGCCGGCGCATCCCAAACGCCTCGATGAACCATTCCATCGTCTGCGCCGAGATACGACCGCCGCCGAGCGCGCGGCTCATCCGGTCCTTGAGCGCCCTGTCGAGTTCTTGGTCCTCCTCGGCGACGATGCCGGCGTTCCATAGGTACTCGGCAATCACCCGGGCGACGGCGGCGAAGCTTGGCTGTTGCGCACTCGCTCGGCGTACCCGGGATTCCCACATGCGGCGGTACTCCGCGACGCCGGTCAACAACTCGCGCAGCAGCCGACCGGCCCGTTCACCGGTGGACAGCGCCTCGTCGCTCGCCGGCGCCGGCCCGACACCCGAGCCGCGCTGTTCGACGGCCCCACCGACGGGCGGCGCAGCGCCGCCGGCGGTCTCGCCGTCCGTTCGTGGATCTGGCGGCGGTGCCGCCGGCCAGACGCCAGTGATCGCTGGGTTTCCAGTTCCCACGCCCCACCCCTCCGATAGCGCTGCGTGGTCGGACATTGATGAGGGCCCCGGCGGTGCCGGCCACGTGGACCGCGTGGCTCGCATGGCTCTGCGTTACCGACGGTCCTCGCGATCCGTGACTGCGACACTGTCGCGACCCCTAGGGGGACAGTAGTGCGTCGTCCGTTTCCGACATCATCGGCATGCCCGTTACGGCGGGCATGTGCGAGGCTGGCTACCCACAGTGCTCTTCGCTGGGTTTTTGGGCGAGATGTGCCACCGAGGGGGGGTGGCCAGGGATTTGGCGCCGACGTGCTCCCAAGCGGGCGGCGCGGCTGGGGCGTGCGATCGCCAGCGCAATTCGCTTACCTTGGGTGAGCGTCTTGGAGGTGCGTAGCGCTGTCGTCGGCAGAGAGACGGGGTGCGTGGCACCGGCCGTCGCTTGCCCTTGATCGTGGCGGAGTGTAGCCGACATTGGAGATGACGGCTGGTCATCTCGAGTCGGGAACGCTGCCGCTCCGGTTAGCGGCGCGACGCTCAGGTCTCGGTGACAGGGACGGCGCCGAGGGCTTGGCGAAGATCGGCGACCAGGTCATCCAGGAGCTCGATCCCGACCGAGAGCCGGATCAGGTCGTCGGGCACCGCCAAGGGCGAGCCGGCCGCCGAGGCA
>Ga0207712_10002130_pt1 | contig 12944 bp, 9 predicted proteins | sample KBSS44metaG_FD_184402 | JGI IMG/M metagenome (GOLD analysis project Ga0207712, IMG submission 184402) | Switchgrass rhizosphere microbial communities from Kellogg Biological Station, Michigan, USA - KBS S4-4 metaG (SPAdes) (version 2) | ecosystem: Host-associated > Plants > Roots > Rhizosphere >... | reverse complement strand
TCTGGTCGAAGCGAGTGCCGACCTCAGGTGTCGAGGTATTCAACATCGACGCGTTTTCAACCACGTTCACGACTTCCTGCAGCGCGCCAGGTTTCATCGTCACGTCGACCACAGCCGCCTGATTCAACGCAAGGGTGATCCCCTGTTGTTGATACTTGGCGAAGCCGGTGCTTTCGACCGTGATCTCGTAATTGCCGACGGCCATGTTCGCGAAGTGATAGCGACCATCGGCGTTGGTCTGTGCAGTTCGTGTCTCGTTGGTTTGTATGTTGCGCACGTTGACGGTGGCGCCCGTGATGACCGCTTGTTTTTCGTCCCTCACCTCGCCTGCAATCGATCCGGAATTTTGAGCTAAGGCGGGACAAAGACACGCGAGCACCACGGCGAAGAGCATCAGTAGTCTTGTTGCAGTGTGCATAAGCATTCTCCGTTTGTACGACTGACGGCCTGTCGTTATTTAGTTGTGGATAGGTGACGGCCCGGAGAAACGCAGATGAAGTTTCGCTAGGCGATTACAAAACTTTGGAGACGTGGTAGGGGTCGTCGCTTTGCGTGAGGCAATGTGTATTCCAAGATTCTATGGATCGGTTAAGAGTGGAGGAGTGAGTAAGTTAACTTGTGAAGGGTGAGCACGGCCCAGGTGAAATAAGCCAAAATTCTATAGACGATCCAAAAATGCTAAGACAGTTCCAGACATGATTACAGGATTTACAGGACGAGAAAGATATCCTGTAAATCCTGTGAATCTTGAAATCCTGTCTACTACTACGGTGCTGACGCGAACGCGACATCAGTGATCAAGATGCCGCCCTGAAGTCGCTCGTTGAACGTAAACTGCACCGAGCGCACGGCGTTCAGGTTTACGCCGCCGAAAGCACTCAACGGCACCCGCACCGTGTTCAATACAACTTTCGGCACTGCCAGAACCTCGCCCGGCGGGAAGTACAGAGCACCCGAAACATCACTGACGCGCACTGACGCCGAATTATTCGCAGCATCAGTCAACACCACGCGAAAGTCCGAAGCGAGACCTTCGAGATTACGAACGTCAGCGAAGTTCACACTGACACGAAACTGCACAGCCTGGAACCCCGAGACGTTACCCAACGCTGCCGGTATGTTGTTTCTGTAGTTGCCGGTCAAATCGTTCCAACCGGTCTTCAGTTGACTCAAACCTCGCAACGGTGAACGCGCGCTCGGAGTCGTGTGCGGTTGTTGCGCATTATTCGCTTCAGCTATACAGCGCTGCGGTTGCGGCGCGTCACCACCGCACAACTCGTACGGTGAAAGGGCGGTTTGAATTGCCGCACCACCTAGCGTGTTCGTTGTGAGATTGGTGTCGTTCAGTAACCTGTTCACATCCAATCTCAAGTTGGCCGGCGCGTGATACGACACAAACAGATTCGTTGTCTGAGCTGAAGCGGGCGGTGGTGCATCGCCCGTGAGTAGTGGTATGAACTGAGTCTCACCCCCCACGTAAGCACGGAAGAACGCGGTCATGTAAGCGAGACCGGCGCCGCGTTGCTGCGCTTCCGTTAATCGTTGACTGGTGTTGCCGGAGCCACAATGTGAATCGGAATGACCGCCGGGAATAAACGCCAGCCAATCGTTTGCCGCACCCGGAAACGGACTCGAGCCAGGCGACCAAATCGTGTTGAAGAAATTGTGATTGGCGCCCATGACGAGCTCGTAGTGCTTGGGAGCAGTATCGCCGGGCACGTTGTAGCGGGCATCATCGTAAAAATGCACGCCTTGCAGATCAGCGACGTCGCCGTCGCAATAAGGCAGCATCACGTTGAGAGCGGCATTGTTCACGACGAACCGGTTGAAATCGACCGGCGCGAGTGGAAACACCGCCTTGATGCCGTAAGGCGCGCCCAAAGCGTTGTTCAGAACGTAATGACGCACCACGCCTTCACCGCCGCGCGAGTGGCCCATGGTGCCGACGCGAGTCAAATCGAATTTGCCGACGAACTTCGTTCCAAACGGCGCGCCGCCGGTGGTATTAAAGGTTTTCAGAGTGTCGAGATGTTTCTGCATCAGCTCGGCACGCGCGAGTGCGCCAAGATCAAACACGCTGTTGTCGACGGCGTTGACTCCGTTAGCGCTGACTGAAACCACGACATAACCGTTACTCGCCAGCACCTCCGAAATGTAGTCGTAACCCTGAAAACTGGGGATAGTCTGAGCGCCGTTTGTGCACGGCCACTGAAGCAGTTGACTGCCGCCTTTGAAACAGGTGGCGTGACGGCCGTGTAAAAAGACGATCACCGGATATGGGCCACCCGGCAGATTTGTTGGATAGTGAATCGAAGCACGCAGCTCCACCGGACCGGGGAAGTTGGTGGGTTGAAACGCCGTATCGCCGAAGTTGTACTCTTCGCGTGTGACGGGAAGAGGGCCGGGCGTACCAGGATCCGGAACTTGCGCGAATGCTGCTCCCGCAACAACGAGGATGAAAATTAGTGAAGCGAGGATGTAGTTTCTATTTTTCATTGGTTTCCTCCTTCACGCGTCAAGCGAAGTCGCTGGGAAATTCTCACTCGTCCTTCTTTATCTTCGCCGTAGGAGATTGAAACCACTCCTCCTTCATGTATCAACGAGCTGTCGAACGTGATCGCGGTAATCTGCGAGAGGGTTTCGTTTTCAATGCCGTAGCCGGCGATCTGATCGTCGATCCAGATCACGGCGGGCATAGCGCGAACCGGGAATGGACCACCTTGCAGGGTGACTCGCCAGGCTTTATCAACGGCGACTTGTTGGCCACGCAGCTCGACGTTCAACTGGCGCGGCAGGTTTATTTCTTCAACGCGATAACCGGTTAGTTTTAGCTCAGTCGTGGGTCGAGAAGATTTTGCTTCACTGACGAGCTTGCCAGGTATGGACAGCAGTTCCCGCACCGGTATCTCCTTATTTCGTTGTGCCGAAGCATTAGGCCCATTTACAAACAAGCAGGGTAAGACCAGGAATGTGATCGCCAGCAAGCGATACAAGAGACTTCGAGTCATAGATGATCTCCTTTAGATAAAAGTCGACAGACAGTCCGAACCTTGGGCTGGGCTCTTTGGGAGGTCTACTTGTCGGGTTGAAGCAGGCGATACGTTAATGCGATTCGGGGTGGGTGTCAAATTTAGAAGGGCCAACAAAAGTTTTCACGCAAAGGCGCAAAGATCGCAAAGGCGCAAAGGCGGGTCAAATCCTTCGGGGGCGTCCGACTCTTTGACCCGCCTTTGCGGCTTTGCGATCTTTGCGCCTTTGCGTGACAAATCTACGTGGGTCAGTTCAAGAACCGAGAAATCTTTTTTAAGACTGCGGACTCATTTTTTGTTTCGCACTCCCACAACACAACCTGCTCCCAACCATTTGCCTTCAATTTCTTCTTCACGACTCCATCTCGATCGCGATTTCGCGAGATCTTCGATGTCCAGTATTCGGTGTTGGACTTGGGAACGCGTGCCCCTCGAGCGCAACTGTGGCCATGCCAAAAACAACCATGGATAAAGATAATTTTCTTCTTGCGAGAGAATACAATGTCTGGGCAGCCCGGCAGATCAGCTCGATGTAGTTGATATCGATAACCGTTTGTATGTAATAACCTGCGGACGATTAATTCAGGCGTCGTGTTCTTACTTTTTACCGCCTGCATCGTTCGGTGTCTGAGTGGGCTAACTTCCATCAGAGTATGCTCATGCCGCCCGCATTTCTTGCTTCAGCGCATAGGTCAAAAGCGGTTCGAAGATGAACTTTCGAAGATGCCGAACGACAGGCACAACCACTCCGTCTCCAGTTAGGTGATAAGCATCATTGTAGTTACCAGGCAATCTGTAACTGTCGCGTAGGCCCATAAGTCGAGCGGTTTCACGACTGGAGATCAGCCGAGCTCGTACTGAAGACCCTTCCACCACCACTATCACCTGGCGGCTTGAACCTCCCGCAGGGGTGCGTAAACAACCCGCAACATCATCGAAGCGTATCTCTGCGCGCTGAGCTTTTCTGCCATACTCGTCGCGGCGAGTTCTTTTATAAACGCCGCCAACTATGCGCCGGCGCAATTGTTTTGCTTTAACGAGCTTGGCTTGGTTTACCTCGCTCATCAACGAAAGCAGTCGCTCGGTTTCTTCAACTGAGAACCAGGTTACGCCTGTCGGGTCTTCTTCAAGTATGTCCGTCAAGGATAGCCGGCGGCTTCGTGGCAATGGGAGGTTCCACCATATCCAATTTTTCTTAATTTCATCGCTCAACTTTTCGTAAGCAGTCGTCAGCGTCTTGTTGTGCCAGGGCTGAGTAGGCGTGAGATTAATCAGCTCCGCGGGAACTTTAACGTCTCGGCGAACACCGATGAAAAATAGTCGCGGCCTCGATTGCGGCACAAACAGAATGGCGTCGATTACGACGGCGCCAACAGCATAACCTCCGTCGCAGAGTGTGGCACAAATCGTGGCGAAGTCTGTACCGCTGTGAGAAGTCATCGTGCCGCATACATTCTCGAGAACTATGATTTCCGGGGAGCGCTGCTCTGCAATTAATCCCCTCATAAGATCCCAAAACGGCCAAAACGTGCCCGATCGCTCTCCCTTCAACCCGGCTCCAGCACCCGCAAGAGAGAGATCCTGACAAGGAAAAGAGGCCCACGCCAGATTCGCTTGGCTAGGAAGATCGTTTGTTTGGAGTAAGGAAATATTCTCAACCTTTAGTTCGGGACTGGTTCCCCAGTTTTCGCGATATACGCGGGCCTTCTTATGATCGAAATCATTTGAGAACAGGCATTCCCATCCGGCGCCGAGCCCCGCTCGAACCATTCCTCCCCCGGCAAAAAACTCGTAGAAGTTACGCATTTGCGACACGCTCGATTGGAATGAGAGAAACCGGAAAAGCACAAGATGTGGTGCTCATCACGAGATCAACCTTTATATATGGCGCGGCGCGGATCTTATTTCATTGTTGGCGTTTTATACAAGCGATCACTGTGAGGTGGTGTCTGTGTTTTGTTGGCTGCTGCTAACAATAAAGGGCATCCCTATCGGACGCCCTGAGTTAGCGATTGGGGTGAACCCTTCGGTTGAGACAGTTTTCGATTAGGTCCCGCCAGCACCTTGCCCTCGGCCGCTAAGTAGTTCGGGCCTTACTACGGAAGCGGTTTCGAAACACGCTGAGCGAGAATGAGCGTGAATAGGTACTCTGTCTCAATAGATCCACCATTCTTTTTAATCGCTTCACACGCTGCGTCTATCAACCTGGCTCTGTCGTCAGTGTTGAGGTTCTTATGTTGTGACTCAGTTTCGGCGAGCATTTGGTATTCAAAGCAGGAGTGATGATAGGTTTTCCGAACCTCAAAAAGCATCGGTCGCTTATATAAACCGGCGTTTTCAATCTTAGACACTGGAGTTTGACGGCTGCTGGGTCCTGAACCAGGTAAGCGCGCCGCAACCGCTGGATAGTTTCTGTAAATCTGGTCCAACTGCCCGCGCAACTCAGCATCGACGATCTTCGTGCTGTAAAAAATAAGTCCCAGATACCCATCCGGTTCGAGCAGGCATGCTGCCTTCCTTAATCCTTCTTCCCACGGAATCCAGTGAAACGACTGAGCTGCGATGACGAGGTGGTACCGAGTTTGGGTTTGGTAAAGTTCGAACTTCGATGCAGTGATTTCAATGTCCGAATCGAAGTGCTTCTTGAGAAACTCAACAAAACCTTTTGCGGGTTCTACACAACTAACCTGTAATCCCGCACGGACCAGGTACCTCGTAAACTTTCCGGAGCCTGCCCCGATTTCGAGTGCCTTGTAACCACGACGCAAATTCGATGTTGTCATCAAATGGTCAAAAATTTCGGCGGGATAGTCAACGCGATACTAATCATAAATTTCGGGGTTCTCTGCGAAGCTTTCGGCTAGTGATCGTTCGGTTGGACAGTCAGTGTTCGTCTGATAGTGGGCATGTTCCCGATCCACTGCATCGTATGTTTCGTATTGCCGCTTGAGATGTTTGTCATGTGTCCACCATAGTGCAACCAATAGCAGCAATATCGATCCAATTAGCAGTTTGTGATTCGAAAAAGAAATCAACAAGGCCGAGCCAAAGCCGCCCCCTCTTCTTCCAGCGTCTCCTGCGAGAATCATGACCAGAGCAATTAAGAGTGCGAGATATCCCAGACCACATGCCTCCTTGACCACCACATAGCGCTCGACGATTCGTTTCTCTTCAGTCGTAGCGCGACGACCAAAACAAACAATTCGTTTCCGAGCCTGGTCGCTAGTGAGATTCATGGGCCATAATCGAATCACACCCATGGCTTCGCCCATTGCCTGTACTCCGAAGGCAATAACCCACGACGCCGCAATTAAGAACGCGAGCTCGATTGTACTGCCCTCACGAATGAACTTGAGTATGCGAGCCGGCTCGTACTTTAGTGTGGCGATACTAAAAGCCAACAGAACGCCGGGCACAATCTTCGCCACAATATCGCGAAGGATAAAGTTGTTGTAAAAGGAGTTGATTAGTTCGGTGAGATTATTCATGGAGGAAGGTAAAACCTGACGTCGTCTTTGCGAGTAATCACTATTAGCGAGGCTTTGAAGTGCTGAGTGTGTTACTCGTTTTTAAGAGCGACCAGTCTATACCACGAACCCGCTTTAGAGTCTATGGCAAAGATCCGAGTTAGCTCTTCGCCAGCCGTGTGCAACATTGTTATTGCAAGCCGGTATCCACCCGAAGATCGTAGGTGCAGGTTTGGATCTGTGATCGAATCGTCTAGCTGGCTTTAAGTTGCTTATGGGAGATCGAAACCCAGACCTCCGCCTAGCGAATTAGACGACTGGCATATCGTTAAGTATTTGCCTTTTCGAAAGTTGCAGCCATCGAGGAAAATCCAGGGGTTTTACTTTTTCTCCTATTCCTCACCATTGCGTCCATGTCGTGTGCTTGTTGAGTCTGTCCACAAATTGGCCACAAGAAATCCTAAAACGTTAGGAGTAATTCCTCCAGAATCTCAATTCGCATTTACATCTATTGAGCCTCTGAGATAATTTTCTCGTATGAAGCTGATCTTGACGGCCGGAACGTTGCTGTTGTTTTGCGCTGTTCCGCGATTCTATCCTAGCGTTTGCCGGCTCATGCCGACCGAGAAGGAAACTCTCAAGGAATGCCGAACTGTATTCTACGGTCTTACTCCGGATGGCGCCTTTAAGTTCGAAGGCTTACGTGAAGGAACATACACGATAGTTATGAATGAAGAAGAAGTTGGTAGCGATGCTTGATGGCTACCGCGAATCCGCAGAGTCGTGGAAAGAGCTTTTATTGGACCTGAAACAACGCGGGCTGACTATTGATCCAAGAGTAGCGATTGGTGATGGCGCGTTGGGCTTCTGGAAAGCGCTGCCGCAAGTATTCGGCACAACGCGCGAGCAGCGCTGCTGGGTACATAAGACGGCCAACGTGCTCAACAAGCTGCCGAAAGGCCAGCAAGGAAAGGCCAAGGCGGCCTTGCATGAGGTCTGGATGGCGGAGAGTCGGGCCAAAGCGGAACAAGCCTTCGATCGTTTCCTAACTACCTATGAAGCGAAGTATGCGAAAGCGGCCGAGTGTCTGGTTAAGGATCGGCAGTCCTTGTTAACGTTTTATGGATTTCCCGGCGGAACATTGGCTGCATCTCCGCACCACCAACCCGATCGAATCGACTTTCGCTACGGTGCGGCTGCGAACAGCGAAGACGCGTGGTTGTGTCTCGCGAGCCGGCATCTTAGCGATGGTTTTCAAGTTGACGAAGACGGCGGAACAGGGATGGCGCAAACTGAAGGGGCACGCTCGCCTGGCCCAAGTGGTCCAAGGCGTGCGCTTCAGAGACGGACTACAAGAAGAGGGGACTCAAAGAATCGCCGCCTGAGGTTCTGCCTACACAATATTTGAAAAAATCTCCTGAGAACATAGTCGAGGACACACGCGATCTATGGTTTGGTGATCGGCAGAATTCATAACTATTTGAGAATTCTTTAATCATTATATGTCACTCAAGAAAGCTTTGGCGCGCTTCTTCATCGTCGTTGCTCTCGAACTGTTATTCCTTCGGCACAAGTTTGACCTGCTTGAGCATGAGGATTACGGGAACATGGGTGAAACGTTTGTGTATAAGTTCGAAGCCTTTCGCCTGTACGTCATTAACGACAGAGGGGATTACTACGCGGAGTTAGCCCCGGACGCGCTTACGGACGTATGGAAGCTATCACTCATCCTTGAGTATCTGGGCGTCGCCAAGGAGGGGAAAGAGTTCACGAAACACGGCCTTTTCTCCCTGGGGAAGGAGTTGTGGTTGTTGAGCCGGAACATGGGTGGGGTGCGCGAGTTAATCGAAGGGAATAATTCCAGCCACGCCAAATCAAAGTTGGATGAGCTCGAAGCCATGAAGTTAGAGCAGTTCGTCGAGCGTCATAAGCGAGCAGCGGGACGTTAGAACTGTAGAGAGTTTACTCTGGTTGGCGTGCAGCCTAGGTTACTCATTTAACCGGTAATTAATTAAAGCGGTTCGAGAGTGTCTGGTGACGTTTTATGATTTTCCGGCTGAGCACTGGGAGCACATCAGGACCACGAACCCGATCGAATCAACTTTTAGTACGGTGAGATTGCGGACCACCAAGACGCGCGGTTGCGTCTTACGTGCCACGGCTCCACGTTCAACTGGCGCGGCAGTTTTATTTCTTCAACGCGATAACCTGTCAGCTTTAGCTCAGTCGCAGGTCGAGAAGACTTCGCTTCGCTGATCACCTTGCCGGGTACAGAAAGTAATTCTCGCAAACGGACCTCCCGATCAGGATTTCGTTGTGCAAAAACGTCGGGCCCACTAACAAACAGGAAGGGTAAGACCAGCAGCATAATCGCCAGACGGCGATACAAAAGACTTCGTGTCATTACAGGAATCTTCTTTTGATAAAAGTCGACAGACAGTCCGAACACGGGCTGGGCTTTTGGGAGGTCTACTTGTCGGGTTGGACGGGCGATACGTTAATGCGATTCGCGGTGGGTGTCAAACTCTTAGCCGCGGATTCACGCGGATAAACGCCGATCTGCGTTCATCCGCGTAAATCCGCGGCTACAAACTACGAAACAGTGTATTTACAAACGACGATGATATCCTGAATCGCGTTTGGATCCACGCGGTCCTGAACGTTGCGCCACGCATTGAGAGTGAAGGGGCCGGGATCGTTGTTTAGGTTCTTCGTCCCGCGCACCATTTCATTCCAATTGCTCAAGAACAGCGTTTCACCACTCGGCGGTCCGGGTGCGGTTGCGCCTGCGGCCAGTGCGATCTTCATCGTATTCTCGTTGTGACCAGAGTTAGGCTTCACTTTCACAAAGACGTCCATCGTCTTGATCTTGATCTCCCTCCCCTGGAACAGGAACGGGAATCGCTCCTGCGTGAAAGCTGCCGTCAGACTCTGAACATTGCCTTCCGGCGCGTTCAGAAAACGTGACCACTCCGTCGAGAACTCATGACGCAAGCTGAACATCTGCGTCAAACCACGCGCGCCTTCAATGCGAATGAAGTCGTTGAGCGCGGCCTGCAACTCCTGATCAGCCTGTGCTTTGAGCTGCGTTCCGCCGTTACGCGATGTGTAACGCACGTGCAACACGACATCGGAGATAGTGTTGTAGTCGAATGACTTGAAGTTCTTCGGCATTTCGATACGCCACGTGCTGATCGCGCCCTGTCCTTCGAACGGCAGGTAGCGCTCGTCATGCAGGTTTGTTTCAAACATGCCGCTGTCATTCTGCGCACCACTCGTCACGATCGACTGCACCGTTCCCACACTGTCTGCGAAGCGCGGATCGTCAGCCTGGCGACCGTACTTGTTAATCAAAAGTGTGTTGCTGTGACGAATACTGCTGCTCTGCAACGTGAGCGTGCAGTTGATGCCGCTGTATGGACCAGCCACACACGGGACCGTAATACCGACTGACTTAATCCGGCGCATGTAATGACCGGTGTAATCGATGTCAAACAACGTCTCAGGCAGCGTCACAAAACACTCACCCGTTTGCTTCAATTTCACCAGGCTGACCGGGTCGATCGACATTAGCGAAACGTGTTTGACGATCTCATACTCGCGCTTGTTTTGATCGAGATAAGCGACTTCCATGCGCTTGAGATCGTAGGAGAGACGCTCGCCAGCGAGCAGGCCCTTCTTCAAGCTATCCCAGTAACCAAACTGAATGAAGCTTGACTCTCTCAGACCGAGCTCGTGTCGATACGCACATTCCGCACGTTTCGCAACGTCGTAGGCGAGTTGATAACTCTGGAAGTAAATTCCGGAGATCTGCCCGACCATCCAATCGTAGAGCTCGCGATTGGTGAACTTGCTGCGCATGAACTCGTCGGCTTCCCGTGCGTTCTCCACTTGCAGATCGTGATTGCGCAATTCTTTCTCGGCAATCGCGACGCGAATATCAGACGCTGCGATCTGTCTCTCGATCTGCTCGAGTTCTTTATTAGCCAGACGCTCCTGGAGTTTCCAATCGTCGAAGCGACGCTGGTGACCACCCATCGTGCCGGCCATCGAACCAACGGTATTCAGTATGCCAACGACTTTGCCGATGGAGTTACTGAAACTCGTTATCGATCCTTCCAGATTCTCGCCGCCGTCTATTGGACCGGCGGAGAAAGGCAAAGACAAGTGGAAATTCGGAATCAGACTCAGCGCCCCACCCAAAGTGAGCATTGTTGCTTCATAAGACTGCAGGCTCAGAGTCGCTCCGGTAAGACTCAACTGCGTCGTCTCCCACTGATTCATGAAGGCGATATCACGATAGTAGTCGCGGCGCAGCGTGCTCATTTCCTTGCTTCGATCCAATTCGGCACGCGACTCTTTAGCCTCATCAAGCTGTCTTTCCTTGACGGCTCGCACCGCATTCAGCACCTTCATCTCGTGCGTCGAACGCAGCAGGGCCAGTGCTTCGGCATCACGCTTCTCGAGTGCGGAGAGCAACGCACCACCCAACGACTTCACTTCACCACACAGATCCCCCGCCTTTTGCAACATGACGTTGAAACGATAGTGTGGCAACGCGACATTGATATCGCTGAGCGCGCTCGCGATGTCCACTCCAACGACAGCCGCTCGGGCCAGCAATCCTGGATCGATCGGAGCATCGAATGTCGGCAGTGAACGAACAACGCCTTCGATGTTCTGGCAGTGACGAATCTTGAATAACCGATCCGCAACCGTATTCCAGTAACCAAGCAGTTTCTCGTTACCCGGAATTCCGAAGAACGGCATCAACGGCATACCGTCAGGACTGTCTTCATCTAACGGTGGCACAACTGACGGCGACAGAAAACCTTCGATCTCCACTGACGCATTGGCCAAACCATTCAATGATTCCTCATCGTCGAGACTGCGGAAAGTCTGCACCTTCGCCTTCGCGCGCGCCGGAATCTGTTCCGGACGGCGACCCAGAATTTGTGCGGCGAGAATGTAGAGCTGCGTCGCTTCGTTGATGGATTCAATCGTGTCGCGACGGAACAACTGATCGGCCCACGCAATGAGGTTGTCGATGTAGCGCATGACAACCGCTTTCATGTAGGTCACTAAACGCAGTCTCGCGATCACGTGTGGCCTGAATGGATTGGCTTGCCACGCCTGGATCTGCTGCGAGACCGCTGGACTCTCAAACAAGTCTTCGAGAGTTTGCGTGCCCTTCTTTGCTTGCGTGTAGAACGGCATGACACGCCAGAAGCGTTCCGGCCCGGGCGTGGTCGGGTTGTCAGGCGAGTCGGTCGTCGTCGGATCGAAGATGTAGTGAAACCACTTCTGCGCCTCTTCGAAGCGTTGGTTCTTGCTCAACTGCGTCGCAATCATGAAAGGCGTGTGGAAGAACAGTTCCCAATTGTAGAGCGAGTAAGCACCGCTATACGTGAAGTCGACATCTTCGCTCGGTTTGGCATCGATATCCACTTGATCTTCATCGGGTGAATAGTCGTCAAATGCGACTCCTGAATCTGTCACCCGTTGATTCGCAAGAGTTAGCAGTCCACTGATTCCTCCACGATTTAGGGATTTGACGAAACTACTAACCAGTGGATGGTAGAACGTGCTGAAGGTAATGACGTTCTTGTCTTCGTCTTTAGTGACCAGATAACCGTGGAGATCGTCCTGGAAGAACGCCGGGTACTCCAACGTCTTCGCCGTGTAGCTCTGGTGCAGCGGCAACAGACGGAACGGCCAGGGAGTTGCTTGAAGTATCCGTGTGTCTAACAGACCGTCGTTGTTCGGATTCTGACTCTCGACCATCATCATGTTCTCGAAGAGCGTTCCGGCGATCGGATCGATCTTAGAGCTGGCATTTGATTCGGTAAGTACGCCCATGCTTTGCTGGCCATCATCAAAAGAGAACGTCACTATGGCCTGCGATGGATCGGTGGTCTTTATGGTAACCGTACCGGTCGCCGGCGGAATCGTCACGAGATTGAAATTGCAATACGCTTCGCTAAGGATTACGCACACGCGATGTTCAGCAATCTCGATCTGGTTTGGAGGATCACCAATTAATTGCGGGACGGGCGCCAGCGTGCTTTCTAGTCCGACCAGGGCTTTCGCCGAGTCGCCATTCTTGCCTATAAGGTTCGGCGAGTGGAAGTCATCGTCGATAAAGCATTCTGACTTCTGTCCTACATTCCTTATGCCTTGAGGCTTGTAAACCGCGGCTGCCAACCAGTACTTGAACGTAGCAGTTGTACTCGTGTTTTTGATATCGACTGTGCCATTGTCGTTTAGTCTGATTTTTTCGACTGTGGCGCCCCCGGAATCCTTCTTCCAGATCTCCACTTTAGTCACGTCGGACCGCGAAAACGCCCCGCCATTCACTTTCGCGTTCACAGACTTAGATTCTCCCGGGCCCAATGAGAACAGGAGCGTTTCCCTGATAGACCTTGTATCAACCGTTTCCGTCTTCAAC
>Ga0207712_10002112_pt1 | contig 13002 bp, 8 predicted proteins | sample KBSS44metaG_FD_184402 | JGI IMG/M metagenome (GOLD analysis project Ga0207712, IMG submission 184402) | Switchgrass rhizosphere microbial communities from Kellogg Biological Station, Michigan, USA - KBS S4-4 metaG (SPAdes) (version 2) | ecosystem: Host-associated > Plants > Roots > Rhizosphere >... | reverse complement strand
CAATCCTGTCTACGACTGACTTTGCATAAAGCGCTCCGCCAGTCTACCGTAACGCCATCATGTGTGGCAGGTTTACGCTTAAAACACCCGAGCGGGTAAAGTTCGAACGGCTCGCAAATACTTTCGATCTCGACAACATCATCCCTCGCTACAACATCGCGCCGACCCAAAACGTCCTCGCTGTCATCGAGCGCGACGCAGTCAGGGAGATCACAAACCTGCAATGGGGGCTCATTCCCTTCTGGAGCAAGGAAGCGAAAGGCTTCATCAATGCGCGCGTCGAGACGATCGATCAAAAACCAACGTTCAGCGAGTCGTTTCAAAGACGACGCTGCCTCATTCCCGCAGATGGTTTTTACGAATGGGAGAGAGTTGGTAAGAAGATCTCTCAACCCTACTACTTTCACCTGAAGAACGGCGCGCCCTTCACCTTTGCCGGCGTCTGGGACCGCTGGAAACAGAATGGCGACACGCTATACTCCTGCGCGATCATCACCACCACGGCGAATGAGCTCTTAGCTACAATCCATCACCGGATGCCAGTCATAATGCCGCCCGAATCACACGATCTCTGGCTGCACGAAGAATCGAGAGCGGCGGACTTGAAAGAGATCCTTGTCCCATTTCCCGCCTCGGAGATGACCAGTCACGCAGTAAGTCGCGACGTTAACGATACAAAAAGCGACGGCGAGCTGCTGCTGCAGCCAGTCGACCCGACGATAGGCGTCAATCTCAGACTGTTCTGATACAAAATTATTGTGCGGCCACGGCCTTTTGTGCCATCCTTGTAGCGGCCGTTCAACTCGCGCCAGCCCTACCCCTCATAGATAAATCCTTGAAATTCAAGAGGTCAATATGACAACACGTAAAACTGTTGGCTGGCTGGTGTTCGCCGCCCTCGCGGTGATCTTCATTCTACAGGTGCCCCGCATCGCGGCTCGTGGCTACATACATCTCGGCTCTTCTTACCTCGCATTGAAAAAATATGGACAGGCCGAAAAAGCGTACCTGCACGCGAAAGCCCTCGCGGACGACTCATGTGCGGCATGCGGATTGGGAATGACTTATAGCGCCCTCGGCCGTCTCGACGACGCTGAAAAGGAATTTCAGCGAAGTATGCGTCTCAATCCCAACGATGCTTGTCCCTACGCTCAGTCAGGCACGATGTACTACGATCTCGGCAAGTATCCGGAAGCAATCGCCGCCTTCAAACGCGCTGTCGTGTTATGGCCAAGCTATGGGAGTTACATGCTCCTCGGCAACTCGTATGTTTACACGAGAGAATACGAACCGAGTATTGACGCTTACAAAAAAGCGATTCAAATCGATCCGAAGAATGAGCGTGCTTACTACCAACTCGGAATCTCCTACGACTATCAACAACGATACGAAGAGTCGATCAAGGTCTACAACGATGTACTAAAGATCGATCCCGGCCACGAAGGAGCTCGCTATTACTTAGCCATCGCTTACGCCGCGCGGCACAACAAACGCGCCGCAATCGAGCAGTATGAGATTCTGCGAAAGAACAATGCGGAGTCCGCGGCTGATCTGCTCGAAGCTATTAATTTGGCGGAGAAGCGGCAGAAGGGTAAAGAGAAACTCTATTTCGTTCCGTTGGGCAATTTCTCGACAGCTTCGTTAACTAAATTCGCCAACTCCAGCAAAGAGAAAACCGGCATCGAGGTGATTGTCACTCAGCCGGTTCCTTTCGCGCTTACGACCGTTGACAAGCGACGCCAGCAGGTTATCGCTGAAGAAGCGATCAACTTAATGAGGGCCCATTATCCAGAGCTTGCGTCAGATCCAAATGCGATTGTAATTGGTTTGACTAACGAGGACTTGTTTATCCGCGGGAATGATGACCAATACGCTTTCTGTTACAGGATGCTGGCCCGATTCGCGGTAGTCTCTTCCGCGCGCATGGATCCGGCTAATCTCGGGGGCGCGGCTAACGATCTTGTAACCGAAACTCGAATGCGCAAGATGCTCTTGAAGAATATCGGCATTCTCTACTATCACATGCCTATAAATCACGATCCGAAGAGTGTGCTATACGAGGATGTTGAGGAAGTAAAAGATCTAGATGAGATGGGCGAAGACTTCTAATCAGGACTTTCACGCAAAGACCGCAAAGACGCAAAGGCGGGTAAATGCTTCGGGCGCGCCTTTGCGTCTTTGCGATCTTTGCGCCTTTGCGTGAAACTTTCTCTCTGATTACGCAAATGCTTTTTCCGCAGCCTCTTTCAGCGCCGCAGACATCTGTCGATACGGCGCGGCGCCGTGACTGATTCTCGCGACGCCCAGTTGGGCCATCGTCTTTGGCGGCGGAGTATCCGGAAGAACGAGGATGTTCACCGGTAGTGACGAACGCCCGCACAGTTTCTCGATCAACTCAGGATCTCTCAGTCCCGGCGCAAACAATCCACTGGCGCCAGCTTCAGCATAGGCATCGGCACGTCGCAGAGCTTCCTCTAGCTCACTCTCGTTGTGCTGCGCCGGATACGTCTTCAGAAACACATCCGTACGCGCATTAATGAAGAACGGAATCGAAGTCTCATCAGCCGCTTCGCGAATCGCTTTGACTCGTGCTGACTGATCTTCAATCGTTTGCAATTCTCTGCCACCCATAATTCGATCTTCGAAATTTATTCCGATCGCACCGGCTGCGATCACGTTCCTTATATTCTCTTTCAGCCCCGAAAGCCCCGTCGCATAACCAGTCTCAAAATCGAGCGTGACCGGCAGCGCGACACTCTCGACGATTTGTTTGATATTCGTCAGTACCAGTTCCAAAGGAATTGCCTCGCCATCGTCGAAACCATGTGCGGCTGCGACAGACCAACTGCCGGTCGCGATCGCTTTTGCGCCAGCCTGTTCTAACGTTCGAGCGCTGCCGGCGTCCCAGATGTTGTACAAGATTACGGGCGTGCCTTTTACGTGGAGGCTCTTGAAAGTCTCGGCTTTTTCTTTTTGGTTCATGATTGTGGTTGGGGTCGCGTGATTCCGAGTTTACGGAGTCGATGATTGAGCGTTGTGCGATTGACACCGAGTCGCGCGGCGGCGCCGGCTGGGCCACCGATCACCCATTTCGACTCGCTGAGCACTCGCAGGATGTGTTCGCGCTCGACGGATTCGAGTGTTGTTGATCCGTTGAGGTGATTTGCAGGCCGCGTTGATTGCTTCAACTCCCCGAGCGGAATCTCCAAACTCGGCCCACGAGATAGAATCACACCACGCTCGACGAGATTCTGCAGCTCGCGAATGTTTCCAGGCCAATGATAGTTAACTAACGCAGCCATCGTTTCCTTCGGCACGCTCTCGATCCGGCGCTTCATCTGCTGCGCAAACTTGTTCGCAAAGAAGTGAACGAGGAGCGGAATGTCTTCCGGCCGCTCGCGCAACGGCGGCACATTGATCGGGAAAACGTTCAGCCGGTAATAGAGATCGCTGCGAAACTTCTTTTCTTCAACCATCTGCTCGAGAGTCGCATTCGTTGCCGCAACTACGCGAACATCCACTCGCAACGTGCGCGAGCTGCCGAGCCGCTCAAACTCCTGCTCCTGCAACACACGCAGCAGCTTCGACTGCAACTCGGGCGGAATGTCCTCGACTTCATCGAGAAAGATCGTGCCCTGATGCGCAAGCTCAAAGCGTCCGATGCGTCGATCGATGGCTCCGGTAAACGCGCCTTTCTCGTGTCCGAATAATTCGCTTTCCAGAAGTCCGGTGGGAATAGCCGCGCAGTTTACTTTCACGAGCGTTCGCTCGCGACGGTCGCTGAGATTGTGAATGGCGCGCGCGATCAGCTCCTTGCCAGTGCCCGTTTCACCGTAGATCAGGACAGTTGAGTCAGTGGTTGCGACTGTCTCGACGTTCTGCAACACACGCTTCAACACCGAGCTCGATCCGATGATCTCTTCGAAGTTGTACTCCGTGCGAATCTCTTCTTCGAGATAGAGCTTCTCCTTCTCGAGCTTGTTCTTCAGCGTTTCGATCTCGTTGTACGCAAGCGCATTCTCGACCGCAATCGCAACCTGTTTCGCGACCTGCTCGAATAGCTCGGCAGCTTCAGTTGAAAACGCATGTTCTCGACGGCTCTTGATTGCGAGCACGCCGAGCGCGCGATCGCGAAAGATCAAAGGCGCCGCGCAGCCCGACGCGAAATCGGAGCAAGCAAGACGCGAATCTTCACTATTGCGATAGTCAATGACGACTGTTTTCCGCGTCGTGAATGCCTGACCAATCGGATTCCCTTCAAACGGCACCACTTTGTCCGTCGTACATTTCTCGTCGTGTTCCGGAAAATCAAACGCCGCTACACGCAATTCATTTTTCGTCTCATCGTAGAGCGTCAACGCGGCGGCTTCGTGCGGCATCACCGGGCTCATTGCAGACGAGATCGCTGACAACAACTCACGCAGATTGAGATTCGAGACGAGCGTGTTGTTGACCTGCAAAAGCAACTGCGACCGATCGCGTTCGCGCGCGATCTGCTCTCGTTGGAATTGTGCTTCGACGGCGACGGCAATCTGTCCGGCGACGAGCTGCGCGAAATCGATATCGAAATCGCGATAAGCGCCCACTTTCTCACTCCAAAGGTTCAGCGCGCCGAGTTTTTGATGAACCGTGCTCAGCGGGATACAGCAGACTGATTTGATTCCCTGCTCCCTGATGATTTGCGCGGCGGGAAATCGGAAATCCTCGTCCAGATCGTCGATGATGATTGGCGTTTGAGTTTTCCAGACGTGACCGTTAATCGACTCGTCGACGGAGACTTCCGTCGACTCTTTACCCACCCAACGAGCCGTGGCGCAGCCCTCCATGATGTACGAGCGCATCACATCGCCACCGTCTTCGTGCAGCATCACCGCCATGTCGCGAAACGGGAAGAGATTCTCGAGACGACACGCGAGCTCGTGGAAGAGCTCTGACAAATCATGATGCGAAGTGATGGCCTTCGAAAGTTCTAACAGGGTAAGGAATTTCTGCGTTTGCTGATCGCCGGCCACGACCTGAACAGCATGGAAATTCATGACTCGATTGTGCACCAAAATTCGTTTAGCCGCAAAAAGGCACAAAAAGCACAAAAATTATTAATGTGCACCTTAACGTTATTTGCGGCCAGGGAGTTGCATATTGCGCTATCACCATCGTGATTAGAATTACTGCTCAACAAGAATCATCGACGACGAGGCTTTTTCTCGAAGGTAAGCTCGCCGGGCGTTGTGTCGACGAATTGGACAAGTGCTGGCAGACGCGCCCGTCCGAGGAAGCCGCGCTGCTGGTTGATTTGACGAATGTTAGTTTCGTCGATGACCACGGCAAAGAGCTTTTGGCCCGCATGCACAACAAGGGAATCAAGCTGTTTTCGACCAGCCTGATGACGAAGTGTTTGATTGAAGAAATTGAAAACACTGCGACCACGAGTGGCGACCACATATCGTCACGTGACCAGTTGTTGTCACCTCACCACCGCTAAAACCAGCAAACATACTAAGAAAGCTATTGGCAAAGCTCTTGCTGTGTCATTGGACCAACACGCACACGGTCAAGTAGTTCAGGAGGAAATCAGGTGAGCCGTTTAAAAGGACTACAGTCAGTTTTAGCAAAACACAAAATACTTACGTTTGCTTTGGCGATCGTATCGATCCTCGTAGTGGCGGCGCTTTTGGGTTTCGCGCGCTCGAATAAACCAGCGGCGGCAGCGCCACGGCCGCTCGAAGTCGAAGTCGTCCCGGTCGAGCAAACCAACGTGCCAATTTACAAGGAATGGATTGGCACGACCGACGGAATGGTCAACGCGGAGATCAAAGCGCAGGTGAGTGGTTACCTGCTGCGGCAGGACTTCAAAGAGGGCTCGTTTGTTAAGAAAGGTCAGCTCTTGTTTGAGATCGACCCCCGACCGTTTCAGGCAGCCGTAGATCAGGCGAACGGGCAGGTGGCCCAGTTCCAGGGACAGCTCGAGCAGGCAACTTCTCAGGTCGCGCAAGCGGAAGCGCAACTTTCGCAGGCGAATAGCCAGTTGTCGCAAGCGCAAGCGCAGTTGGCCCAGGCTGAAGCAACCCAGGTCAAGACGCAGCTCGACGTCGACAAGTATCGACCGCTGGCGGAGCAGAAGGCCGTCACGCAACAGGAATACGACAACGCAACGCAGGCGAATGTGGTGTCGAAAGCCCAGGTTGAGGCGGCGAAAGCCGGGGTTGAGGCAGCGCGCGCGCAACTCGCTAATGCGAAGGCGCAAGTGGGCACTGCGAAGGCAGGCATCTCGACGGCCAAAGGCCAGCTTGAAAACGCGAAAGCCACGGTTAATACCGCCGTACTGAATCTCGGTTTTACAAGAATCACAGCGCCGATCGACGGAATCGTTGGCATTGCCACCGCGCAGGTCGGCAACCTCGTTAACACGACGAGTGGTCCACTGACGACTGTATCGACCGTCGATCCGATCAAGGTTTATTTCACACTGAGCGAACAGGAATATCTGGGTTACAGCAGACAGAACGGGCAGTTGGACCAGCTCGAGCTGATACTTGCTGATGGGACGACGTATCCGGAGCAAGGCAAGTTCTATTTCGCGGATCGAGAAGTGGATCCGAAGACGGGCGCGATACGCATGGCGGGCGTGTTTCCGAATGCCGGGAATCTGTTGCGGCCGGGGCAGTACGGGCGCGTGCGTGCGGTCACGAGTGTGAAAGAGGAAGCGTTGCTCGTTCCGCAAAGAGCGGTGACTGAGCTACAGGGGATTTACCAGGTGGCTGTGGTTGAGCCGAACAATCAGATCAACATTCGTGCGGTGAAGCTCGGTGAGAAGAGTGGATCGATGTGGGTTGTTGAAGACGGCCTCACGCCAGGGGAGTCCGTTGTGGCTGAAGGAACGCTGAAAGTTAGACCAGGAATGACCGTATCGCCGAAGCCGTTCGTCAAGGGTTGACAGCACGGGCGGCCACGGAGGGCCGCCCCTACAGTTGTAGTCGATCACGCTAAGAACAACTGTAGGGGCGGCCCTCCGTGGCCGCCCGGTTCCGAGGGAAACAAATGATCTCTAATTTCTTTATCAAACGTCCGATCGTTGCGATTGTGATCGCGATTCTGACCGTGATCACGGGATTGATCGCGATGTCGGGTCTGCCGCTGGCGCTCTTTCCCGAGATACTGCCGCCGCAGATCATCGTCTCGACCAATTACACCGGCGCAGACGCCGTCACGATCGAGCAATCTGTCTCGACGCCAATCGAGCAACAGATGAATGGCGTCGACAACATGCTGTACATGCAGTCGATCAACGCGAACGACGGCAGCCAGCAGTTGCTGGTCACATTCGGCGTCGATACTGACGTCAACATCGATCAAGTCAACGTTCAGAATCGACTGGCCCAGGCCCAACCCAACCTCCCGACCGACGTGAATCAATTCGGCCTGACCACCCGTAAATCGACGAGCCTGCCGATGCTCGTCTTCTCGCTCTACTCGCCGAATCAAACTTACAATTCGCTCTTCCTGGCGAACTACGCAAACATCAACATCAACGATGTGCTCTATCGCGTACCGGGTGTCGGCGAAGTCAGAGTGTTTGGTTCGAGCGACTACGCGATGCGTATCTGGGTGAAACCAGACGTACTCGCGAAGCTGGGCCTTGGCGTTCCCGATCTCGTGAACGCGGTGAAGCAACAGAGCAACGTGAATCCTTCCGGCCGTGTCGGCGCCGCGCCCGCGCCGGCGGGAATGGAGAAGACTTACACCGTTCGAGCCCAGGGCCGTCTCGAAACTCCTGAAGAATTCGGCCAGGTCATCGTGCGCGCAAATAATGACGGCTCAGTTGTGCGCTTGAAAGACGTCGCGCGCATCGAGCTCGGCGCGCTCAATTATCAACAGAGCAACCGCATGAACGGCCAACCGAGCGTGATCGTTGCGGTCTTTCAATCGCCCGGATCGAACGCACTCGCAACCGCAGACGGCCTTAGAAAAACGATGTCGGAGCTGAAGCAGCGCTTCCCCAGCGACCTCGATTACGCGGTCGTGTTCGACACAACACGACCCGTAAGCGAGGGCATGAAGGAAACGGTACAAACGCTGCTCGAAGCGATGGTGCTCGTGATCATCGTCGTGTTCGTGTTTCTGCAAAACTGGCGCGCGACGCTGATTCCAGTCATCGCTGTGCCCGTCTCGCTGATCGGAACGTTCGCAGTCTTTCCCCTGCTGGGTTTCTCAATCAACACGCTCTCGCTGTTTGCCTTCGTACTTGCCATCGGACTCGTAGTCGACGACGCGATCATCGTCGTGGAAGCAGTCGAGCATCACATCGAGCAAGGTAAATCACCGCGCGACGCGACAATCCAGGCGATGAAGGAAGTCGGCGGACCAGTGATCGCGATCGCGCTGATCCTTTCGTCCGTGTTCTTGCCAGTCGCGTTCATGGGCGGAATTCAAGGCCGGCTCAACAATCAATTCGCGACGACGATCGCGGTGTCGATGTTGATCTCGGCATTCAACGCACTGACGCTCTCGCCGGCTCTGGCGGCATTGCTCTTAAAGCCGCGAAAAGAATCGAAAGGCATAGCCGGCCGCTTCTTCCGTGGCTTCAATCGCGTGTTCGACAAAGTGATGCACGGTTATCTCAACTGGAGTCACGCGATTCTTCGCAAAGCCGTCATCGGCGTCGTGATCATCCTCGGTTTCACTCTTGCCGATGCGTACCTGGGATACAAGATGCCGACGAGTTTTCTGCCGGAGGAAGATTACGGCTACGCGATGTTGCACGTGCAGCTTCCGCCCGCGGCGTCGCTCGAGCGAACGGACCAGGTGCTCAAGAAAGTCGAAACGATCCTCGCGCACACTGACGGCGTCGAGTATTACACGAGCATCGGCGGCTTCAGTTTGTTGAACCGTATTTCCGCGAGTTACCAGGGTTTCTTCTTTATGAGCTTCAAACCCTGGGACGATCGAAAGTCGAAGGAGCAGCAAGCGCAGGCAATCATTCAGAAGATCAACGGCGAGCTGGCTACGCAGATTCCGGAAGGGATGGCGTTTGCTTTCATGCCGCCGTCGATTCCCGGCCTCGGCAGCGCGGGCGGGTTCTCGTTGTGGCTGCAGGATCGTAGCGGCGGATCGGTCGAGTTTCTCGATCAGAACGTGAAGACGTTTCTGGCTGCGGCGCGCAAACGTCCGGAGCTCGCGGGTGTGATTACGCAGTACTCAGCGGACGTGCCACAGATTTTTGCGGATGTAGATCGCGACAAGGTGCTGAAGCAAGGTGTTGAAGTCGCCGATGTCTACCAAACACTGCAAGCGTATCTCGGTGGTCTATATCTCAACCAGTTCAATCGCTTCGGCCGGCAGTGGCGCGTGTTTCTGCAATCGGAAGGTGAGATGCGACGCACCGAGCAGGACATCGGCAATTACTACGTGCGAAACAAAGACGGTGAGATGGTGCCGCTGTCAGCACTCGTAACCACGCGCAGCATCACCGGACCTGAATACACGAACCGCTTCAATCTTTATCGCAGCGCGCAGATCATCGGCGCCGCCGCACCGGGGTATAGCTCGAGCCAGGCAATGGCGGCGCTCGAGGAAGTCGCGCGCGATACGTTGCCGCGTGAGATGGGTTACGACTGGGCCGATCTTTCGTACCAGGAGAAACAGACCACCGGAGCCGCGATGAAGTCACTCGCGCTGTCGCTCATCTTCGTCTTTCTGATTCTTGCTGCGTTGTATGAGAGCTGGTCGCTTCCGTTCTCCGTCTTGCTGACAGTTCCGATCGCACTCTTCGGCGCGTTCGTCGGATTGTTCTTACGAGGCTATGACCTGGGCGTCTACTCACAAATCGGTCTCATCGTCGTGATTGGACTCGCTGCGAAGAACGCGATTCTGATCGTCGAGTTTGCCAAGACTGAGTTTGAGAAAGGACGCGACTTGTTGGACGCAGCGTTGGAAGGCGCGCGTTTGCGACGACGGCCGTTGCTGATGACTTCAATGGCGTTCATCGCGGGCTCTTTGCCGCTCTGGTTTTCAAGCGGCTCAGGTGCAGAGGCGCGAAAAATATTGGGAACGGTCGTGGTCTCGGGAATGTTGGCCGACACACTGATCGCGAGCTTCTTGATCCCGGTGAGTTTCTACGTGGTCGAGAAAGTATCGATGCGGTTCGGCAAGAAGCACCGCGAAGAAGATGGGACCACACAACTGCAACCCGCATCAGGAGACTAAGAATGGTTTGTCACGTCAGAACAATAAAACATTCCCACGAAAACAGGCAGAGATCCTGGGGCGCCAACCTCAGGCTCCGTTTATTTGCCTGCCTCGTGGGCCTGTTTTTCCTACTGGGTACTGTAAATAGTCAACAACGCCAGTCTTCCACAATTCAACCGCCTGCGAACTTTCGCGGCGCTGATCCCGTTTCGGATCAAACTTCGATTGGCGATCTGAAATGGTTTGAAGTGTTCAAGGATCCAGCACTACAGGATCTCGTCAAGACTGCGATGGTCCGTAACTACGATCTTCGTGCGGCTGTTACGCGCGTCGATGCGGCGCGAGCGAATCTCGGCCTCGCACGCTCTGAACAGTTTCCGCAGTTTAACTTGAGCACGGATGTGACGAGCACGCGCACTTCTCGAAACGGCCAGCTTGCTATTCCAGGTCAGGGTGGACGATCGCGTAGCTTCGGCAGCGTCCTTCTCAATCTGTTGACGTTTGAGCTGGATGTTTGGGGACGAGTGCGCCAACAAACAAAGGCTGCGCGCGCCGAGCTGCGAGCTTCGGAGGAAGATCGCAAAGCGGTGATGACCACCGTGGTCGGCGACGTCGCGACCGGCTATTTCAGTTTGCTCGAGCTCGACAGTGAATTGGAGATCGCGAAGCGCACGCTCTCGGCGCGCGAAGAGTCTCTCCGTCTCATCCAGTTGCGGCAACAGGGCGGCCTCGCGACGATGTCAGACGTTCGCCAGGCCGAAGAGCTCGTTTACCAGGCGACACAAACTATTCCCGATACCGAACGCCTGATCGAGCAGACCGAGAACCAGATCAGTTTGTTGCTGGGGAATAATCCGAGCGCGATTTCGCGTGGCCGGTCGCTGGCCGAACAGGAAGATCTGCCTGCTATACCGCCGGGTCTTCCGTCGTCGCTGCTCGAGCGGCGTCCTGACATACGCGCGGCTGAAGAGAACCTTGTGGCCCAACAGGCGCTCGTGTCTGCGGCGAAGAAAGCTTACTTCCCGCGCATCAGTTTGACGGGACTACTGGGATTTCAGAGCGATCAGCTTTCGAGTTTGTTTAGTGGTCCAAGCCGCGCATGGACGTTCGTGCCGCAGATCACTCAGCCACTCTTTACCGGTGGGCGACTCAAGTCGGACGTGAAGTTTGCGAAGGCGCAGCAGCAACTGGCTGTGATCCAGTACCAGCAAACGATTCAAAATTCATTCAGAGAGGTGTCAGACGCGCTGGTCCAGTATCGAAAGGTTAAAGAGATCCGGGTTCAGCAAGCGCTGCTGGTTGATACTCTCCGCGATCGATCGCGGCTGGCTTATCTCCGATACGAAGGTGGCGTCGATTCGCTGCTCAACGCTCTCGACGCCGATCGCGAGCTATTCAACGCCGAGCTCGATTTGACGCAAACGAAACGCAACGAGCTGTTGTCGCTGGTGCAACTCTACAAAGCACTCGGTGGCGGCTGGCAATAAGTCGTTTGACAGGATTTACAGGATTACTCAGGATTTACATGTTTATCCTGAAAATCTTGTAAATCCTGTCTACAACAGATCTTCAACAACAAACGTTAGAGCAATAAATATCAACACGACACCACCGATCAAATCTGCTCTGAACCGCAATAAGTTCACGGCCGTTCTTCCCAATAGCAATCCAGCTAACGACAGTAGCGCGCTCATCACACCGATGATCGTAACGGACAGCAGTATCGGAAAACCGATCATTCCCAGCGTCGTCCCGGCGATGAGATTGTCCAGGCTCAGCGTCAGCGGTAACCCGAGCACCATCCATCGATCCGTTTCGCCCGTTTCCGTTCCCGCACAACGCTGCGCGATGTAGATCACGTAAACACCGTACGCGCACAATAGCAACGGCCCGATATGCTCAACCCACGGGCCGACAGTTTGGAGCAGCGACTTACCAATCAATAACCCAATCAACGGCGCAAGCGCATCGCAAACACCAAAAGCAATCACGATCTGAAGCTGTCGCAAACGACTGAGCTTCAACGTACCGAGCCCTAGCGACACGCGGAAGCTGTCGAGACTCAACGCAAATCCCAGTAGCAGCAGCGTTATCATGTCGCCATCCGCCAGATCTTCCCCGTTGCCGGTTCAGCGCTCACACCACCATTCTCGATCATCTCAAAACTTCCAAAGTCGAGAACATACAGCGCGCCATCATTGAGTTGAACGTCGATCGGTCTCAGTAATCCATCCTGTACAAACGGGTGCATGCTCCAATCACTCGTATCGACTCGCACGACCGAACGTCCAACCTTTGGACCCGAAGGCGCAGTCATCGGCGCCTCATCGCCAAACAGCGCCACGAACAGATCTCCCGCCGGCCCAACGGCAAATTTCACCGCCGCAGTATGCGTTGGGAAATTCAGCAAAGCCTTCTCCGGCGGCGGCAACTCATCATGATTCGCGATCAAAAACGAAGGCGCGCCACCACGTTCCGGTTGAAATCGTGGGTCCGTGATCGGCACATCGCCGATGAAATCCGGCCAGCCATACCACGCGCCTTTATGTACTTCAAACAACATGTCAGGCACGTTTCCAACCGGACGACTGCCACGATCGTCCGCGCCCTGATCGATCGCGAGAAGCCGGCCGTCAGGAAGAAACCCAAGCCCGTAAGCATTCCGTAACCCCCACGCCACAAGCTCGAGCTCGCTCCCATCCTCGTTGCAACGCATTACTGAGCTCGTGCAAGGCAACTGCGCTTCAACCCGCTGCCCGCGCTCGGTGCGAACACCAAACGGCACGAACGCGCCAGTCTCCGTGCGGGCGTTTTCAC
>Ga0207712_10002111_pt1 | contig 13007 bp, 7 predicted proteins | sample KBSS44metaG_FD_184402 | JGI IMG/M metagenome (GOLD analysis project Ga0207712, IMG submission 184402) | Switchgrass rhizosphere microbial communities from Kellogg Biological Station, Michigan, USA - KBS S4-4 metaG (SPAdes) (version 2) | ecosystem: Host-associated > Plants > Roots > Rhizosphere >... | reverse complement strand
ATGACAACGCTCCGCCGTCTCCCGTCTCCCGTCTCCCGTCTCCCGTCTCCCGCTATTGCCACTGTGCCCGCATCTGATCGATGACCGCCAGGCGAATGTCGCGACGATCGCCCACCACCTCCACGCCCGGCGCGTCGCGCTTCAGGAACTCGATGCCCACCTCCGCCCCCGTCAGCAGATAGTCGCTGATCGCCACGCGATACATCCGCGCCGGGTCAATCGGCGCACCGCCTATCCGCCACCCCGCGGCCAAAGAGCCCTCGACACCGTCGCGCTGCAGAAAGCCGCCGCTCCCCACGTTCGCCTCACCCGCGGCGAGCACGCGGGCCAGCAGGTTCCCGCGCATGCGCACCTCCACCGTCTTGCCACCGAAGGGCAGGATGCGAATCACGTCGTACTGCGTGATCGGGCCCACTGGAAGGACGTCGTCGATGCGGATAGCGCCCGAGTTGAACACGGCGAGCTCCGCGTCAGGCACGTCGCGCCGCATCGCCGCACCGATCAGATCCGTCAGCCTGCTCCGTGTCGTTCGTACCGTCGCCTCACGACCATCGAGCAGCACTGGCGTCGTCGCCACGACCGCGCGCGGACGGAACCCATCGCGCTCGAAGCCGGCATACGCCGTGTCCACCCATTGGGCGACTACGCGGGCCACGGCACTGTCCTCCGCCATTCCCTGAACGATCGGCAGCAGGCGTGACGACACCTCGGCGCGCTGCCCCGTCGACGGCGGCCGGATGGTCACGATCTGCACCGACCGAACATTCGCATCGCCTTTGATCACGGGCGCGAAGCGTGGGCTTCGCCGCAGCGTGTAGTTCTCGTGCTCGTGCCCGCCTAACACGACGTCCACCTCGGGGTTCTCGACCAGCAGGCGCGCGTCGTCGTCGACGCTCAGGTGCGTCAGCGCGATCAGCACGTCCGCGGAGTCGCGAAGCAGCGCTGCCTCGCGCCGCGCCGCTTCGAGCGGGTCGGTCACCCGACTCCATGACGGACGATTGGATGGAATCACGACACCGAGGAACGCCACGCGAACGTCGCGGCCGCCGGCGCGAACGGTCCGGATCGCGTGAGGCAGCACCTTCGGAAACGGTTGCCCGGCGCTGTCCGTCACGTTGGCCGCGATCACGACGAACCGCGCCTCGTTCATGCGCGCAAGAAACGCATCGCGACCGATGTCGAACTCGTGGTTGCCGAGCACCGCGATGTCGAGGCCGACGGCGTTCAGCACGTCCACCATCTGACGGCCGTTCAGTCGCTGGCCGCCAACGCGCGCGGTGCCGATCGCTGATGGCGACACGAAGTCGCCGCCGAGCGTGGTGACGAGGGAAGGGAAGGAGTCGCGAAGCGCCTGGCGCAGGGCGGCTACCCGCGCCAGGCCGCCGCTTCGACCCGCTTCGACGGGCGTGATCTCGTAGACGTCGTTGAAGTGCAGGATGTGGATTGCGTCGGCACCGCTCGCGGCCGACGAAGGGACGGCGGTGGTGCTGGGCCGCGTCGGCGAGCACGCGACCCCGGCAGCGGCGACCACGACGCCGAGAAGGCGGACGAACGGCTTGACGATCATCATGAACCTCGGGTAGACTGCACGCCCAGGGAGTCGCGTCCCGATGTCTGCCGTCCGCCCGAGTCCGGGCGACGTCATCATCGACGCGGCTTTTTTCGTTTTCATCATACTACCGGCCATGCTGCTCACGATCTCGACGACGCATTCGCCCGCGACCGATCTCGGATACCTGCTCGCGAAGCATCCGGAGCGCGTGCAGTCGTTCGAGCAGTCGTTCGGCCGCGCGCACGTATTCTATCCCGAAGCGTCCGCGGAGCGAACGACCGTCGCGCTCCTCCTCGACGTCGATCCCGTCGCGCTCGTCCGCACACGCCGTGGGCCGGCCGGCGAAGGCGGCGCTCTCGAGCAGTACGTCAACGACCGGCCATACGTCGGGTCCTCGTTTCTGAGCGTCGCCATCGCGGACGTGTTCCGCTCGGCGCTGCAGGGGAAGAGTCGCGAGCGTCCCGAGCTGGCGGCGACGCCGATTCCCCTCGTGGCGCGGTTGCCGGTGCTCCCCTGCCGCGGTGGCGAGCCGTTCCTCCGGTCGCTGTTCGCGCCACTCGGCTACGAGATCGACGCCGTTCCGGTCGCGCTCGCCATGCCCGCGATGGCAGCGCCCGCCATCGATGTCGAGCCTAACGCGCCACCCGAGGCGGAGCGGAGTCCGTACCTCGCCGTCACGCTGCGCGCGACGACCACGCTGCAGGCGCTCCTCTCGCACGTCTACGTGCTCGTGCCCGTGCTCGACGACCAGAAGCACTACTGGGTGAGCGACGACGAGGTGGAGAAGCTGCTGCGCACCGGCGAGGGGTGGCTCGCGGCCCATCCCGAGCGGGACGCTATTGCACGGCGCTATCTGCGCCGGCGAGAAAACCTCGTGCGGGATGCGATCGAGCGGCTGACGGCAGACGAGGACCCCGTCGCCGACGAACGGCTGCCGGCAGCGGATGCCGAGGAGGCGACCGTCGAGCGCACGGTCTCGCTCAACGAGCAGCGGCTCGCCTCCGTCCTCGCCGTGCTCCGTGGATCGGGTGCGCGGCGCGTCGTCGATCTCGGGTGCGGCGAGGGACGGCTGCTCAAGCTGCTCCTCGACGATCGTCAATTCGAGGCGATCGTCGGCATGGACGTCTCGTATCGTGCGCTGGAAATCGCGTCGAACCGGCTGCGGCTCGACCGGATGCCCGAGCGTCAGCGGCAGCGCATCACGCTGCTCCACGGCTCGCTCATGTATCGCGACTCCCGCCTGACCGGTTTCGACGCCGCGGCGGTAGTCGAGGTCATCGAGCATCTCGATCCACCGCGGCTCGCGGCGTTCGAGCGCGTGCTGTTCGAGTTCGCGCGGCCGGGAACGATCGCGCTCACAACGCCTAACGCCGAATACAACGTGCGATGGCCGACCCTGCCGGCGGGACGGTTCCGGCACCGCGATCATCGCTTCGAGTGGACGCGCCAGCAGCTGACGTCCTGGGCGACTGGCGTCGCGGCCCGGTTCGGCTACGACGTGCGCTTCCTGCCCGTCGGTCCGGACGACGCGGAGGTTGGGGCGCCGACGCAGCTCTGCGTATTCACGCAGCGCGGCGCTGGTGGAATGGCCGACGATGACGTGGCCGGAACAGATCGCTCGGCGGAGGTGGCATCGTGAAGGTGTCCATCCCCGAGCTCTCGCTCGTCGTGCTCATCGGCACGTCCGGCAGCGGCAAGTCCACGTTCGCGCGGCGGCACTTCAAGCCGACGGAAGTGCTGTCGTCGGACTACTTCCGCGGACTCGTGTCCGACGACGAGAACGATCAGACGATCTCGACGCCGGCGTTCGAGACGCTGCACTTCGTAGCCGCAAAGCGTCTGCAGCTGGGCCGCCTCGTCGTCGTGGACGCGACGAACGTGCAGCCCGAGGCGCGGAAGCCGCTCGTCGAGCTGGCGCGTCGCCATCACGTGATCCCCGTCGCGATCGTCATCGACGTGCCGGAGCGTCTCGCGCACGAGCGGAACCAGACGCGCGCGGATCGCGACTTCGGCCCGCACGTCATCCGGCAGCAGCACTCCCAGCTTCGCCGCTCGCTGCGGAACCTCCAGCGCGAGGGGTTTCGTCACGTGCACGTGCTGCGCTCCGTCGCCGAGGTCGACTCGGCCGAGGTCGTGCGGGAGCCGCTCTGGAACAACCGTCGCTGGGACCACGGCCCCTTCGACATCATCGGCGACGTGCACGGATGTGCCGACGAGCTGGAGGACCTGCTCGAGCAGCTCGGCTACGTCGTGCCTGACGCCGCGGTCGTGGAGGGGACGACGCCGGCACGTCGCCACCCGGGAGGTCGTCGAGCCGTGTTCGTCGGAGACCTCGTGGATCGCGGGCCGCGCATTCCCGCCGTGCTCACGACCGTGATGAACTTGGTGGAGACGGGCGCCGCGTTATGCGTGCCGGGGAACCACGACATCAAGCTGATGCGCAAGCTTCGGGGTCGCGATGTGCAGATTACACACGGATTGGCGGACTCCATCGCCCAGCTCGACGGCGAGCCGCCGGAGTTTCGCGATCGGGTCCTGCGGTTCATCGACGACCTCGTGAGCCACTACGTCCTCGACGACGGGAAGCTCGTCGTCGCGCATGCCGGACTGAAAGAGGAGTACCAGGGTCGTGGCTCGGGGGCCGTTCGCGATTTCGCGCTGTACGGCGAGACCACGGGCGAGACCGACGAGTTCGGCCTCCCCGTGCGCTACAACTGGGCGGCCGAGTATCGCGGCAAGGCGGTGGTCGTGTACGGGCATACTCCGGTGCCGGAGCCGGAGTGGGTGAACGGAACGATCAACATCGACACCGGATGCGTGTTCGGTGGTCGGCTGACCGCGCTGCGGTGGCCGGAGCGTGAGCTCATCTCGGTCGCCGCGCGACGGACGTATGCCGAGCCGGCGCGTCCGTTCCTCGCGTTGCAGACCGACCCCGCGCTCACAGCACAGCAGGCACTCGACGACGTGCTCGATCTCGCCGACGTGCAGGGGAAGCGGATCGTCCACACGCGGCTGCATCGCACGGTGACCGTGCGCGAGGAGAACGCGACCGCCGCGCTCGAGGTCATGAGCCGCTTCGCCGTGAACCCCAAGTGGCTGATCTACCTGCCGCCGACGATGTCCCCGTCCGAGACGACGTCGCGCGACGGGCTGCTGGAGCATCCGGCGGAGGCGTTCGGCTACTTCCGCACGCAGGGCATTCCCGAGGTGATGTGCCAGGAGAAGCACATGGGGTCCCGAGCCGTCGTGGTCGTGTGCCGCGACGAGGATGTCGCACGCCGGCGTTTCGGCATCACGAACGATGGCGCCGGGATCGTGTACACGCGCACGGGCCGCCGGTTCTTCGACGACGGCGCGGTTGAGGAGGCGCTGCTCGGCATCCTGCGCGATTCCCTCGATCGCTCGTCCTTCTGGGAGGCGCAGTCCACCGACTGGGCGTGCCTGGACTGCGAGCTCATGCCCTGGTCGGCGAAGGCGCAGGAGCTCATTCGCCGTCAGTACGCGGCGGTCGGTGGCGGCGCGGCCGCCGCGTTAGGTGAGACCCTGTCGGCGCTCGCCCTGGCGTCGCAGCGCGGCGTCGACACCGCGGCGCTGGCGGAACGGTACGGCGAGCGACAGGTGCTCGCTCGTCGCTACGTGGACGCGTACTCGCGCTATTCCTGGCCAGTCTCGTCGGTGCACGATCTGCGTCTCGCGCCGTTTCACGTCCTGGCGACCGAGGGCGCGGTGCACACGGACAAGGATCACGCATGGCACATGCGGACGCTCGCCGCCGTAACGGACGCTGGGAGTCCGGTACTGTTCACGACGCGGCACCGTGTCGTGAACGTCACGGATCGCGCGAGCGAGGACGAGGCGACGTCGTGGTGGGAGGAGATGACCGCCGCCGGCGGCGAGGGCATGGTGGTGAAACCGATGTCGTTCATCGCCAGCGGGAGCCGCGGACTCGTGCAGCCTGCCGTGAAGTGTCGCGGGCCCGAATATCTCCGTATCATCTACGGCCCTGAGTACACGCTTCCCGAGAACCTGACGCGGCTCCGCCAGCGTGGCCTGCATGCCAAGCGCTCGCTCGCGCTCCGTGAGTTCGCCCTCGGCGTCGAGGCGCTGCATCGGTTCGTGCGACACGAGCCGCTGCGGCGGGTCCACGAGTGTGTCTTTGGCGTGCTTGCCCTGGAGAGCGAGCCTGTTGACCCGCGACTGTAATCGACGGCGTCGTGCGTCGTGCACGTGCGGCCGGCTTCAGTGTCTGGTCGTCGGGGCGTCCCGACGCCCCTCCTCCTGCCACGCCGGTGCCGACCGTCCGGCCGCCGCGCGTCTCGGACAGACCTTCGGTAGCTCGTAGCAAGCGCTCCCCCGCGCACGGGCGTGCCACCCTCGTAGGTGGCGCGCGCACACGCTGCGAGCTGGGCGCGCGCCGGCGAGCGGCGCGCGAGGCCGAGTCCCGATGCGTGCGCGGTGACGAGCAGCTTGCCTGCAGCGTGGGATGCCGTCAGGCGCGGGCGCTCGGCGGAGGAGGCGTACGCGCGTAGCCCGGAGACAGCGGGGCACCGCCACCATCCGCACCCGGGCCCCGGTGCCCGCTGGCTCCGAGCGTGAAGCGCGCGTCAGCCGACGGAGCCGAGTGCCCGCGCCTCGCGCCACGATGTAGCCCGCAGCAAGCCTGCGGCGCGACGGTGCCGAGCGCCCGCGCCGCGAGCTGAGGTCCACATTGGGGACTGGCGCAGTGCGCTCGCAGGCAGAGTATTCCAAGCGTAACCGCCTTTTCGCCGAGCCAATGCCACCGATGGATCATTCGAGGCCAAGCCGACGACGGAAGCGCGCTTGGCAGCGTGTGGCCACCATCCTGGCCGTGCTCGTGGCCACCGCCGCGTGTGGCACCGATGCGGCGCTCCGTCCGTCGTCGGACGTCATCACCGACCCCGCCAAGGCCGTCTTCGTGACGACCGACATCGAGCGCTTCTGGGCGGCCTACGACGCGGGCGGCGCGAACGGGACGGCGTCCGCGTTTCAAGTCGGGTACCTCGACCGCGGATCGAGCGGGCTGCGCGATTTCATCAGGTTACGCAACCTGACCGCGGCGAACCTCGTGAACATGGTGCGAACGTACCCACGCTACTTCGCCGACATTCGCGCCTCCACGCTCCGTCTCGCGACGGATGCGAGCGTGCAGAACCGTATCCGCGACAATTACCGGAAAATCGCGGACATGTACACCGCCTCCGTGTTTCCTCCGGTGACATTCCTCATCGGCCGCTTCAGCACCGGGGGCACGACGTCGACGAACGGGATGCTCGTGGGCCTGGAGTTCTACGCGATCACGCCATCGACGCCGCTCGACGAGCTGGGCCCGTTCCAGCGCGACAACGTCCGTCCGCTCGACAGCCTGCCGATCATCGTCGCGCACGAGCACGCGCATATCCTGCAGGGGCGAGCGGGTGGCATCGCGAGCAAGACGAACAAGAACCTGCTCGACCAGACGCTGCTCGAGGGCGGCGCCGATTTTGTCGCCTATCTGGTGACGGGCGGCAACATCAACGCGCGCCTGCAGGCGTACGCGATTCCGCGCGAAGCCGAGCTGTGGGCCGAGTTCAAGACCGCGATGCGCGGTACGGACATCAGTCGGTGGCTCTACAATCAGGGCTCCGCGACGGTCGATCGCCCGGGCGACCTCGGCTACTTCATTGGATATCGAATTGCCGAGGCGTTCTACGCCCGCACGGTGAACAAGCGCGAGGCCCTGCGCGCCATCATCGACGTGAGCAACTCCGACCTGTTCCTCTCGCAGAGCGGATACGCGCCGTAGGCGGGAACTGGGAACCGGGAACTGGGAACCGAGCCCGAAATTGGGGTCAGACTGGCTTTGTTGCATAAATGAACGATCGACGAATTCGGTTAGGCGGAAACGACGATTGTTCGCCAACCGGACCCCGCCGGTTCGACCACCTCACTGGGGTAGTCGAGCGGGCACACGCAGGCTCGGCCGAAGATTCGTCATTTATGCAACAAAGCCGGTCAGACTCGAATTACATCGTTTCGTCGCGGCCGACCCTCCGAACCACGTAATTCGAGGGCTGACCCGAATTTCGTTTGCGGCTGGTGGCAGCAGCGGGCAGCTCGGAGCACCAGCACGCGGCCGTCGGCGAACGGCAAGCAGCTGCAAGCAGCCAGCAGCGTGTCTCCGGGGGCCCGGACCGGTTATCGTTCGAATTCCCGATCCGTACGGCTACTGTGTCTGAAGACGTCACCCCGCCCGAAAGTACCGCCTCCGCGTTCGCCGAGCTCGGCCTCGATGCGCGCATCATCACCACCCTCGCCGCGCTGGGCTACGAGGAGCCGACGCCCATCCAGCGCGCCGCCATCCCCGTTCTCCTCGAGGGACGCGACGTGCTCGGCCAGGCGGCGACGGGGACCGGCAAGACCGCCGCGTTCACGCTCCCCCTGATCCAGCGCGCCGCACTCGGCGCCGGTGTGGTGGGCGGAGTCGTCGAAGGAGCGCTCACCGATGACGGCGCCGACGACGCCGCGATGGACTTCGACCGTCGCGGGCCATCGGTGCTCATCCTCGTCCCGACGCGTGAGCTCGCCATGCAGGTTGGCGAGGCGGTGCACAAGTACGGCAAGGGGCTCGGCATTCGTGCCGTCCCGGTCTACGGTGGACAGGAGATCCGACGCCAGCTCAAGGCGCTCGAGCGTGGCGCCGACGTCGTCATCGCGACGCCGGGCCGCGCGCTCGATCACATCCGCCGCAAGACGTTGGCATTGGGGGGCGTGCGGGCCGTCGTGCTCGACGAAGCCGACGAGATGCTCGACATGGGCTTTGCCGAGGACCTCGAAGCCATCCTCTCCGAGGCGCCCGCATCGCGCCAGACGGCACTCTTCTCGGCGACGCTGCCGACGCGCATTCGCGATCTCGCCGAACGTCATCTCAAGACCCCCGTGCGCGTCTCCATCCCCGCGGACCGTGGGGCCGAGGGAACGCTGCCGCGCGTGCGGCAGACGGCGTACGTAGTGGGCCGCGCGCACAAGACCGCGGCGCTCGGGCGCATCCTCGACGTCGAAGTGCCGACGCTCGCGTTCGTGTTCTGCCGAACGCGCACCGAGGTGGACGAGCTCACCGAGACTCTCAACGGCCGCGGCTATCGGTCCGAGGCGCTGCACGGTGGCATGTCGCAGGAGCAGCGTGACCGGGTGATGCGGCGCGTTCGCAGCGGCTCGACGGATCTCCTCATCGCCACGGACGTCGCGGCGCGCGGACTCGACGTCGAGCAGGTCTCGCACGTCGTGAACTACGACGTGCCCTCTGCGCCAGAAGCGTACGTGCACCGCATCGGACGCACGGGGCGCGCGGGCCGCGAGGGCATCGCGATCACGCTGGTCGAGCCGCGCGAGCATCGTCTGCTTCGCAACATCGAGCACGTGACGAAGCAGAAGATCGAGATCGCGACGGTGCCGACAGTGGCGGATCTCCGCGCGCGTCGCCTCGAGCTCACGCGCGGTGCGCTGGAGGAAGCGCTGCTCGAGGGCGAGGCTTCGCTCGAGACGTATCGCGTCGTCGTCAACGCGCTCGCCGCCGAGTACGATGTCGTGGACATCGCGGCAGCGGCGGTGAAGCTGGCCGAGGAGAGCCGTCTCGAAAGCGGCGCCGACGAGCAGGAGATTCCGGAAGCGCAGGTGCGCCAACGCTCCCGCGAGGGCCGCGACGAGCGCGGGCCGCGTGTGGATCGTCCGCCTCGCGCCGATCGTGGGGATCGTGGGGGTCGCTTCGAGCGGGAGCCACGGTTCGCGCGAGATCGCGGTGGCCGATCCGAGCGCGAGCCGCATGGCGATCGTGCGGCGGGTCGTCGTTCGCGCGGCCGGCAGAACGAATTCGACGTGACGCGCGTGTACGTCGGCGCGGGTCGCACGGCGGGCATTCGGCCAGGCGATCTCGTCGGCGCGATCGCGAACGAGGCGCGGATCGACTCGCGCAGCATCGGCGCGATCGAGGTCGCTGATCGCTTCTCGCTGGTCGAGGTGCCGGAGGCGATGGCCGACCAGATCATCGACGCGCTCCGGAACACGACGATCAAGGGCAAGCGTGTGTCGGTGCGTCGCGATCGCGACTTCGAGTCCGGCGGCCGCGACTAGCTGTCATTCCGAGCGGAGGGCCGCAGGCCGGGCGTCGTCATTCCGAGCGGAGCCGCTCAAGCGGCGGAGGCGAGGAATCGCCATCCTCCCGGTAGAGGGACACGCCCCTCAGTCGGGACGACGGCGATTCCTCGCCTCCGCCGCTTGCGCGGCTCCGCTCGGAATGACAATGCCCGGCGATTCCTCGCCTCGGGCGCTGCGCGCTCCGCTCGGAATGACAGGCTAGCGTCTGTCGCCGCCGTGCGCGGCGCGCTATATCCAAAAAAATCCCTCGAATTCCGGAGTGGCTCATGCGCCCAGACTCGTCCGTTCTCATGGCTCTCGTCCTGGCGGCGTGCTCCGTCGAGCGGTCCGAGCCGCGAACCGCCGGCGGCGACACGGATAAGACCTTCAAGCCGACGCAGTACTCCGTCGCCGATTTCTATGCGAACAAGGATTACTTCGGCGCGTCCTTCTCGCCCGACCGCCAGAAGATTCTCGTCGGCTCCAACTCGTCAGGCATCTGGAACGCGTACGCCGTGCCCGTCGCCGGCGGTGACCTCGAGCCGCTGACGTCGTCCACGACGAATTCCATCTTCCCCGTCTCGTACTTCCCTAACGACGGCCGGATCATCTACTCGTCCGATCAGGGCGGCAATGAGCTGTCGCACCTGTACGTCCGCAACGCGGCTGGCTCGGTCACGGACGTCACGCCCGGTACCAGGCACGTCGCGCGGTTCGTCGGGTGGTCCGGCGACGACAAGTCGTTCTTCATCACCACGAACGAGCGCGACCAGCGCTTCTTCGACCTGTACGAGGTGAAGACCGACGGGCTCACGAAGACGCTCGTGTACAAGAACACCGACGGGTACAACATCGGCGGCGTGTCGCGTGACAAGCGCTACCTCGCGCTCGCGAAGAGCTACACGACGTCCGACCAGGACATCTTCCTGCACGATCTCCAGAAGAATTCCGCGACGAACATCACGAAGCACACCGGCACGGTGAACAACACACCGGCCGACTTCTCGCCCGATGGGACAAAGTTGCTGTTCGTGTCGGACAGCGGCCGCGAGTTCACGTCGCTCCGCAGCTACGACCTGATCGACGGGACGAAGAAACCGGTCTACGAGCAGAACTGGGACATCACGAACGCCAGCTACTCGAAGAGCGGGAAGTACCTCGTGGTCGGCGTGAACGACGACTCGAAGTTCGCGGCGCGCGTGCTCGACGCGAAGACGATGCAGCCGGTGTCACTTCCGGGTCTGCCGACGGGACTCGTGCGAGGCATCAACATCGCACCGAACGACTCGCTGATCGCGTTCTACGCGAGCGACGGCAGTGTTCCGGACGAGCTGTACGTCGCCAGCTTCGGTGCCGCGCCGCGGCGGGTCACGAACGCGCTCGACACGAGGATGAAGCGCAGCGACCTCGTCGTCCCGAGCGTGGTGCGCTTCAGGTCGTACGACAGTCTCGAGATTCCGGGCGTTCTCTACAAGCCGCATCAGGCCGCGCCTGACGCGAAAGCGCCGGCCATGGTGCTCGTGCACGGCGGTCCGGGCGGACAGGCGCAGGTCGGCTACTTCCAACTGACACAGGCGCTCGCGAACCGCGGCTACGTCGTGTTCGACATCAACAACCGCGGCTCGAGCGGCTACGGCAAGACGTTCTATCAGATGGATGACCGCAAGCACGGTGAAGCCGACCTGGGTGACGTCGTCGCGGCCAAGCGCCTGCTCGCGAGCCTGGGCTACGTGGACACCACGAAGATCGGCATCATCGGCGGCAGCTATGGCGGTTACATGACGCTCGCCGCCGTCACGCTGCAGCCGGACGCGTTCAAGATAGGCGTCGATCTCTTCGGGATCTCGAACTGGGTGCGTACCCTGAACAACATCCCACCCTACTGGGAGTCGTTCCGCGAAGCGCTCTACACGGAGATGGGCGATCCGAAGATCGACTCCGCGAGGCTCCGCCGGATCTCGCCGCTGTTCAATGCGGACAAGATCAAGGTCCCGCTCATGGTGCTCCAGGGCGCGAACGATCCGCGCGTGCTTCAGGTCGAGTCCGATGAGATCGTCGCCGCGGCCAGGAAGAACGGCGTGCCGGTGGAATACGTCGTCTTCCCCGACGAGGGCCACGGCTTCGTGAAGAAGGAGAACGAGATCCGCGGCTACAGCGGCATTCTCGCCTTCCTCGACACGCATCTGAAAGGCGAGAAGCCGCTCGCCGCCGACTCCGCTGCCAGTGTCACGGTCCCCGTGACCACCGCGGACTCGACGAAGGGAGCGGCGAAGAAGTGAGCCCGGGCGCGACGGCTCGCGTCGCGCGAGCAGCGGCGTCGGCGTTGACGTACGACGTCGTGGCGGCGCCAATCGGCCGGCTCATCGTCGCGAGCGATGGGTCGGCCGTCGCGGGCGTGTGGATGGCGAACGCGAGCCCGAGCGACGATCAGTGGGAGCGACAGCGCGGCACCGACCCGGTGCTGGCCGAGGCACGCCGCGAGCTCCTCGCGTATTTCGACGGTACGCTGCGGGAGTTCCGCATACCGCTGGCGCCTAACGGGACGGAGTTTCAGCGTCGCGTGTGGACGGCGCTGACGCACATCCCGTACGGGACGACGATCAGCTACGCCGACCTCGCGCGACGCTTGGGTAACCTGACGGCCGTGCGCGCCGTCGGTGCCGCGAACGGACGCAATCCGATCCCGGTCATCGTGCCGTGCCACCGCGTCATCGGGAGCGACGGGTCGCTCACCGGCTTCGGCGGCGGCCTCGATCGAAAGCGCTGGCTCCTCCATCACGAGGGCGCGCTCGCCGGTGGACAGGAAGACCTCGGCGTCTGACAGCGGCGGAGGCCGAACGGGCCATTGACGCCGGCCGCACGCCGGCGCATCGTCCCCGGAGGCGACCATCCACGCCCAACCTCTCGAGATCGCGCCCCAGCCGCGGTCCTGTGTGAGGCAAAGGGGGGCACACTCCCGGATCCGACTCGTCTGTCCTTTGTGTTCACCGCGGTGCGTTGCTGGGGAGCTACCCGTGGTGCATCCAAAGGAGACATGACGATGCCACGAGAAAAGGATCTCAAGCGCCTCGTTCGCGCTCGCATGACGAAGACGGGTGAAGCGTATACCGCCGCCCGCACCCAGATCCTCCGAAAGACGAGCACGCCCAAACCGGACTACGCCACCGTCGCGGGGATGGCCGATGCTCCGCTGAAGGCGAAGACGGGCCGCACCTGGGAGCAGTGGGTCCGCACACTCGACGCACATGATGCCGCCCAGATGGCGCATCCGGACATCGCCCGACTCGTGAGCGACACGTACGGGGTACAGGCGTGGTGGACACAG
>Ga0207712_10002109_pt1 | contig 13016 bp, 8 predicted proteins | sample KBSS44metaG_FD_184402 | JGI IMG/M metagenome (GOLD analysis project Ga0207712, IMG submission 184402) | Switchgrass rhizosphere microbial communities from Kellogg Biological Station, Michigan, USA - KBS S4-4 metaG (SPAdes) (version 2) | ecosystem: Host-associated > Plants > Roots > Rhizosphere >... | reverse complement strand
GCCCGCCGGCGTTCGTGAAAGACAACAACAACATGCTTCGCGGCGGCAAGTTGAAGCCGGAGTTTTATCAATCGTGGGCGAACTATTTCGCGAAGTTCATTAAAGCGTATGAGCGCGAGGGCATTCCGATCTGGGGCCTCACGATTCAGAACGAGCCGATGGCGACGCAGAAATGGGAGTCGTGCATTTTCTCAGCCGAGGACGAGAGAGACTTTCTGAAGAACCATCTTGGGCCAACGATCAAGCGCGAGGGTCTCGCCGCAAAGAAGATCATCGTGTGGGACCACAATCGCGATCTCATCTACCAGCGCGCGCGGACGATCCTCGACGATCCGAAAGCTTCGCAGTATGTGTGGGGCATTGGTTATCACTGGTACGAGCCGTGGAGTGGCGGCGAGCCGATGTTTGATAATGTGAAGCTCGTGCGCGAGTCGTTTCCCGACAAGCACCTGATCTTCACTGAGGGCTGTGCTGATGCGTTCAAACCTGAACGGCTGAAGGATTGGGCGCTCGGCGAGCTTTACGGGCGTTCGATGATCAACGACTTCAACAGCGGTACTGTCGGTTGGACAGACTGGAACGTTCTGCTCGATGAAACCGGCGGCCCGAATCACGTCCAGAACTTCTGCTTCGCCCCGGTGCATGCGGACACGAAGACCGGCGAACTGATCTACACCAACTCGTATTACTACATCGGCCACATCTCAAAGTTCGCCCACCCCGGGGCCAAACGCATCGCGAGCTCCCCGAGTCGCAGCCCCCTGCTCTCAACCGGCTTCCTGAATCCTGATGGAAGTGTCGCAGTGGTGGTGATGAACAAGACGGATAAAAAGATGACTTACTATCTCTGGATGGACGGCCAAGCGGCTGAGATTGAAAGCCTCCCGCACTCGATACAGACGCTGGTGTTCTGAGTTGTGTTAGAAGTCGTCATCTTCTAGGTCTTTACTACAATCGAATTGATAGAGTCTTTTTCTCCTTGTCACTCCAACCGACGGACCAGCTTTTGTGCTCAGACAAGCGTACGATTCGGTTCAGAATCTCTCTGACTGTCATCTTGGAAGCACTTAAATCCACACCTTTCTTTGTGTATATGCTCGGGTAATAAACATAATCTTCATATTTGGCTAACATCTTCTTATTTGACTCAAGCAGCTTCTTTACTTCCGGAGTGTTTCCGATCGCATCACGCAGCTGGAATTTTAGTGTCCATTTTCCCGGGTCATATTTTGAAACAGACGTATTCATTAGAGTCTCAAAAAACGGATCCCGATCGCGAACGGGCACAAAGTTGATCACACCATCCCTAACTTCCCAACGATAGAGTGGCTCTTGTTTGACGATTGAATCAAGAATCTTTTTGAGCGAGTCATTTTTTGACTCCACTACGAGCTTGGACTCGTTCTGGTCCACTAAAGAATATTCAATCCCAATCGGCACTCTGTGGATCACAGCAAGTGTGCTTAGTACATACATCAGGGTTGCTTCTTTCAGGTGTAGTTCTATTTTGCGGCTGAGGAGGCCCTCCTCAAAATTCTGTCGTGAGGTTGGACGCAAAACCGCATTGTTCGACCGCAGTTTAACCGGTATGCTCGTCTTTTTAGGGTGCGCCGATGCCTTATGACATATTGCTGCAAAGGAAACAGTGAACACTGAAACTAGTATTACCACGTTCAGGTGGATATTGTGTGGTGCTCTCAATTCGTTGAACCTATTGTTTACAAGGTCGATGATTCCAAGTGATCGCCACAATTTCTGTTGGTAGGTTTTCGCTGGCCGTGAAGTCTTTCAGAGACGGTGAGGTCTTTTTGCTTGCCCGAAACCTCTCCGAATCCGGTCCAGTTAATACTGCAGCCTCAGCTTTCTCCAAAATGTCGGGAGGCAGCTTATAGGTAAAGATAAAACTAAAACTTACATTTTCGTATTGGTATGTGGTCCAAGCAGTGCCTCCGCCTAAACTCGTCTGTCCGAAACCGTCTTTCTTGGACCCACGCAGTTCAGGTGGCACGACTCTATTCAACACCTCAGTCAATTCCGGAAATAAAAGCTGCGCGCCCAAATAATCTGTCCTAGGGCCTAAACGTCTAGGATAAAGCCGCATTCGACATACTTGGCCATCCTCGGCGTAGTCGGGGGTCATCCAGATATGCTCGCTGATAGCATAAACGGAAACAGATTTCCCGTACCTCCTCTCCACCTCCGAGGCGGTCTGCGCGAAAGTGGGGACAGCACTAAGAACGAAAATAATTAAACCAATCACTCGCACTCTTAAACCTCCACAAGTTGGGTTAGGTTCGACAAAACCTACTGCATTTTGGACCGAAGAGTTCACCTAAACATCCGAGGACACGTTATCACTGGTAATGGCATCACGGTAACGGTGGTATGCGTTATTCTGTAATTGTTTGAATAGCCATTCATGGACACCAAAGGACGAAGCTTGCCATTATCATCAACATTGCTAAACGTTCGACTATGGGTTGCTATCGCTGCATTGCCACTGGACGACATTATGAGCATCATATGTTTCTGTTCGATCTTGTTTGGTGTATTTCGTGCCTCGTTAACTGCTGCCCGCGCTTGTGCCTCCGTTAGTTGAGGACCGAACACTCCGCGGCCTACTAGATCGATAACCTTGCCGTCCTCGCGAGTAACTGGACCCGGATTTTGGACAGTATTCGCTGGGGTCACTAACTCGGTGACGGTAATATTAGTCATTGGCTTGCCGTTTTCGTCCGTTACTGTAAATGTCAAGAAAGCACCCATACCACTAAAGAAAACATTATTTCCTAAGGGTAGATTCCCGTAAGGTCGAGGCTCAGTGATTTCCACGTTTACCCCGGTCGGTGTTTGGGGTTTCGTTAACTGATTTGGCTGAGACTCAGGTTTAGATTGGCGCGGTTGCTGGGTCACCTGGTCATCGCCTGACAAGAATTCCAGCCCCACTCTGCCGCCGATACAACCTTCTATCGGGATTACGCCCCACAAACCACTCGGATCAATAAGATTAACCGGAGAGTTGGTCACATAACTGTAGCGATTCAAAGTCTGTGGATTTGCAGGAATTGCACTCGCCTTTAACGGATCAACTGACGTGAATCTTCCTTGACTGCTGGAATAAGACCTTGCTTTCGCAAAGTCGAGACCAGTTTCCGAATCTCGCTCGTATGAAGTGAATTTCTGCCGGAGGCCATCATTGACTACGAAGCCCATGCCCGGGGTGCGGCCGCCGACGCCGGAGCCGAGCTCTTCGCCGAAGGGCATGTAATCGTGACGGCTGACGACTCCGGCGCTCGAGTTTGTTACGACGCGCGGGGAGCCGAGGTGATCGGAGGTGGTGTAGCGTGTTCCGGTACCGGGCTCCACAGTGGCGAGCAATCCCTTTGCGCCGTAGATGTATTCTCTTGTTAGAGAACCAGTCGTGAGATCATACTCGGCGATCAGTTGACTGCCGCTATAGACCATCCGAACCTTTTCGCCACTCGCGAAATTCTTGCGGACGCGATTGCCGTCGCCATCGTAGCGGTAGACATCACTCACGCTGTTCACAGTTTTGATTTTGTTCTCGGCGTCATAGGCGAATGATTGTATGCCGTCGTTGGTCAGGTTGCCGGCCGCATCATAAGAATAGCCAGCGTTGGTGATCTGGTTGGCGGAGTTGAAGTAAAGACTCTGATTGCCGCCGCCAAGATCGATGGCGCGATTTCCGTACCGATCGAATTTGTTCGTTTGCGACCAGGCGCCACCGCTTTCGCTCGAGGTGGCAAGACGATTCAACGTATCGTAACCAAAAGTCTGCGTGTAGCTCAGTCCACCACCAAGATAACTGACACTCTGCAAATTGCCGTTGTTGTTTGTCGTACCGTAGTTGTAGGTTAGACGCAGCGTGCTGGAGTCAGTGCTCGATGTGCCGAGACCGATCTCCGAAGATTGCAGTCGGCTGTTGAAGTCAGCGTGTTCCCAGAGGTTATTTCCGAGCTTCACGACGGAAATCCCACCGTGCGCGGCATACTTGATCCGGTTTGTGCTATCACTGCCGACCGCGCCCGCATAGTACAAACCACTCGCCTGATCGCGCACACCGGCCATGCGTCCTGCAGGATCGTATTCCGTCGAGATCACGCGGCCAGAAGGATAAGTAAATGAAGTGGGCGCGCCGGCGAGGTTATAGGTGTAACTCATCGAATACGTTTGCCCGTCAGTGATCTGATTGCCTGCCGTTACTCTTCCCAACACGTCATAGGCAGTGATGTTATCCGCTGAGACACTGCTGCTTACCGAGGTCAAACGTCCTTTCGAATTGGACACGCCGGCAGCATCGTATGTGTAGGTGACGGTTGGTGTGCCATCGGAATAACTTCTTGAAGTGACGCGATTCAGCAAGTCGTACACGAAGGTCGTAGTAATGCTTCGCGCATCCACCTTGCTCGTTAAATTTCCGTTGTTGTCGTAGCCGTAACTGATCGTGCCGCTCTCCGGATTGGCAGCTGAGGTCAATCGCTTCAGGGAACTATAGGCAAATGTGCGCGTCTGCACGCCCTGCGAAACTGTTGTCAGATTGTCGAGCGCATCGTAGCTGTAGTTAGTTGCCTGATTCGGAGCACTTACTGTCCCCAGGGCTCCATTGGTATCAGGCTCATCAACCCGGCTCAACCTGCCCAGACCATCCGCAATACTGCGCCGCACTTTGCTAGCTTGATCGGTAACAGTCGTAGCATTCGCATCGTAAGCAGTAATCACTGTTCCCATACTGGATGAATTCGCGCCCCACGGGGCCGGCAGACTCGCACCGCTAAACGTCTCAACCGCAAGCGTGCGCCCCCCTTTGTCGTTGCGCGAACGCGTCCAGCCCATTGTCGATTCCGAGCTGGCGCCGGACGAAGTAGGCGGGCGATACGGATTAGACACGAGCTGATAACTTCCCAGCATTGAACTATTCGCCGCCAGACATGTCGGCGTGCTGGTGGGCTGACACGGATTACTTACTACGTAACGTGTTTGCACCTTTATACCAGTCGTCTCGTCATAAGCACTCTGCGTCGCCGCATCCTCCAACTGTCGCGCCAGACGGATTCTTCCGAGCTGATCGTAATGCTGAATCATCACGAGCTTGCCGTCGCCCAGCGTGACCTGATCGGACCGTACGATGACACGTCGATTCACGTCTGAATACTCGGTTGCCGTACGCGTCTCTTCAGACTTCCCTTCCGCTGCTTTGACGAGCGTGGGTCGCCCAAACACATCGTAGCCCGTCGCTACTGCTACGTTATTATCGACATCGGTAACGCGGTTGACCACACCGCTCGTGAAGTCGTATTCACGGTTCTCAGTACGCTGCACCGCAGTCTGGTAAGCGGTCTGGACCTGTGTCGGATAGAGATCGGTGAACCCACCAACACTGCCGTAAACAAATCGAGTTTGTATGCCGCGGGCGTCTGTTGTGAGCGTGGGATTTCCATACTGGTCGTATTGGATAGACGTTGAAATTGAATTGCTCCCGCTGAGCGGATTACTGTAAGCGCCCTTAGTCGAATCCCAGTGCTTCTGTTGTGTCAGATTGCCGGTCGTGCCGGCATTGTCGTAGAAGAATTCGGCTCGCGTCAGTGTGGACGAACCATTGCTCACTTCACTCGAGGCGACTACGTTCTTGAGAACAGGCGCAGTCGAATTCCAGTAACTGTCAGCGTCGTTCGAACTCGTGTCAGACGCATCGGGCGTCGAGTTCGCGTAACTGTTCGTGGTCACGCGCTTCAACACCGCGCTTCCGGGAATGCCAGTCGGAAGCCCGCTTCCGTTGCGAGGCACACTGCTGTAATCAACCCAGTCGTATTCCCGGACCGCCGTGACGTTGCCGTTCTTGTCGTAGCTGTAATCCTTGATCGCGGTTTTGGTTAAGGTCCCGCCAGCGTCTCTGATGGAAGTAAAGTCCGTCTTCACATACTGATTGGCGCGTTGGGGATCGTAAGCGTCGATACCGGTAGCCGGGTCAGGCGCATAGCTCGAGGGGAACCCCTGCGGCCGATTCGGCTGCCAAATCTTTTCACTAATAGAGCCATCGGGATTCTCAGTATGATTGGTTGGTTGCCCGAGCTGCGTCATCACTCCGCCATCAGGCATAACGATTGTCGCCATGCCAATACTGATGTCGTAGTTCCAGGTCTCAGTCACCGGAGTTGAGTTGCCATCGTATTGCTGCTGGTAGGTCAGGCTCTTGCGCGTAACGTGGTTATTGAGCACGTCGGTCCACATGTAGCCGAAGCCAGGACCATTTTGACCATCGAGTTGATATTGGTATTGCGCCTGCGCGCCCGTGGGCAGCGTCACGGAATTCAGTTCACCCCAACCATAAGAAGGCGTGCAACATGGACTACTGCCGTAGTCAGCAGCGTTGTAACCAAATACATATTGCAGACCGCCCGTCGCTGAGGGCAGATCAATCTGTGACACAACAAACTGATAGTTCAACATAGACGGGTAGCCGTTTTCGTCGTACTTGCCAGGATCATCCGTGGAATAAGTCTTGAACACCTGGATGCTCTTCCAATGCACCTGATACGTCAGGTCAGCGCCGCTCACGCCGGGCACGTGAATGACGTCTCCTCCGCTGAAACCCTGGTTTTCAATGACGATCTTGCGCCCAAGCTGATCCATCAATTGCGTCGCCGGATGGCCGTTGTAAGTGACATTAGACCACTCGACGTAGTTGCCGTTGCGGTCAGTTATTCGTGTGCCGAAGTTGCTGACTTTCGTGCCGTCGGGGAAATACAGAGTCCAGGGATTATTCCACCAGTTCCCATCTGAATCGTGCTGGACCTCGAGCTTGATGTAAGTGCCGTCAAACGTGTAGTAAGTGAGTGTACCCGTCAGATATGGAACGTCGGCAACGTACGATCCATTAAACTGCGACCGCCAGCCATCAGGACGAATGTCGTAGTAGCCTTCATCCATCGGTGAGCCGAATCCACGCGGCAGGAACTCGTGCACGCTGCCGTCCGGAAACGCGACTTTGACTTTGTAATGACAGATGGTTTCGGTGGCCGGATATTGCGGCGCGATCTCAGGCGGGTACTGGCTCATGCGATCGATCAGTTGCAGCTCGTAGCCAGTGCCGTAATGCCAGCCGCCCTGCTCGCTCGTCATCAACATGTTGCGAATGACTACTTGCGGCTGGCCGAATATCGGGTGCTCCCAGTCCTCATAATACTGAGTGCGACTGTCGTACAACTTCGAGTCGTAGTGAAGACTCAGTTGTCCTGAGAGACCGCCGCGTCCAGGCGCCAGCTTCCCCAGCGTCAGGTTTAATATCAGGTTACCGTTAGTCGTGTTTATCGTCTCGATATCCGAGAGCGCATAAGATCCGCCCGGCTGGAATCCGCGCGCGGGCGTCGATCCCTGGCCAAGAACAATGACAGGCAGAATAAGAATGAATGCTGTGGTTAAGAGGATGTGTGTCGAGTGTGAGAGTGCTTTGAGCATAGTTATTTTCCGTATGAGGCTGCAAAGAGTTGTTACTGCGCGAAAATGCCGTCATCCGCACGGCGGCCCAGACCGGCCGAGCGAATCGTAAGAACGAATACCGATTTCCCGTTCTCGAAACGTTCAACTCGTCGCGCGACTTGCTGACCGTCTACAACATGCCAATCACTCAGCTTCGTCTCAACATTTATCTCAGAACCGCCGCGATTAATATCGTAAGTAACCCGCTCGAGCAGTAAGGTTTCTGAGTTGAAGTAGTAAAGCTTTGCAGCGCGGTCTTGTTCAGAGGTTTTTATCTGATCGGCGATCTTGTAGATATCGAAATATGGACCGTCGTAATCCGGCGTTGAGCCATCGTCCGTTCTGAAACGCGAGCCCAGGAAACGCATGGCGTTGCCCTGCATCTGCGCGGCAAAGAAGTGTTCGGCGCTGTCGTATGCGAGCGTCTCGATCAGATCGAGCTCATCAGCGGCCGGTGTCTGCGTGGCCTTGGTTTGCTGCCCGTCAAACGTGATTACGCGGTTTTGTGGGCCACCAACGTTGAGACGTAGCCGGTCTGGAAATTCAAGAGTGGCCGCAAACTCGCGCGGTTGCGCTGTGCAGGCTGCTCGCCACGTCCCCACCAGCGCAAGCCGTTCCTGGCCCGGCTTTTCGAGACGGTTTCCCAGGGCGTTCAGATTCATCGCTAACCGGGGAGACAATTGGGCCCGTCGGACATACGCATTCCGGTTGGACCGAGGAACGTTAGACGGGTTCTGACTGACGACGGGCTTTGTGTCAGTTGTCTCGTGACGAAGAATCCGTGCAGTAGCGAACGTGATCGCGCTGAGACTAAGCGCAAGGGCCAACACGGTCAGCCAAAGCTTCGTTTTTGTATTCTTTTTCATACTTGTGCCTATGGAATTGTGTGAAGAGGGGGAATAATCGGACGCACAATACTCCCGATATGGACCACAGTCAACGATTATTTATGTTTTAAGATTTAGTTGAGCTTCACGCCCACGCCCTCGTTCGGATCGCGGCGGAAGAATCCCCACAGAATCATCACGAGAGCGATGACAGCTACGCCTGCCACGATGTAGACGCCATAAGTGCCGAGGAATCGTGAGGAAGCTATTTTGAAAATGGTGAGAATTATGACCAGCATGACGATGCGCTGCAACGGACCACGCCGCATGATCCACATGGGCCGGGCCGGCACGTGAGCAAGCTCTTCATACGACGCAAATTCCGGCACTGCTTTCGGTGGACCTTGCGCAGCTTGTGTCGTCCGCTTCACTGCGTTCGGAGAACCACACTGCCAGCAGTGAGCGTATTTGTCCTCAACTCCGTTGCCACAGTTGCTACAGCGCCACATATTGGCCACAGATATTAATCTTTCCCGCCACGCAGTCAAGGGTTAGACTGCTCTTGCCTCAAAAGTCAGGATTGTTTGTTGGACACGGTCAGTACCACCTGCGGTAGCGGGTGGGTGCGCAGCCAGGTTCAACACAGGCGTAAAGGCTACGCACCCACCCGCTACCGCAGGTGGTACTGACCGTGTCCAACAGGAATTCCCGACTCTTGCGGCAAAGCAGGTTAGACTGTCTCATTATGAATAATCTGGAATTAACACAGGCGCCTGTGGCGAAGGCGGCGATGCTCATTCGCAGGCCCGCGAGTGAAGTGTTCGAGGCTTTTATCGATCCAGCGATCACGTCGCGATTCTGGTTCACGAAGAGCACGGGACGATTGGAACCGGGCAAGCACGTCACCTGGACCTGGGAGATGTACGACGTTTCCGTCGAGGTGGAAGTTCGAGAGATCGAAACGAACAAGCGGATCACGATCGAGTGGGGAAACTACGGCGAGATGACGACGGTCGAGTGGACCTTCACTCCTTACGAAGACGACAAAACCTACGTCACGATCAAGAACTACGGTTTCAAGGGCGACGGAGATAAGGTCCTGAAAGATGCGCTTGACTCGACCGGCGGCTTCACGTGGGTGCTTGCCGGACTCAAAGCACTACTCGAACACAACCTCGAGCTCAACGTAATAGCCGATGCGTTTCCGAAGGGTTAGATCTTGCGTGAGTCGTAGGCCCAGTGGAGTAAGGCTTGTCTCTGCCGCGGACGGCACTCGACTTCGCCTTTCGGACAGTGCTTCGCGATCTGCGCAATGTGGCGTCGCATCGCGCGCCAGCGTTTGATTTGCCGCTCATCATCAGGACAACGGCGTCCCATGTAGTAACGGCAATACCATTGAAACCAGCCACGCGGATCTTCGTGATAGATCCATCCGTTCTTGCGCCACACCGAAAGCGGCGCCGACGCGTTCACACCGAAATAGTTGAGCTTCGGATCGTGACGCTCAGAACAAAGCTTCGCGCGCCGGAACCACGCCGCAGGAAACTCGTCGACGCAGTCAGTCATATACTTTCCACCAAACGCGCCGAGCTCGAGCATCTGTTTCGGAGTTAACTCCGGCTGAAAGTCAGGATCGAAATGCTTGCCGACCGGCTCTGTGCAGAAATAGACATAGCTCGACTGCATCAGATCCTTAACTTCCACACGCCGCTTCCGCATCAGGCCACAGAGTATATCAGCCAACAATAGCGGCTACTGTGATTCTGACTGAGCTTCCTGGATGCCACGCAAATTCAACGCGCTCGGCGAGTTAGTCACTTTCCGTAAGCCAGCGCTCTCAGCATTTCCCAGCGACACAAAACACAACAGCGAGATGATGACGACTGCGATAAGCTTCATGACTTCTAAAACCTGCCTTCATGAGTAAGCGCAGTAATTCGTCGCGGATTGGCTCAAAAAAGTGCCGGTTCGAGTCTGATTTGATAAGATTTCGGCTCCTCGCTGAGAGATTTCATGGCCTATTCCAAGGCAGAACTCGATGAGCTCATGCCCGTCGTGTACGACGAGCTACGCCGGGTTGCGCAGAAATACCTCAGTCACGAGCGCTCGAATCACACACTGCAAACCACTGCACTGGTTCACGAAGCCTATTTGAGGCTAATTGATCAGAAAGCGGTCGACTGGGAGAATCGCGCGCAGTTTTTCGGAATCGCGGCGCGCATGATGCGCAGGATTCTCATCAACCACGCCAAGGATCGCCAGGCGAAAAAGCGTGAGGGCTACGCCACACGCATCTCGCTCGACGACGCAGTAAACCTTTTCGAAAAGGCGGAGCTCGATCTGACGGTGCTCGATGAGGCATTGAACGAGCTTGCTCAACTCGATCCAAAACAAGCTGAGCTCGTCGAGCTGCGTTTCTTTGGCGGACTCACGATCGAAGAGGTTTCGGAAGTGCTCGAGATCTCACCGTCCACGACGAAACGTGAGTGGGACTCCGCAAAACTCTGGCTTCGACGCCGGCTCGGCACGAGGAGGTAACGCGCCATCACCCCGGAACGCTGGCAACAAGTAAAAGCTGTGCTCTCGCAGGCGCTGGAGATCGACCCCGATCTTCGTCAATCGTTTCTCGATTCCGCATGCGCCAACGATGCCGAGCTACGCGCGGAGGTCGAGCTGTTGTTGGACCACCAGGTCGAGACTGGCGCAGACCTGATCGAGCAGTACGCGTCTGACGCCGCAACGCGCCTTCGGCTCGATGATGTCGCTGCAGAGGTTGCAACTAAAGAAGGCGCTCGCATCGGTCCATACAGGATCCTGCGCGAGCTCGGTCGCGGCGGCATGGGCGCAGTCTATCTAGCCGAGCGCGACGACGAGCACTATCACCAGCAAGTTGCGATCAAGCTGATCAAGCCAGGTCTCGGCGGCGATGCGATCCGCAAGCGCTTTCGCAACGAGATGCAGATACTCGCCGACCTCAGCCATCCAAACATCGCACGACTGTTAGACGGTGGCGATACTGTCGATGGCGTGCCGTATCTCGTGATGGAGTATGTCGAAGGCCGCCCGATCGATCGGTTCTGCGATGAGAAACAGCTCACGATCGAAGACCGTCTGAAGTTGTTTTCGACTGTTTGTGCCGCCGTTCAGTATGCGCACCAGCACCTCGTAATTCATCGCGACATTAAACCCGGCAACATTCTCGTCAGCGAAGAAGGATTGCCGAAGCTCGTCGACTTCGGCATCGCGAAGCTCCTCGATCAGGGCCGAATGGATGCCACCGCAACGGCGATGCCTTTCATGACGCCTGATTATGCGAGCCCCGAGCAGGTTCGCGGAGTTGCTGTGAGCACGGCAACTGACGTCTATTCACTCGGCGTTGTCTTGTATGAATTACTAACGAGCCGGCGACCTTATCGAATTAAGAGTGGTGTCGCACACGAAGTTGCGAAAGCGATTTGCGACGACGAGCCGCAACGGCCCAGCACAGCACAGCGTCCGCTGCACGCAGATCTCGACAACATCGTGTTGATGGCGATGCGCAAGGAACCTGCGCGACGTTACCCCACAGCCGAGCAGTTTGCGGAAGACATCCGGCGCCATCTCAACCGGTTGCCAGTGCGAGCGCGTCCCGCCACGGTTGGTTATCGAGCAGGAAAGTTTGTTCGTCGTCATAAATTCGGAGTGGCGGCGGCTGCAGTGATAACGCTGACCCTGCTGATCGGAATCATCGCCACGATCTGGCAGGCCAGAGTAGCGCGTGCGGAGCGCGCGCGTGCTGAACGACGCTTTGAAGAAGTCAGGCAACTCGCAAACTCGTTCGTGTTTGAAGTTCACGATGCGATTGTGAACTTGCCTGGATCGACACCTGCGCGTTCGCTGATTGTGCAACGTGGTTTGAAATATCTCGACAGTCTGGCACAGGATGCGGCAGGCGATCGCGGATTACAACGAGACCTTGCCGCCGCGTATGAAAAACTCGGTGCTGTGCAATACACGCCGTCGGTGGCCCATCTTGGTGATCTGGCAGGCGCACTCGAGAGTCAACGCAAAGCGGCGAAGCTTCGTGAGGCGCTCGTTGCCGTTGAGCCTGGTAAAGCCGAGTATCGTCGTGAATTGCTCGATAGTTACTGGAATATCGCCACGCTAGTCGGCAGAAACGGCGACATGGCGCAGGAAATGGAGCTCATTCGCCGTCAGTTACCAGAACGTGAACAGCTTGCGGCGACGGAGAAAGATGCGTTCATCGATCGTTACAATCTTGCCGCGACGTATTTGTACATCGGCACCTTGTTGATACAGATGGGCGATACGAATGGGGCAATTGAGAATGAGCAAAAGGGGTTGCGGATCAGAGAGGAGGTGTCGACGCTGGATCCGGATCGGGCGCGGTCGAGTCGTGCGTTGACTATTTCTTATGAATATCTTGGACTTGCGTACGACAAAGCCGGCGATACAAAGCGAGCGTTCGAGCTGCAACAACGTGCGTTGCAGGTGCGTGAAGGTCTCGTCGCCGCGGATCCGCTTAACACCGACCTGCGACTGATGCTGGTCGAGAGTTATCGCTATGTCGGCGACATTTATTTCAAGCTCGGCGACGTGAAGCTCGCTCGGGATCATTACTTGAAACAGTTTGCTTTAGTCAAAGAAATGGCTGCGGCGGATCCTTCGGATGCGCAGCTAATCAGCAATCGA
>Ga0207712_10002099_pt1 | contig 13052 bp, 7 predicted proteins | sample KBSS44metaG_FD_184402 | JGI IMG/M metagenome (GOLD analysis project Ga0207712, IMG submission 184402) | Switchgrass rhizosphere microbial communities from Kellogg Biological Station, Michigan, USA - KBS S4-4 metaG (SPAdes) (version 2) | ecosystem: Host-associated > Plants > Roots > Rhizosphere >... | reverse complement strand
CATCAATGTCGGCATCCAGTGCAGGTTGTACTTTTCCAGATCCTTGCCGGTGATGACGGCGAGTACACCCGGAATAGCGGTGGCTTTCGAGATGTCGATGTTTTTGATCGTCGCGTGCGCGTACGGACTGCGCACGATGTCGAGATAAAGCATGCCGGGCAGATTCACGTCGTCGACGTAATTACCGAGCCCGCGAAGGAAGCGCGGATCTTCTTTGCGTTTGACCGAGTGGCCCATGCCACCAATTTCAGGCGATGTTTTTGGCGCCATCTATGCACCTCCCTCGCGCATCTTTTGAGCAGCGTATTGATATGCCTTGACGATGTTAACGTAGCCCGTGCAGCGGCACAGGTTGCCGGAGATCGCGTGACGGATCTCGTCGTCACTGGGATTGTTGTTTGATTTCAGGAAGGCGACTCCGGTCATCAACATGCCGGGCGTGCAGTAGCCGCATTGCAGGCCATGTTCCTGGAAGAAGCCGTCCTGGAGCGGATGAAGTTGGCCGTCTTGTTCGAGACCTTCGACGGTCGTGATCGAACGTCCATCAGCTTGAACAGCGAAGACTGTGCACGACTTGACGGCGCGTCCATCCATCACGACTGTACACGCGCCACAGTGACTCGTGTCACAACCGATGTGCGTGCCGGTGAGCCGGAGTGTTTCGCGCAGGAAGTGGACCAGCAGTAAGCGTGGTTCGATCTCAGCGCTGTGTTCCGCGCCGTTGACAGTTACTTTGATCGGCAATTTTGACATTGTTAAGCTCCTCCCTTCGCGCGACCCAGTGCAGTCGTGAGCGCACGTGCAGTTAGAACACGAACGAGATCGCGTTTGTAATCGGCTGAGCCGCGGATGTCGTCCATCGGCTGCGACTCTGAGGCGGCGAGCTCGGCGGCTTGTTGGATTGTGGCGTCGTCGAGTTGTTTGCCGTTGAGAAATGCTTCAGCTTGTTTCGCTTTGATCGGAGTCATGCCGACGTTCGTTAGACCGATGCCGGCGGATTTGCACGCGCCCGCATCGTCGAGTGTGATTTGAACGGCTACGCCTGCGGTTGCGAAGTCGCCGACTTTCCTTTCGAGTTTCAGATACGCGCCTCCACTTCGCGGTGGTGGAAACGGGATTCTGATTTCGGTGAGAATCTCTTCCGGCTCGAGTGCGGTAGTGAAGAGACCGGGAAAGAAGTCTGCGATCGGGATCTCGCGTGGGCCTTTCGCGCCGGTTGCGACGACTGTCGCGCCGAGCGCCAGCATCGTCGCCGGATGATCGTTAGCGGGGTCGCCGTGCGCGAGATTGCCGCAGACGGTCGCCTGGCTGCGCACGAGTGGATCGGCGATGACTTTTGCAGTGTCGCTGAGAATCGGGAATCGAGTTTTTATGACGTCTGACGATTCGAGCTCGTGTTCGCGGGTCAGTGCGCCGATTCGGAGGTGACCGTCTGTTTCAGAAATGTAATCAAGTCCCGGGATGCGATTGATGTCGACGATGTACTCGGGCGAAACTAGTCTCAACTTCATCATTGGTATGAGACTTTGACCGCCGGACAGCAACTTCGCATCTGGTCCAAGCTTTTGCAGCAGGGCGATGGCTTCGTCGAGCGTGGTTGGAGAGAAGTACTCAAAGCTCCGAGGTATCATAGGGCGTCACCTTTCCTACATCGGAATCGATCTTTCGTTCAAGCTGAGCGTATCAACTGTGGGAAGGGCACGATCATACGAGGCAGTCGCGTTAACGTCAACATGGACCAAGCGGTGTCAACTTGGATAGGGTCAGTACCACCTGCGGTAGCGGGTGGGTGCGCAGCCTTTCGGCGCTGACAAGATCAATGCAGACGTAAATGCTACGCACCCACCCGCTACCGCAGGTGGTACTGACCCGGTCCAACAGTGTTTCGTGTTATTGTCGGCGCGGAGGTGAGCAATGGCTTTTAAGATTGAGGAACGCTTCGAGGTGAAGGCGCCTGTTGAGCGCGTCTGGAATTATTTGATCGATCCGAAGCGTGTGGTGCAGTGTCTTCCAGGCGCGGAGCTGCTCGAGCAACAGGACGAGCGGACGTTCCTCGGCGCGATCAAAGTTAAAGTCGGGCCGCTGTCGATGTCGTATAAAGGTCAGGCGAAGTTCACCGACATAAACGAGGAGACGCACCAGGTGCGGATGGTTGGCGACGCACGAGAAGTGGGCGGCTCGGGATCGACGAAAGTGTCGATGCTGAGCACGGTCTCACCACGCGACGGCGGAGGTTGCGAGGTTTTAGTCAACGCCGATATCGACCTCGTTGGCAAAATCGTTCAATTCGGACGCGGGATGATCGAAGAAGTCTCGCGACAAATGTTCCGCCAGTTCTCGACGTGTGTAAGACAGCAGTTGGAAATCCCCGACGAACCTCAGCCACTGGACCAACCGGCGGCAGAACCAGTACCGCAACCAGCTCCACCAGAACCAAAACCTGTCGCCGCGGCTCCACTCGCCTTTCGCGCCCTCTGGGCCATCATCGCACGTTTCTTCAAGGGGTTATTTTCAACCCGTCGCGAATAGGGTTTTGATTTGCGTACGAGGTCTAAATTGCTAACCACCCAGACTGGATCTCAATAGGCCGATCGCTCACCGCTTCCTTAACCGCGTATTTCGCCAGCAATCGTGTTGAATCAAGAACCGGAAGCGGTGAATTGGTTTCAGTGACGATCAAAGGGATCTCGGTGCAGCCGAGGATTACGCATTCAGCGCCTCTTGCTTTGAGATCTTCGATCGCGTTTACGAATTGCTGAGTGGTCTCCGCATTGAAGATTGCCTGGCAGAGCTCGTCGAAGATCGCCGCATTTAGTTGTTCTCTTACTGGCTCATCGGGAACTATGCGCTCGAGTCCACGCTGCTCGAGCGCACGGGCGTAGACCGGCCCGGTCATGGTCCACTTCGTGCCGAGTAATCCGACACGCTTCCATCCTAGCGCTGCGATCTCGCGACAAACTACTTCAGCAATGTGCAGTCCCAGTATCGGCAGATCCGAAGCGATCTTTTCCAGCACGATGTGCGCCGTGTTATCCGGACAGATATAGAAGTCAGCACCGGCGTCCGCGACCATCTCAACGCCCTGAGATAAATACTTCGCGACTTCCGCGTGGTTATCGGTTTCCCAACCCGGCATACTTAACGCCATCGGCACCGAGCTCATCACGATGGGCGGGTGCATGTGTGGACCGAGTTGTAACCCACCTTCTCTGCATGCAGTCAGGTAACAAAGAGCAGCGCCTTCAGCGCTATGCGCAACAATTCCAATCGTCTTCATTTTTTGATTTAGCCACAAAGAAGCGCAAAAACACAAAATGAGTTTCCCGCCTCCGGAATAAACCGTCGATACCTTCAGTAAGTACACGGTAATACGAACGTTTGGGTTTTATTAACAGGAGACGACTATGAAAGTGTTTTTATACCTGATTGTTCTGGCTGTGGCAGTATCGATGTCAATGCCGTTCGCGCAGATTTCATCAGCGGCGAACGCTAAAGTGCGTCATACGGTCATCGCAGCGACCGGCGACGCGGCTCCAACCGGTGGCAACTACCTTTCGTTTTCTTTTGCAAACGCGAGATTGAATGCAAGCCATCAAGTCACCTTCGATGCGGTTGTCGGTGGACCATCCTTCGCCACCGGTATCTTCGTAAGCGATGGCAACACGACGTCAACCATTGACCTTGGACCTGATTCCCTGACTAACCCATTCATCACGCCAAACGGCGAAGTCGTCTTCGATGTGAACGGCATCGATATTTCCAGTAGCGACGGGAAATCGATCGTTCCATTAATGCGTGACGGAGACGCTGCGCCCGGCGGCGGCACGCTGACACTGACGGGAGGAACACGCGCCACGAACAATCACGGCGCGATCGCTTATACAGCATTCGTGAATGGCTCGACCGCAACGCAGGGAATCTTCCGAAGCGACGGTAAACTGACAGTCGCCATCGCTCGCGACGATATCAGCGCACCAGCGTGCGGAAGCTTCACGTTATTGAGTACACCGGTTATGAACGATAGCGGGCAGGTGGCGTTTTTCTCAGAGTTGTCGGACGGATTCGGGATTTTCCGCGGTGAGGGTGGAGACCTCACGCCCGTGTTTGTCACCAATCAGATTGCGCCCGGCGGTGCAACATTCGGAGACTTCGGTGAGCCATCCATAAACAATCACGGTCAGATTGTCGCGTCTGCTTCTTTGATTAACAGCACGATCCATTCAGGTTTGTTCGTTGGCGATGGGACGAATGCAGTTGCGATCGCGCTCCAGCAACAACCTGCTCCGAAGGGCGGCAACTACAACGGTAATTTTTTTGGTCACACTAAGCTCAGTGACCGCGGTGAAGTTGCATTCAACGCGGGCTTGACGGGCGGCACGAGCACCAGCGGCATTTTTCGTGGTAACGGTGAAACCACGACCACGATCGCTCTCAGAGGCAGCAATGCGCCGGGCACAACAGGAACATTCTCAACGTTCCGCGACTATCTACTCTTGAATGACGGCCGCATCGCCTTCATCGCGACACTGACTCCCGGCGTGGGCGGCGTGAATACCTCAAACAACATAGGAATCTGGATCGGCACGTCTGATGAAGACCTGCAACTCGTAGCGCGAACGGGCGACGTCATCGGCGGAAGAGTGTTGACGCGGCTTCCTGATTTTGGTTTGGGTAATCAGTTCGACATGAACGAGAACGGCGTGCTCTGGGTCGGCACCTTTGGCGTCGCGAAGGCGGTTGTTTACTCACGTGTTCTGGGCGACGAATAGCTACTTATCCACAGATTACACAGATTCTTTATGGCATCTGTGTAATCTGTGGACGAGAAATGTCCGAAATTTTGGAACGTTCTGTTCAACGACATCTTTCACGAAGACCAAAATTTTAGCGGTTAATCCGAGATCACAGAAACTTTCGTCCAAGATTATGAATGGACACTAACCTCACTCTTGTGGAACAGTGTCATTTTCGAACAAACAAACAACTCAGTTCGATCATATCCTCCTACAAAAATCGGAATGATGCTTGCATCGGCCGAATCAGGCGCCATTTAACAACCTCGCGCGGATCAAACTGAGTCGCGTTCCGGCATACGAAAACTCGTAAACGCCTTGGTCAATTCACTTCTAGGAGGAAGTCATGACTGTTCGAGCTCTCCTTATCGTGGCCGTTGTTTTCACCCTATCAACACTGACTTTCAGTCAAACCAGTCGAGGCACTGTTAGCGGAACAGTGACCGACCCCAACGGTGCGGTCATCGCCGGCGCTCAGGTTACGCTGACGAGCGCCGCAACGAAGCTCAATCGCACTACCACCACCAACAATGAAGGACTTTATCGATTCGAAGCGGTCGATCCCGGCACTTATTCAGTGAAAGTCAACGCCACCGGCTTCGGCGAAATTGTGCGCACTGGCGTTGAAGTGCGAGCAAATCAAACTTCAGATGCTCCGGCGCAGATGGCCCCGGCCGGACAAATCGAGACAGTTAATGTGGCTGCTGACGCCGGCCAGCTACTCCAGGTAGAGGCGCCGGTGCGCGGCGGCAATATCGATAAAGTCAGGATTACCGAGTTGCCGGTTGCGGGTCGCAATCCGGTTTCACTCGCGCTGACGCTCCCCGGAGTTTCAACCAACCGCTTCGGCTTCGGTGTCGGCACGTTTTCAGTCAACGGCTCGCGCGGGCGCTCGAACAACTTCCTGATCGACGGCACTGAGAATAACGATATCTCAGTTGCCGGTCAGGCTTTTCAGATCACAAACCCTGACGCGGTGCAGGAAGTTTCAGTGCAGACTTCAAACTACGATGCGGAGTTTGGTCGCGCAGGCGGCGCCGTCGTCAATACTGTTACGAAGTCAGGCACCGATGCTTTTCACGGCAGTTTGGCTTATCTCTTCGACGTCACTCGCGACGACGCCCTCACCAACACACAGTCTCTCTCAACCTTACTTCAACAGCGCGGACATCCACCGCGCGGCACCGAGCAGTATTACGCAGGAACCCTGGGTGGCCCACTGCTATTCCCGCACTTTGGTGAAGGTGGTTCGATGTGGCGTTACGACGGCCGGCAACGAACTTTCTTTTTTGCCGCGTGGCAGGAACAGTTTCGCAGTGCTTCCACACAGGCTTCCAGAACTGTTCTTACTCAGACTGGGCGCAACCAGTTGAGAAATCTGTTTCCGGTCGGTGTTAATCCTCGCGTCGATCTCCTGATGGACGTGACGAAGAACGTCATCGGCGAATCGTCACTCATACCGATCGATATTGGCGGGCGTCCTGGTTGTCCTGCCCCTTGTAATATTCAATTTGGAACCGGCTCACTCTTCGTACCGCAAACGTATCGCGAGCGGCAGGCGCAATTGCGTATCGATCATAAGATCGGCGAGAACGATCAATTCTCAGCGCGTTACCTGTTTGACAATCAAAAAGATCCGTTGGGCGGCGGAATCACGTTCCCGGGATTTGGAACGGCAAACAACAACACCTATCAGAATCTGCTGCTCAGCGAGACGCATATCTTCTCACCGAGTTGGACCAATGAGGCGCGTCTTGCTTACAACCGGATCCTCATCGATTTTCCACTGAATCCGGAAGACCAACTCGGACTGGTGTTGCCTCGATTCGACATCTCGACACTCAGCCAGTTTGGTATCGCAACGAACCTGCCGCAGGGCCGGGTGGCAAATAATTATGTCTTCCAGGACACAATTACTTACCTTCGCGGAAATCACTCGTTCCGTTTTGGTTTGGATTTACTGCAGCAGCGGTCGCGACAGTTTGCGCCGATCGTCGAGCGTGGTCTATTGACCTACCGCTCGGGCGGCGGCTTCACCGCGTTGGGTAATTACATCGACAACTTTGCCGGCTCTGGCGGTGGCACGCAGCGAGATTTCGGTAGCCCGAGGTATTATCCGTTCCTCTTCCGCCAGGCGTATTTCGCCCAGGATCGCTGGCGCGTTTCCGACTCAACCACGCTCACGCTCGGCTTGCGCTACGAGAACTTCGGCAACGCCATCAACACGCTTCAGACCGCGGCGTTTACCGGATTATTCAATGTCGATCCCGTGACGTTTGCTGGTCCGTATAGCCAACCCAACGAGGTCGCAGACGACAACAACAACTTTGCGCCGACGTTTGGTCTCGCTTATTCACCTGCCTTCGAGAACGGGTTGCTGGGACGACTGTTTGGCAACCGGCAAATGGTCATTCGCATGGGTTACCAGCTTGGTTACGATTCGTTCTTCAACAACATCGCTTCGAATGCCGCGACTTCTTCGCCCAACGTCGTAGCGACTGCCGTACCGTCGGTGATCAATGTCGGTGCCGGTTTGCCAAGAGGCTTGACGAACGTCACCGGTGCGTTGCCGTTAACTCCGCGGCCATTGTCTCCACTGGATTCGCAGACGCTCGTCGTCGGAAACCTCGTCAATCCTTACTATCAACGTTGGTCTGTGGGATTGCAGCGGGAATTGCCCGCAAACCTCGTTATCGATGTGTCGTATGTCGGCTCGAAGGGAACCAAGCTCTACCTGAATGAAGATCTGAATCCGAGCGTGCCGGCAGTAGCCAATGCGTTCAACCCCGGTATTCAACGCATCACTCCGCCGGGATTCACCGGCTCAACCACCTGCGCGCCGGGCACTCCGGGCTGTTTGATCTCAGGCCGGCTCGACAACTTGCAAGGGTCGCGTCTGATTCGCACGAACGGCGGCTCATCGACTTATCACTCGGCTCAAGTGCTGGTGACGCGTCGTTTCACGAACGGTTTCTCACTCAGCTCTGCTTACACGTGGTCCAAGCTCATCGACAATGCGAGCGAGGTGTTTACAGTCGCGGACACTAACCTGCCGCAGCAGGCGTCGTTCCCGTCAATCTTCGGAGGGCAAGCCGCTGAACGTGGGGTGTCGTTCTTCGATCGCACGCACCGGTTCTCGTTGACGTATGTTTACGAACTTCCGTTTATGAGAGACCAGCGCGGGTTTGTCGGGCACCTGCTTGGAGGCTTTCAGATCTCAGGTGTGACGACGTTTGAAACCGGAGTGCCGCTCACGGTCGTGAATGGACAAGATGCGGACTCGATCGGTGGAAACCTCGATCGACCGGACTTCAATCCGAATGGTCAACCAGGAGTTCGTGCAGTGCCGGCGATTGCAACAGCCGCCCCCAATGTTTGTCATGTTGCGGCCGGGGTGACGTTCTACACGAATCCCGATGCGGCGGGTGCGTGTATCAATCCGGCGGACGCGCAATACATTGGATTGCTGGCGGGCAGTGGACGTCGCGGTAATCTCGGACGCAATACGCTGCGGACGCCGGGACAGAATAACTGGAACCTTAACCTGCTGAAGCGAATTCATGTTGGTGAAGCAAAGTCTGTTGAGTTGAGGGCGGAGTTTTATAACGTCTTCAATCATCCGCAGTACGGGACGGCGAGCGTGAGTCCATTCTCGCCTGGTAGTTCTGGTGTGCCGGCGAACGTGTTTACTTCGGCGGCGGGACAGTTCCTCCATCCCGAGTTCTCTGACGGCGGCGGCCGCGTGATCCGTTACCAGTTGAAGTTTTCCTTCTGAGAGGGCGGGGCGACAACAAAGCTCGCGAAGCGAGCGACAAAAAGCCTGCGAAGCAGGCGACAGCATAAAGCCTGGGGCGCCAGCCCCAGGTTAACGTCAAAAAAAAGGCCCGAGCCCGCGAAGCGGGCGACAGCCCAATATGTATCAGGCTGTCGCCCGCTCCGCGGGCTCCAATGCTTTTAATTAATCTCGATCCCGGGGCTGGCGCCCCAGGCTTTATGCTGTCGCCCGCTTCGCGGGCTTAAATCATTCCTGCTTCGCAGGCTTAAAACATTCCCGCTTCGCGAGCTAAGAAGGTGCGCCGAGGAAGGAGGCGAGGCGGAGGAGATCCGCGAAGACGCCTGCCGCCGTTACCTCGGGTCCGGCGCCTGGCCCTCTTACAATCATCGGCTGAGTGTTGTACCGCGCGGTTTGGAAGCTCACGATGTTGTCGCTGCCACTCAGGCTTGCGAACGGATGGTCCACCGGATACCGGCGCATCTGGGCCGACAAATTACCGTCACTATCAATCGTGCCAACATACCGCACCACCTGATCTGCTTCCCGCGCGGAGTTCAACAACGCCGCCATCGTCTGATCATCTTCAGCCGCCAGACTCTCAACATGAACAGAATCCATCTCGACTTCAAGTCCCATTTCCCGCGCGAGTATGATCAGTTTGCGAGCGACGTCCATGCCCGATAAGTCCTCGCGTGGATCCGGTTCAGTCAACCCCAACGAGTGCGCTTCTCGCACAACTTCAGAAAACGTACGGTGACCGTCGAGCGAGTTGAAAATGTAAGAGAGCGTGCCCGATAACACGCCCTCGATCTTGATAACTTCATCACCTGTCTCAACCAGGCCGCGAAGCGTCTGAATGATCGGCAGTCCGGCTCCGACATTCGTTTCGTAAAGAAAGTACCGTTGATGCCTGCGAGCGGTTTCGCGCAAGCTACGATACGCAGCGAACGGTCCGGCGTTACTCTTTTTGTTCGGCGTGATGATGTTAATGCCTTTGGAGAGCCAACTCTCGTAGTACTCGGTTAACTCAGCACTCGCGGTCGCGTCGATCAGCACGGCATGTGGCAGATGGTCCGCATTCACATGATTGATAAAACTCTCGAGGTCAGCGCTTTTCGAGCTCTCGGATAACTCATCGCGCCAGCGATCGAGCGCGAGATGCCGATCGGCGAGGACCATCTGGCGACTGTTCATGATCCCGCGCACTCTTAAATCGATGCCGCGATGTCGCTTGAGCTCTTCGATTCGAGTTTGTAGTTGGCTCAGCAGCGTGCCACCTATCAAACCGGCGCCAATCACGCCGATTGAAAGCGTCTGGTTCGAGAGATAGAAGGCGGAATGTACGGCTCGCAATGCTCTCGTTGCTTCAGCCTGTTCGATGACGGCGGAGATGTTTCGTTCCGACGATCCTTGCGCGATTGCCCTGACGTTGATGCCGGCTTTCCCGAGCGCACTAAAAAACTTTCCGGCCATGCCCAAGCGCTCGATCATGCCATTGCCAACCATCGCGACGATGCAACAACCGTCTGTCAGATCTACCGTCTGAATCTCTCCACGCTGCATCTCGACAACAAACGTCTCCTCAACCGTCCTCTTCGCGAGCTCTGCGTGTACGCGCGGAACGGCGAAGCAGATCGAATGCTCCGAGCTCGCCTGTGAGATCATGACGACGGACACATCGACTGCACGGAGTGCGCCGAACACTTTGTGAGCCACCCCCGGAATGCCGATCATCCCCGTGCCTTCCACGTTGATCAGGACCATGTCTTCGACTGCTGCAAACCCTTTGATCGGCATGTCCATTGGTGAGGTAGCGGATATTTTTGTGCCCGGCGCATCCGGCTTAAAAGTGTTTTTGATCGCAACCGTGATGTTGTGTGCGATCGCGGGCGACATCGTGCTGGGATGAATAACCTTTGCGCCGAAGTACGCGAGCTCGGCCGCCTCCTGGTACGAAAGCTCAGGTATAACGACAGCCTCCGGAACTCTTCGCGGATCGGCGCTGAACACTCCGTCAACGTCTGTCCAGATCGTAACGGAATCAGCGCCGAGTAGTGCGCCGAAGATGGAAGCTGAGAGGTCGCTGCCATTTCGTTTCAAGGTCGTCGCGACTCCATCGTGCGTCGAAGCGATATAACCGGTGATTACAAGGAAGTCAGTCTCGATAGATTGTGCTTGCAATTTCTGTTTTGAAGTCTGCCAATCAACGGTAACGGTGTTGGCGTTTGGCTCGACTATGAGAGTTTTGCGGGCGTCGAGCCAAGTCGAGCGATGGTTTTTAGATTCGAGGTAAGAGTGCAGGAGTTGGGCCGACCACAACTCACCGTGACCGGAGACGAATTCAATGATGCGCTCGGAAGCGAGTCTGGTGATCCAAACGCCTCTCAGCACTTCCTTGATCGCGTTGAAATCGGTGTGAACTGTCTCGCTGAGCGTGGAATTGTTTTGAAGCTTTAGCGCGGTGATGGTTTCGAGGTGCCGGTTTTCGAGCGCCTGAAGTTTGTCTAAGTACGAGTCGTCGTGAGCGGCCGCGAGATTAACGGATTCGATGAGCGCGTTGGTGACGCCACTCATCGCTGAAACCACTACCGCAACACGCTTACCCGATTGTTCGGAAAGAATGATCTGACACGCTGCTCGATAACGATCGGCATCAGCGAGACTGGTCCCGCCAAACTTGTGAACTGTCCACCCTGCATTCATGCCTAACAAAGTAGTTCAGTTCACTCGTAATTGGCAAAAAATTTATTCTCTCGTTCGTCCGTTGAACAATTACGCCGAAGGCGTTCGCTAATTTCAGCCCAGGGTTCGAGCTTGCGAGAACCCTGGGGAACGTTCAAAAAAATATTATTAACCCTGAAAGGGTTCGGCGGTTGGCGAACCTTTTCAGGGTTGATCTTGAAATTTGGTTCCAAACCCAGGGTTCTCGTTCCTCGAACCCTGGGCTGAAATTGGCGAACGCCTTCGGCGTAAACTCTTTATTCGTATCTGAGCGCCACGAGTGGATCGACTTTCGCCGCGCGGCGTGCAGGGAGCCAACAGGAAAGTAGGGCGACGAGGGTCAGGAGGGTTGCGATCGCGATCAGCGTTAGCGGATCGCTTATTTCGACCCCGTAGAGCTGTTGGGCCATCTGTTGTTGCCAGCTATCGGGTGCGAAGTATTGATGCTCGAGCAGGCGCTTCAATACGTAACCGATCGACGCGCTAACCACGAGGCCCAGCAGCACGAGCTTCATCCCCTGCCAGATTACGAGCCGGATGACTTGAGCTACTTGCGCGCCGAACGCCATGCGAATGCCGATCTCCTTCGTCCTCTGGCTGACTGAATACGCAAGCACGCCGAAGAGCCCGATAGCCGCGAGTACGAGTGCGAGTACACCGAAGAAGCTCAGCAGGCGCGCATAGAGCCGCTCCTGGCCGAGCGTCGCCTCAGCTCGCGCTGCTTGCGTGCCAACCTGGGTGACTGGAAGATTACTGTCGAGCTCGCGGACAACCTGGCGCACCTGTTCCGCCAGCGCCCCCGGACTGCTCGTGGTGCGCAAGGCGAAATGCATCTCGCCGATGTTCGCTACTTCCTGCTGCCAGGGCGTATACAGCAACGGCTGGTTTTGATCGCGTTGGCGATCGTATTTCGTGTCAGCCACCACGCCGACAATCTCGACTTCACCCTTCTCGTCGACGTTGAACGTGATGCGCTTCCCAAGAACGTCTTCGTTAGGAAAGAACTCATGCTGGAAAGTTTGATTGACGATGGCAACGGCAGGCGCGTGCAGATTGTCCTGCGGCGTGAATTCGCGCCCGCGCAGGAAGGGAATCTCCATCGTAGCGAAATAATTTTCACGCACCATTTGCCGCATCGTGTCGTGCTCCGCGGTGGTATCGACCGTTTCGCCGGGCAGCAGAAAATCATTAAACCAATTCTCATTTGCAACCAGCGCGACGCGCGCGAACGTTGCGCCACTTACCGACGGCAGATGGTCCAGGCGGTCAAAGAGTTGCTGGTAGAAGCGCGACAACTGCTCCTCTTTGTAACCCGCTCGCTCAGGCTGCAGCCTGAACACCAGAAGGTTTTCCGGGTTGAAGCCAAGCTTGATTCGTTGCAGGTTGTAGAGCGTGCGGATGAACAATCCCGCGCCCACCAATAACAATGCTGATAACGCTACCTGGACCACCAGCAGCCCTTTGCTCAAACCCGACACTCGTCCGGTTGTGCGGCCGCTTTGCTTCAGTGTCGTAGTCAAATCAAGAGTCGTAGCGCGCCACGCCGGTACGAAACCAAACAACACGCCCGTCAATAACGAGACTGCGAGCGTAAACACGAGGACGCGCCAGTTCAGACTGAGCTCAACTCCATTAGGTAAGAGTCCTGTCTCGTTGTCAGTGAGCGCCACGAGGGCGCTCTTGCCCCAGTAAGCGAAGACCACTCCTACTACTCCGCCGAGAGTGGCGAGCAGTAAGCTTTCAGTCAGCAGTTGCCGGATCAG
>Ga0207712_10002097_pt1 | contig 13065 bp, 14 predicted proteins | sample KBSS44metaG_FD_184402 | JGI IMG/M metagenome (GOLD analysis project Ga0207712, IMG submission 184402) | Switchgrass rhizosphere microbial communities from Kellogg Biological Station, Michigan, USA - KBS S4-4 metaG (SPAdes) (version 2) | ecosystem: Host-associated > Plants > Roots > Rhizosphere... | reverse complement strand
CTTCAGCGTTTGTGCTGGTTTTCACCGTTGCCCATTTATTGCTGATATTAATAATACTTGTACTGCTATTCCCGATCTTATTATAAACCACCTTCCCCGATCTGAAATCATTCAATATATCATCCTTTGTTTGTATCCATCCATTCGAATGACCATAACTTACATTTTTATGCAATACTTGTTTTAATACAGCCTCATCTTTATCCAATAATGCCTTATCTAATTTTTGCATTGCAGTTTTCAATCCAACACTATCGATCTGCGTAAAAGAGCTTTTAACGATCAGCAAACTCAAAACAAAAAGAACCGCAACTTTTCTCATTATTAATTCTTAATTATTAATTGCTGCTTTATCACGACATTCCTCAATGATCGCATCTACTTTTTCTTTTGTCAAATGCTCCCGGTAATTTTTTCCTAACTGCATCATGGGTGCATAGCCACAAGCACCTAAACATTCAACCGTTTTCAACGTAAACATTCCGTCAGCTGTCGTTTCACCGGGTTTAATACCCAGCTTATCATAGATATATTTAATGATATCATCACTTCCATTGATCATGCAGGGTCCCGTTTGACAAACTTCAAACATGTATTTGCCAACAGGCTTTAGGTTATACATGCTGTAAAAAGTAGCCACCTCATATACTTCGATCGGCTGAATATCCAATATCGTTGCAACATAATCCATTGCTTCCGGGCTGAGCCAGCCACCAAACTCCTGTTGCGCCAGGTGCAGTACGGGAATTACAGCTGACTTCTGTTTTCCTTCCGGATAAAAGCTTATTATCCGTTGGACTTCTTTCAATATATCGTCCGAAAATTTCACCATAACAATCAAACAATTTAACCATTGAACAATCATTGTTTGATTGTTTGATGGCTTGATAACTATTTATGCGTCCATCTCTCCTGCGATCAAATTCAGGCTACTCATTGTTACAATCGCATCACTTAACATGGATCCTTTTGACAACTCTTCGAAAGCCTGGTAATAAATAAAGCAAGGCCGGCGAAAATGCAGGCGATACGGTGTACGTCCGCCATCGCTGATCAAATAAAATCCCAGTTCGCCATTTGCTCCTTCAACACTGAAGTAAATTTCACCAGCCGGGATCTTTGTTTCACCCATGATAATTTTAAAATGATAGATCAGCGCTTCCATCTTTGTGTACACATCTTCTTTATCAGGCAGGTAATATTCTGGTGCATCTGCATGATACACCTCAGCATCTGCACCTTTGAACTCCTGGACTTTTTGATAGGCCTGCTCAAGGATGCTTAAGCTTTGCCACATTTCCTGGCTACGAACTAACCAGCGATCATAGTTATCACCTGTGGTACCAACCGGGACAACAAAATCAAAATCTTCGTAACTGCAATAAGGATTATGGACCCTTACATCATAATCAACTCCTGCTGCACGCAGGTTAGGACCCGTGAATCCATAATTTAATGCACGATCGGCACTGATGCCGCCTGTGTTTTGTGTACGCTCCATGAATATCCGGTTGCGCATAAAAAGATTTTCAAACTCTTTCAACACCTTAGGATATTCAGCTAAGAATTTCTCCAGCTTTTGAAAAGCGATATCATTAAAGTTCCTTTCGAAACCACCAATGCGGCCAATATTGGTTGTTAGGCGTGATCCGCATACTTCTTCATAGATCTCATAGATCAATTCCCGGTATTGCATCACGTATAAAAATCCTGTGTAAGCACCCGTATCCACACCAACGATTGAATTACATATCAGGTGATCTGAAATTCTTGCTAACTCCATTATGATAATGCGCAAGTAATCTACCCGTTTTGGAGTTGTTAGGCCCAACAACTTTTCACAGGTAATATGCCAGCCCATATTATTGATAGGTGATGAGCAATAATTCAAACGGTCCGTAAGCGGGGTGATTTGATAAAGTGGTCTGCGTTCAGCCAGTTTTTCAAATGCACGATGAATATATCCTACTGTTTGTTCGGCAGAAACAATTCGTTCACCATCCAGTTCCAGTATATTTTGAAACACACCATGTGTAGCCGGGTGTGTTGGCCCAAGATTCAACGTATTTGTTGTTTTTTCAATCGAACCTTCGGGTAATCTTATATGTTCGTGTTCTGTCATAAACCCCAAACCCCTAAAGGGACTTTAAAATTTCATTATTAAAAATTATTCGATTTTTTCTTTTTTAATCCTTCGATCACATCGCTGATCTTAACTATCACCAATAAACCAGCTATTATTCCAAAAAATAGCGACAGGTTTTTTCTTTCTGTTGGTTCAGTAAAAAAAATCTTATCAACTGCGATAAATCCCCAGGCCAAAACCGCCAGTATGTCAAATTGCAGTCTGTATTTTGATAAAATCCTGAACATGCTCAACCTTTTAATCGCACCCCCATCAAACTATCTTCCAAACATCTCATCGTCCTTATCACTTCTTGATTGATCTTCCAGCGGATATTCTTTCCGTAATGGGAAATAATCCATCTCATCTACATTTAATATCCTCTTCAGATTCGGATGACCTACAAAGTTCACTCCATAAAAATCATAGGTCTCTCTTTCCATCCAGTTAGCCGAGGAAAATAAACCCGATGCTGTATATACATCAGGTGTATTGATACCGGTAAATATTTTAAACCTCAGCCTTATATTATCAATAAGATTATGGAGATGATAAACTACTGCTAACTCCCACCCTACATTATCAGGATAATGGACTGCACACAGATCAGTAAGAAAACGAAATTTTAATTGCTCATCATCAAATAAAAAATTAAGCACTTTTAAATTCATTTCTTTCGGCGCTTCAAATGTGAGCATACCATAAGGCTCTTCAAATCCGCTTACCTGTTCACCAAACTTTTCTGTTAAACGTTGCTTTATTATGTCGTTTGTCAAACTCATTTAATAAGTTATTTTTCAATCATAACTGATCCTGACGCAAAATCGTGAATCGCTCTTCTTTCTCTATTTGTACCAATAGTTACAAATGATACCCAACCTAAAAGAAATTTTATGATAACCCTGATAACAGCCTGTAATAAATTTATTTTCTTCGAAGTATCATTGCTCTTTTTAACTCTGATCTTCATTAAGTAATTTCCTAATGTACATCCCATCGTCATTGCTATGGGCTCATATAATCCAAATAGTATTACAAAAATTACTGCCCTGATCCACCCATCTTCTCCTTCCTGCGAAGGATTGATTTTATCGAATACGTAACCTGTTATAAACATTAAAACAAGAATTAAAAGAGTATCAATAAAAATTGATTGTATTCTCGTTTTTAAAGTTGGATAAGTTATTTCCATGTTTATTGAATACCGTAACTTTCTAATAATGCCTTATACTTTTCACCATTCCTTCTTCTTAAACTTTCTTTACCCACTAAATCCTGTATTCTTATCACGCCATCAATGATCGCTTCAGGTCTTGGCGGGCAACCCGGTACATATACATCTACCGGAATAACCTGGTCAATGCCTTGCAGCACACTATATGTATCAAATATCCCGCCGCTGCTTGCACAAGCGCCAACTGCCATTACCCATCTTGGCTCAGCCATTTGCAGGTACACCTGTCTTACTACGGGTCCCATCTTTTTTGCAATGGTTCCCATTACCATTAACAGATCACATTGACGTGGTGAGAAACCTACTCTTTCACTTCCAAATCTTGCGAGGTCATAGTGTGATCCCATTGTTGCCATAAATTCAATACCGCAGCAGGATGTTGCAAAAGGCAACGGCCATATGGAATTTTTTCTTGCTAAACCAATTACTTTGTCAAAGCGGGTTGCATGAAATCCTTCACCCATAACACCTTCCGGCATATCGGCCATACTAATGTCCTTAACCAGCGGCTTAGGATTTATATTGAATGCTACAGGACGTCCCATGATTAAAATTTAAAACTCAAAAGTTAAAAGTCAAAACTATAACACTCTAATAATGCAGGATTCTCAAATAAACGAACATTCCCAATTTTGCATTTTTATTTTTATATTTCGACTTCAGTCCTCCCACTTTAATGCACCTTTCTTTAGTATATAATAGAATCCACACAAAAAGAATCCAACAAACATTACTACTGCCCAAAAACCCGGCCAGCCCAATCCTTTAAAGTTCACTGCATAAGGATAAAAAAAGATCACTTCAACATCAAATAACACAAATAAAATGGCGGTAAGAAAATATTTGATCGCCATGGGTTGACGTGCATCACCATGGCTTTCAATTCCGCCGGTAAAAGTTTCCAGTTTATCCGAAGTTTTGCGCCGGGGACCCAAAACATGCGTTACAAACATGAGTAATCCAACTAAGCCGACAGCTAATAGTATTTGTATGGCCGCCGGAAGATAACTGCCGGCATTATCGATCGCAGAACCCTGTTGAATCCCACCCTGAAGTAGTTTGAACATAGCCAGTTTTAGACAGTGAGCAAAAATAAGGCGGTAAGCGGAATTAACCTTGAAAATAATCAGTATCAGGTTATGAGATTATTCATAAAAAAGAAAAATCCCTCCCGATTGACCGGGAAGGACTTTCTTAAAAACGAAGAAAACCGAGTTTATCTTTTACCACCAGTTTTTGTTGCTGATGTATTTGATTTAGGAATTGTTCCTGCCTGGGGTGAATTCTTTGGTGTAGTCTGCTTTTGCTGTTTTGCCGGTGTTTTAGTTCTCAAATAGTCCACAATTTTTTTAAGCTGATCATTTGAAGTATCCAGCTCCAATCCTTTTAAAGCAGGTATCAAAGCTGCTTCTTTATCCAATTTTATATTATTGTAATACCCGATTAATGCCAGTGAAGATGTTGTTCCAAGCGACTTATAGCGTACTTTATCTGTTTGCGCAATATCCAATGCTTTTGTGTAACCACTTATCATATTGCTTACATACGGCTCTACTTTAAATGTTGTGTCGAGCGTACCATTTACTTTACCTCTCCAATAGTGACCATAAATACTATCAGGCTGTAAAGCTGTATAGGCTGCAAAAATGCTATCCGCTTTTGCTAATTGATCAGCTTGTGTATAAAGAATCCCAATATTTATCAGGCCAAGCGGGTTCGGTTTATTACGTGTATTAAAAATTGCTAAGCGCATGTCAGCTTCCTGCTTTTTACAACCTCTTTTATTAAAATCCTTTGCAGCATCATCCATGTAATCAAGTTTAGTCTGCAATACTGTATCTACTGCGGCGCCGGCAAGATAAATTCCATATAACTCTTCACAAGGCACGCCTGAACCAGCAGCGATTTCGGCTTTACGTTTATAATCCGCAGGTACAAAACCATCTTTTTCTTTTGCAAAAAATTCATCATCGGCTGCTTTTGCTTTGGCAAAATCTTTCTTTTCCAGGTATGCATAAGCCAATCCTCTTAATACCCTGGGCTTTACTTTCGTTCCCATTTGTGCTCGAACAGCTTCTCCTTTGGTTATGGCGCAATCATAATCTTTTTTAATATAGCAAAGCTGGGCATTCAAATAATCATGTTCCCATTTGTCTTCATTTGGCCGGGACCCTACATACTTATTAAAATATTTTTCAGAGTTAGGGAAATCGGAACGAACAAAATAATAGAAGAATAGTTCATAATAAGCCAAGCTAAAATTAGGATCAACCGAAACAGCTTTATTCAAATTTTCCAATACGAGGTCCCAGTTACGTTGTGTTTCGAAAAGTTTAGCAAGTCTTACATACGCATAGGCAAAATTGGGATTGATCTCAAGTGTTTTGTGGTAAGCCTCATAAGCATCACGGCCTGCCTCACCGGGTCTTGCTTTACGGATAGCATTTCCGAGATTTAACCATATATCGGTATTTTTCGGACTCAATTCCGAAGCTGTTCTCAGTATTTGTTCAGCGTATTTATAATCACCCATTTTAGCATCCGTATGCGCCCGGCCAATAGCATTTAAAACATCGGGATTATCTTTTCCTTTTTTATCCTTGCTCATTGAAAGCGCCGTTTCAAAATTCTGGCGTGCTTCATTTGCTTTACCACTAACCAGGTTATAATGACCCATACCGACCAACAATAACGGCGCATTGCCATTAGCAGTTAATGCTTTTTCATAAACCTGCTTTGCCATGTTATTATCATCCATATCAAAATAGGTCTGCCCCAGCCAATAGGTGGCTTCAATATTATTGGGATTAACCGCTAATAGTTTCTGAAAAGTATTTACTGCACTCTGAAACCTGTCGGCATACAGGTGATTTATGCCCTCCTGTATCGTTTGTGCTTTTGTCGCTATTATCATAGATCCTGATGCCAGCAACGTAAGAATGGTTTTCTTCATTTGTTTCTCGTTTTTTCGGGTTGTAAATATAAAGTTTCTTCGTTTTAGTCAACTTTTAATTTCAAATCCAGTACCAATATTTTTTTCGTTTTGTTAATGCATTTATATGCCCAAATATCAATTGAAAAAGAACTGTTTATTCATCTGTCAACCGAATTGCTCTTGTTTTATAATAATCGATCCAGGCCGGAACCAGGTAAGCCCGGTGAAAGATCAATTGGCCAATTTGCTGGTCCATGAAGTTGGCAAAACTTTGACCCAATCCCTGGTGACGTTCTTTCAATATATAAACCAGTTCCCGTATCAATGGATAACGCCCTAAGTATATATTTGGCTGTGTGGGCAAAATATATTTTCCTTTAAGGTCTGTTCGTTCCAGCCGCACCATTTTTACTTTCTTTAAAGATGCAACACTCATACTGTCTTCCGGATTGCCAATCCAACTGACACCGATAAAACCAATTGCATCTTTTGTTTGTGCTACATAATCAATCACACCCTGGCTTGTGCGACCGGCAGCGGCGGTCTTTGTCAAAGAATCTCCTTTTAATACTGAATCGACGATAAAACGAACCGTACTGGTTGCTTTTACTCCATCAAAAACAGGGATTAAATTTTTCTTAAATCTACCGGTCAGTATTTGTTTTATTTCATCCATTGTGAGGAGCGAATCGGGGTTTTCCGGGTTGACGATTATTGAAATTGCATCATACGCCGTTACCTGGCTGATCGGATCGATATGGAATGAATCAATGATATAGGATCTTTCATAACTATTCACCCTGCGGGTTGCAATTACCATGCGGGTACTGTCATTCAGCAGATCATCCAAACATTCCGACTCGGATTTATACGATACATTGAGTTTTGTTTTACGATGATCGGATTCATACACTCTTACCAGTTCTTCAACGATGGGCTGGAAGCTCTCATCACAACTGATATTGATCCGGCCGCTATCACCATAATCTGGTTTTGATTTCAGCTTTTTTTCATAATTGGTACAACTGCCAATAAAAAAAAATGCAGACACGGTTATTGTCGCTATTAAAAATCCGAAACGTTTTTTATCGATACCCTTCATCAGCGAAAATAATTTTTCTTGTACCCCCTGTAAATACGCCAGGCTCCGTACATAAAACAAACCACTGCAAAGATCTTTTCCAGGTCATCCGGTTTGTATTTCCGGTTTATCTCCCAATCAAAGCGACCTCTGAACATTAAAAATGCGCCGAAAAGGATTATCAATGCCCCCATTGCATAGTCCATGATACTGCGCATGGATGAAACTTGTTTTCGTTTCCGCTTTTCATATTCTTCAAACATAGAATTGTTTGTTTTCAGAGGGTAGCAATTTAATGCATTTTACTCTTCTTCGCTTATAAATGTGACAGGCAGAATAAAGCTGGTTGCTACATTTATATCATTTTGAATAGCCGGTTCCCACCTCGGCATTTTTCTTATTACTCTTGTTACTTCCTTATCATAAATTTTTCCCGGGCTCTCCAGTATGGTGACGTCTGTTATAGAGCCATCCGCACCTACCATAAATTTTACTCTCACTATTTTTTTCATACCCACTTCTATTTCCTCGGGTGTTACAAGATTCCTTCTCATGAATTCTGTTAATGCTTCCAATCCACCGGGGTATTGCGGGGCCCTTTGAATAATTTTTGGCGCAGGCTGTTCGGGTTCTTTAATCTTTACCTCCCCATTTCCATTACTTGATGGCATTAAATTGATAGGACTTGGATTTCCATCAGGCGCTCCACCCGTGGTTATCGTTGACACATCGCCTTTTTCAATATCATCTTGTTCAGGAGTTTTATTATTTGCCTTCTCATCTTCTACAATAGTCGGAGTCACATTTGCAATTTGCCCGGGCCTGGGTTTTTCAATTGGTCTTGGCAATTCAGGTTCTTTCGGTTTGTCCGGTTGCACTTCATAGGTCTTTATAGTTATTTCACCTTTATCTTTTTTAGAATGTGAAGAAGATGCGCCACCAAATTTTAAAAAATTAAAAAGAATGAATAACAATACAGCCCCTAACCCAATCCCTAATGCTTTTACTAATCGTTTTTCATAATCATTTCTTAGCGCATAAGCGCCGTATTCTTTATTACGGTTTTCAAAAATGATGTCGAGCAGGCTTGCCTGCAAAATTTCTTTGTTTATCATGGCAGTGTGTTTTGTATTGAGATGCTATTGTATTGTAAATCCATAAATCAGTTCGTAGTCGGCAGTTCGCAGTTTGCAATCATACAACTTCGATCAATGAACAATTACAAATTGGTAAAGACTCCAGACTGCCGACTGTGAACTGCCGACTGTCGAGTGCCGACTGGCACTACCGGCTGCCGACTGAAAACTGAACACTATATTTGCGCAATGAAAATTTTAATGGTGTGTTTGGGAAATATCTGTCGCAGTCCATTAGCTGAAGGCATTTTACAGGAGAAGGCTTTTAAAGCAGGATTGCAATGGAGTGTGGAAAGTGCAGGTACGAATAGTTATATTATGGGTGAAGCGCCGCACCCTTTATCTCAAAAGGTAGCACGGGTGAATGGACTTGATATAAGCCGCCAACGGGCAAGGAAGTTTTCTCCTGCTGATTTTGAAGTGTATGATAAAATTTATGCATTGGCTGAAGATGTATTATACGAAATAAAAAAAATTGCCGGCAAGAAATTCGATCCCTCAAAAGCTGATTTGTTGATGAATGAATCATATCCCGGAAAAAACTTGGATGTACCTGATCCCTGGTATGGACCAGAGCCTGGCTATCATGAAGTGTATAAAATGATTGACAACGTTTGTGATTGCATTATTGAGAAATATTCTCCGAAGGAATCCCTTGGGACAATGCTCAATGTTCAATATTCAATCACCAATAACCAGCAACCAGCAACCAATAACCAGTAACTATGAGCAAATCCAGTTTACCACAAGGCACAAGAGATTTCGGACCAGAGGTTGTTCGCAAGCGCAATCATATTTTAAATACGATTAAAAATGTTTTTGAGCTGTATGGTTATCAGCCATTGGAAACACCAGCCATGGAAAATCTGGATACACTGATGGGAAAATATGGAGAGGAAGGTGATAAATTAATCTTTAAAATTCTCAATAATGGCTTGGATAATCCTGATAAAGAAAAACAGGTACGTGAAGATTTTGAAAAAGTATTGAAAGGGAAAAACACCAAAGGAATTACTGAAAGAGCCTTGAAGTATGATCTTACCATTCCATTTGCACGGTATGTCGCAATGAATCATAGTCAACTGACATTCCCATTTAGACGTTACCAGATTCAACCAGTATGGCGAGCTGATCGACCTCAAAAGGGAAGATATCGTGAATTTTACCAGTGTGATGCTGATGTAGTGGGAAGTAATTCACTGCTCAATGAAATGGAATTGGCATTGATCTATCATACTGTTTTTGCCGGGTTAGGTATTAAGGGATATGAATTAAAAATTAACCACAGAAAAATCTTATCAGCCATTGCTGAATTATGTGGCGGCGCCGAAAAGATGACAGACATTGCTATTGCAATTGATAAGCTTGATAAAATCGGTTTGGAGAAGGTAAAAGAAGAATTGGTACAAAGAGGATTGAATACAGATCAAATCGGCATCGTAGAAAAATATCTTTCTGTTTCAGGCAACAACGGGGAAAAGCTCAACCAGTTGAGTGAATTGATCGGCTCAACAGAAACCGGGAAAAAAGGAGTTGCAGAGTTAAAAGAGATCTGCAATAATTCCCACCTATCACCTGTCAACTATTATCTCGATCCGACATTAGCAAGAGGTCTTAATTATTATACCGGTATCATCTTTGAAGCCAAGGCGCCGGATGAAGTAAAGATCGGTAGCATCGGCGGCGGTGGCCGTTATGATGACCTGACCGGTCTATTCGGCGTACCCAACATTCCCGGTGTTGGTATCTCATTTGGTGTGGACAGGATCTATGATGTCATGGAAGAGCTCAATCTTTTCCCCGCTGATATTTATATTGGTACCCAGGCCTTATTTTTTAACCTGGGTGAGGCGGAAAGTAAAGCTGCTTTCGAATTGATGCAGCAACTCCGTGGTAAAGGTGTACGATCGGAATTATATCATGAACCCGTTAAATTTGATAAACAATTTAAATACGCTGAAAAAAAGAATATACCTTTCGTCCTGATTATCGGGAGCAAAGAACTGGAAACAAGAACATGCTCGGTAAAAGATCTTCGGACAGGAACACAGCAAATGATCGGTTGGGATGAATTAACTTCGAACTTCTCTTTCATTTAACCTTTACATAATAATATACACTTATGAAATCAAGTCTTAAAAACCTTTTAACCATCGGTCTTGTTGCATTTATGATCAGCAGCTGTGGTAATAAAAGCGCCGACCTGCTTATTCCAAAAGATGCCGCATTGGTTATTCATATCAATGCAAATTCATTGGGCTCCAAGCTTAGCTGGAATGATATTAAAAACACGGAATGGTTTAGTATGGCTGCCCGTGAAAAAACAGATGAGTTTGAAAAAAAATTATTAGAGAACCCGGAAAACTCCGGCATTGACCTGAAAAGCGATATGTATTTTTTTATAAAACCATCGGGCCGGAATATGTATATAGCATTCCAGGGAAAGCTAAAAGATGCAAAGGCATTTGAAGAAACCATAAAAAAATTGCACAAAGAAGTAGAGATCAAAAAAGAAGGCTCAATGAGCTATGCAGGCCAGGGTCTTGATTTTATGACCTGGACCAATGATCGTTTTATGATGGTAGGTGAAACGTCAATGCCGGATGGTTACAGAGGAGTTCCGAAAGCGGAATTGACCAAAGACAGTGTCTTAAATTTTGCAAAAGCAACCTATAGCCTGAAAAGCAGCAACAGCATTGGGAATAATTCAAATTTCAAATCAATACTTAACGAGAAAGGAGACCTGCATTTCTGGATGAGCAATAATTTGTTTATGCAGCAATACAATCAAATGGGGTTGAGTTTGTTTAAAGCTTCTTCTGTTTTAGAAGGCAATACAACAGGCTTTACTGTGAATTTTGATAACGGAAAAATTACCGGTAAATCAAAAACCTGGTATAATAAAGAGATGGGTGATCTTATGAAAAAATACCAGGCTGGTAATCTGAATACCGATATGCTGAAAAAGATCCCTGCCGGGAATGTGGATGCTGTGATTGCAATGAAATACCAACCTGAAGCTATCAAGGCATTTTTAAAATTATTGGGGATTGATGGCCTGGCAGATGGCTATCTGAGTAAAGCCGGTTTTACACTGGATGATGTTATTAATGCAAACAAAGGGGATATGTTATTTGCGGTTACTGATCTTGCCACAAAAACAGAAACAGGTGCAAATAGCAATTATGGTTACGGCCCTCCAAGGCCCGACGCAAAAATTTTATTTGCCACATCGATCAATAATAAAGGAGCTTTTGATAAACTCGTAGATGCGGGAAAAAATGCATTGAGCAAAATAGAAGGTGAAGGTGCATCCGAAGTTCTTTCTAAAATAAAGTATGAAGTAAAAGACGATTGGTTTATTGTAAGCAACTCACAGGAAAATGTAAATGCATTCGGCGGCGTTGCTACTGATCATGCTTTTATCAATAAAATAAGCGGTCACCCATTTGGCGCTTATATCGATCTTAAAAAAATAATAGAAGGCTTTGGACCCGATAAAATGGCGATGAGATATGGAATGACATCAGCCGATATGAGTAAAATACTGATATGGGAAGATGTCATAATGTATGGCGGTGAAATAAAAGATGGAGCAGGCTCCAGTTATTTTGAAGTGAACCTGGCCGATAAAAACACCAATAGCCTGAAGCAACTATTTAATTTTGTAAGCTCAATGGCCAGGATGTTTATGGGTGCCTTTGAAAGCATGCATGATTCCGATTTTCCGTATGCAGATTCAACGGCGAAACCTTTTCCTCCTGTAATCGTGGATTCAACCGTAAAACAAAAGAACTAATAGTCATCATATTTTTTATAGCCACAGGAACCGGGACCGACACCTGTGGCTTTCTTATATTTGAACAATGCAGTTGCAGCTAAAGAATTTATTGCCTACCTATTTTGATGAGTCACGGAAAAACGGTTCTGAAGTATGGGGGAAGCAATTGTCGTTTAACAAGGGCGAGCTGATTAAAATTGTTGCTCCCTCCGGAAGCGGCAAAACGTCAATGATCCATTTCCTGTATGGTTTGCGAAAAGAATATGTAGGAACGATCCATTATGACAACCGGGATTTGAAGAAATTTTCAATAGAAGACATCGCCCGGTTTCGTAAAAATCATCTTAGCATTGTTTTCCAGGATATGCGTTTGTTTGCCACACAAACAGTGTGGGAAAATATTGAAATCAAACGCCAGCTGAATCCCTATCATGAACCCGAAAAAATAAAGGAGATGTCGGAAAGATTAGGGATTGACAGCAAGCTGGGATCGCTGTGCAGCAATTGCAGCTATGGAGAACAACAAAGAGTTTCTATTATCCGGGCTCTAATGCAGCCATTTGATTTTTTATTGCTTGATGAACCTTTTAGTCACCTGGATAATGCCAACTCTGAAAAAGCAATGCAGCTGATATTAGAAGAAACAAAACAACGCAACGCTTGTATTTTATTTGCTGACCTTGAACGCATAGAATTTTTTCCCTATGACAGGATATTACATTTATAAAACAGGTATGACCTGTTTGCTTTATATGACTTATTTGACCTCATGA
>Ga0207712_10002096_pt1 | contig 13067 bp, 12 predicted proteins | sample KBSS44metaG_FD_184402 | JGI IMG/M metagenome (GOLD analysis project Ga0207712, IMG submission 184402) | Switchgrass rhizosphere microbial communities from Kellogg Biological Station, Michigan, USA - KBS S4-4 metaG (SPAdes) (version 2) | ecosystem: Host-associated > Plants > Roots > Rhizosphere... | reverse complement strand
TTTATTACTTCTTTTTTGGAATGAAGCCGGGATTGCTTTTGGTTCGAAAATAATTGGTAAACCAAAATTAAAATAGAAAATCCCGGCTCAAAAAAGCCGGGGTTTTTGTTTATACACTATGACAAGGATCTCAATACAAGGTTATCAGGGCAGTTTTCACCAGGTGGCTGCACAATTATTCTTTGGAAAAGAAGTGCAGGTGATACCATGCGATACTTTTAAGGAAGTAGTCAGGATCGCATCGAATAAAAAAGAAAGTGAGGGAGGTGTGATGGCAATTGAGAATTCCATTGCCGGCAGTATTCTTGCCAACTATAACCTTCTTCAAAAAAGTAATCTCAGGATCATTGGTGAGATTTATTTACAGATAAAACAAAACTTATTAGTTAATCCCGGTGTCAACCTGGAAGATATCCGGGAAGTTCACTCACATACAATGGCCCTGCAGCAGTGTTATGATTTTTTGGATAAACACAAATGGAAATTAGTGGAAACAGAAGACACGGCGTTGAGTGCAAAACATGTTCATCAGCATAAAAGCAAACATATTGCTGCTATTGCAAGCAGGCTCGCTGCTGAATTATATGAGCTGGATGTGATAGCTCCTAACATCCATACGCTAAAGAATAACTATACAAGATTTTTGTACCTGCAACGGGAAGAAAATGTAAAACCAGTTGACAATGCAAATAAGGCTTCCGTGAATTTTCATACCGATCATTCGCGGGGAAGCCTGGCGAAAGTGCTTACAGAAATAGCTAATGGTGGCATTAATTTGAGTAAGCTGCAAAGCTTTCCAATACCGGGAAGCGATTTTAAATATAGTTTTCACGCAGATATGGAATTTGATTCGACTGAACAATTCAATCATGTTATTGAAAACATTAAACCATTAACTGAGGAAATAAAAGTTTATGGGATTTATAAAAAAGGTTTGTGGAGATAGTTTGATTAATGATTATTAATTATTGATTATTTATGATCGAAACATCAAAAAGGCTGGAAGGAATTGGCGAGTACTATTTTTCTCAAAAGCTGAGGGAAATAGATGAGTTGAATAAGCAGGGCCGGAATGTTATTAACCTGGGTATTGGTAGTCCTGATCTGCCGCCGCACCCGGATGTGATAAAAGTTTTGCAGGAAGAATCGGCAAAACCAAATGTTCATGCTTATCAATCGTATAAAGGCTCGCCCTTGCTGCGCAATTCTATTGCGCAGTGGTATAAAAAATGGTACAATGTGGATCTTAATCCGGATACAGAAATTTTGCCGCTGATCGGAAGCAAGGAAGGAATTATGCATATCTGCATGACCTATTTAAATAAAGGAGATGAAGTGCTGGTGCCCAACCCTGGCTATCCAACCTATCGAAGTGCGGTAAAATTAGCAGGTGGCAAATGTGCAGAGTACAAGCTAACTGCAAAGAATAACTATGAACCGGATTTTGACAGGCTCGAAAAGAAAAAACTGAAGAAAACAAAGTTGATGTTTGTGAATTACCCGCAAATGCCAACCGGGCAATTGCCTTCGAAGGAATTATTTGAGAAGCTGGTCTCATTTGGTAAGAAACATGATATTCTTATTGTACACGATAATCCTTACAGTTTTATTCTGAATGATGAGCCAATGAGTTTATTAAATATTGATGGAGCCAAAGATTGTGTGATCGAATTAAACTCGTTAAGCAAATCGCACAATATGGCTGGTTGGAGAGTGGGTATGTTATGCGGAGCCAAAGAAAGAATTGATGAAGTGTTGCGGTTTAAAAGCAATATGGACAGCGGAATGTTCTTACCGGTTCAGGTAGCTGCGGCCAGAGCTTTAACCTTAGGAAAAGACTGGCAGGGTGAAGTAAATGTTGTTTATAATGAGAGAAGAATTAAAGTTTTTGAACTGCTCGATCTTTTAAAATGTAAGTATTCAAAACAACAGGCGGGTTTGTTTGTCTGGGCTAAAATTCCTTCAAACTATAAAACCGGTTTTGAATTGAGTGATGAAGTATTACAGCAATCAGCAGTATTTATAACACCGGGTGGAATTTTTGGAGATGCCGGTGATAAATATATAAGAGTGAGTTTGTGTGCTCCGGTTGAAAAATTTGAAGACGCAAAACAAAGATTAATTAATAATTATTGATTAATGATTATTGTATGGAACGAAAACGCATTTGTATAGTTGGAGTTGGTTTGATTGGGGGATCTTTAGCCATTCAATTGCATGAAAAGAAACTTTCTTCAAAGTTGATTGGTGTGGATGCCAACAACGAGCATGCAAAAAAAGCAGTTGAGCTGGAACTGGTAGATGAAACAATGGAGCTTGATGAGGCAATTAAGAGCTCTGATGTAATTATTCTTGCCATTCCGGTTGATGCAATGCTGAAGGTTGTTCCTGTTATTCTTGATAAAATAGATCAACAAATTGTTATTGACCTGGGCTCAACAAAATCACAATTAATAGAACTGATAAAAGATCATCCTAAAAGGGGAAGATATGTAGCCACGCACCCAATGTGGGGTACCGAGTACAGCGGACCACAGGCGGCAGTGCGTGGCGCCTATGAAAATAAAGCAGTGATAATTTGTAATGCACATGAATCCGACGCTGACGCATTAGAGTGGACAAAGGCAATGTATAGAAAGATCGGCATGCACTTACTCGAAATGGAAGCAGCCGCACATGATCTGCATGCAGCCTATGTGAGCCATATCTCGCATATTACCTCCTTTGCATTAGCGAATACCGTTTTGGAAAAGGAAAAAGAGGAGAACGCAATTTTTGAATTGGCATCAGCCGGTTTTGAAAGTACCGTTCGTTTGGCAAAGAGTAACCCGGCAATGTGGGTTCCTATCTTTTTACAGAATAAAGAAAATGTACTGGACGTACTGAATGAACATATTGAACAGTTAAAAAGATTCAGGGATAGTATCAAAGAAGGAAAAGAAAAAGAGTTGAAGGGATTGATTGAGGACGCGAATAAAATAAGGAGGATTATAAAATAAATTAGCTATGGAAGACAAAATAGAACAGCTGATTTCACATGCTCAATCTTCATTGTATTTCGCAAATGAGGCATTTAATGAAATATGGCATATAACTCAAACGCCCAATACTAAAGATGAATATGATATAGTCGCAGGTCATCCATTTAGCTTTTATGGAATTACATTGCAATATTGTTTTATAATGGAGTATAATAAATTACTTGATGCAAACACATCTAAAGAAAATGAAAATGTTGCCTCTCTTATGAGATTAAATAAAAAAACGAAGGAAATTCTAGGCGATGCATTTGAATTGAAATTTTTTGAGAATATCAAGCTGATGAAAGAAATAACTAGTTCGGATTTATATAAGAGGCTAAAAAAGCTACGAAATAAGAAGTTTGGACATTCTGACAGCGACGAAATAAATAATCCTTGGAAAATTGAAGGTTTTACTGGGCGGCAGATTGAAGAAATGCGAAATCAAATTGAAATGCTATTGGAAGTATTTAATAACATTTTTGGAGCTATATCAGATGCGAGTTTTCGTTTGCATAACGATGATCGGACTGCAAATTTTATTAGGTTTCACGCGAAATACAAAGCTTATTATTATAGGAATTTTCTAAAAGCAATGGAAGAGGGATATGGCCTTCATTAAATGCTCAATAGCCAACAGAACTTTGAGCGGAGCGTCGCAAGTAAAGCTTAATAGTAGTAACACAAATGACTAAACAAAAAAATAAAATAATAACCGCCTCCTGCTCCTCTTTAGGAGCCGGGGGTTTAAATTTGTACAATGCAAACAGCAACACAATCAATGAAAGAGATCACACAGCAGGCATGGAATAAAAGACCAATGATCATTTCCGGTCCCTGCAGTGCAGAAACCGAGGAACAGGTATTGCAAACCGCACAACGGCTGGCCGCAACAGGCTGGGTGGATGTAATGCGTGCTGGCATCTGGAAACCACGGACAAAACCCGGTGGGTTTGAAGGGATTGGTGCAAAAGGATTGCCATGGATGCAACAGGCAAAGAAGCTGACCGGCTTACCGGTGACTGTTGAAGTGGCTACCGGTAAACAAGTGCAGGATGCACTGACATTTGATGTAGACATTTTATGGATCGGTGCAAGGACAACCGTGAATCCATTTAGTGTGCAGGAAGTGGCCGATGCATTGCGTGGTGTGGATGTGCCGGTACTGATCAAAAACCCGGTAAACCCTGACCTGGAACTATGGACCGGCGCTGTTGAACGTGTAGCCCGTGCAGGCATCAAACAAATTGGTTTGATCCATCGCGGTTTTAGTAACTATGGCAATACAGAGTTTCGTAATGCACCGATGTGGCAGCTGGCGATTGAAATGAAACGCCGCAATCCCGAACTGATGATGATCAATGATCCTTCACATATCTGCGGCCGCCGGGATATACTCGCTGATGTGGCGCAACGTGCAATTGATTTGGATATGGATGGCTTTATTATCGAAAGTCATATCGATCCGGATAATGCATGGAGTGATGCCAAGCAGCAGGTGACGCCTGAGCGATTGAAAGAAATGCTCGATCATTTGGTTTGGCGTAAAGAAGATGTGAGCAGCGAGGAATATCATGCAGCATTGGAGAAGTTGCGCCAGCAGATCAATCATCTTGATGATGAGCTGATGCAGATATTGAGTCAGCGGATGAGGCTGGCTGAAAAGATCGGTGAATACAAAAAGAATAATAACATTACTATTTTACAAACCAACCGCTGGAATGAGATACTGGAAAGAGCATTTGCAAAAGGAGATAAACTGGGACTAAGCAAAGAATTTGTGACAAAATATTTTGATGCGGTGCATATGGAAAGTATCAATCATCAGAAGAAGGTGCTGGATAGTTAACCCCCTGTCCCCGCCGTGGCGGGGAGACTTAGGTTTGAACAGTTAATTAGCTATAAACTATTGATGAGCCATAGAATCACTACTGTTGCTATAGATTAAAAATATTCAATGACAGGAAAACTAAAATATTCCCCTTTAGGGGTTAGGGGTAAACTCACTTATAAATTTTCCAACTCATCTACCGATTTCTATTTCGCTTCCGGCATCAGTCATTTGAAAAAACTGGCTGACCCGGGTTCAACTATTCTTATTACGGATGAGAATATATACAATGCGCATGAAAAGCGATTCAAAGGATGGAACACTATGGTGTTACAAGCCGGCGAGGAGTTCAAGATCCAGGCGACTATTGATAATATTATCGATCAGCTCATAGCAATGGAGGCGGATCGTAAAACGACATTGGTTGGAGTGGGCGGCGGAGTAATTACAGATATTACGGGGTATGCTGCTTCGGTTTATATGCGTGGCTTAAGATTTGGATTTATTCCAACATCTGTTTTAGGAATGGTAGATGCAAGTATCGGGGGCAAGAATGGAATTGATGTTGGGGTTTATAAAAACCTGGTTGGTACAATCCGTCAGCCGGCTTTCATTCTGCATGATATGGTTTTTCTTAATTCGTTACCACAGGCTGAATGGGAAAATGGATTCGCAGAAATAATCAAACATGCCTGTATAAAAGATGCAGCGATGTTCAGCGATTTAGAAAATAGATCACTGACGCATTATCAAGGCAGGCAAAAATCAATTTGTGAACTGGTGGAGCGTAATGCAATGATAAAAGCCAATGTAGTAAAGAGAGATGAATTTGAAAAAGGAGAGAGGCGATTACTCAATTTCGGTCATACACTCGGTCATGCATTGGAAAATCAATATGAGTTATCGCATGGCCAGGCCATTTCTATTGGTATGACCTATGCCTGTCATATTTCAGAGCAGCTTATGGGTTTTAAACAAACAGAAAAAGTATTAACGCTGATCGATAAATATAACTTACCTACTTATTCATCATTCAATAAGCAAAAGGTATTTGACGTATTGAAGATGGATAAGAAAAGAGAGCAGAAAGAAATGAATTATGTATTGCTGGAGAAGATCGGGAAAGGAGTGGTGAAATCGATTTCATTAAATCAATTGGAGAAGATTATTTCAAATTTTTAAAAAAATATTTTTTCTGCCAGATGGCGGAGATAGACAAATGAAAGCAACTATACATCCATCAAAATTATCAGGAACTGTAAGTACCAACGCATCCAAAAGCTCTATGCAAAGAGCTTGTGCCGCTGCTTTGCTTATAAAAGGAAAAACAATTTTGCATAATCCTGGTCATAGCAATGATGACAAAGCCGCCATCGACATCATCAAAGCAATGGGGGCATGGGTTGAGATGGGCAATGGAGAATTGAAAGTGGAAAGCGAAGGGGTCAATCCTATTTCTGATGCAATTAATTGTGGCGAATCGGGTCTCAGTATCCGGATGTTTACACCTATCGTTTCATTAAACGATATGGAAATTACAATTAATGGAAGCGGAAGCCTTGCAACAAGACCGATGGATTTCTTTGATGAAATATTACCCCAGCTCGGTGTAAAAATAAAAAGCAATAAGGGAAAGTTGCCAATGGTTATCCAGGGACCCTTGCAACCAAAAAATATTGAAATAGACGCTTCACTCAGTTCTCAATTTCTTACCGGGTTATTATTTGCTTATGCAGCAGCAAACGCAAAAGATGTTTCAATCAAAGTAAATAATCTGAAAAGCAAGCCGTACATCGAGTTGACATTAGATGTAATGAAGCAATTTGGCTTGACGGTACCCGAAAACAAGAATTTTGAAGAATTCATCTTTCATGGCTCGTCGACTCCGAACTCCGAACTCCGAACTATTGACTACACAGTGGAAGGCGACTGGAGTGGTGGTGCATTTTTATTAGTTGCGGGTGCGATTGCTGGTCCAATCACTGTAAGAGGTTTAGATCTGATGAGTACACAAGCCGATAAAGCAATTGTTGATGCTTTAATGAAAGCAAATGCAGGTATTGCAATGGAAGCAAAAGGAATTAAGATACATCCCGCGCCGATGAATGCCTTTGATTTTGATGCAACTGATTGCCCGGATTTGTTTCCACCTTTGGTGGCACTGGCTGCTTATTGCAAAGGAAAGTCAACAATCAAAGGAGTTTCAAGATTGACTCATAAAGAAAGCAACAGGGCTATGACTTTACAGGATGAATTTGATAAAATGGGAGTAACAATAGACCTGAAAGATGACAAGATGATCATCCATGGCGGAGGTATTGTAAAAGGAGCGGACATACACTCACATCATGACCATCGTATAGCTATGGCTTGTGCAATAGCCGCTTTGAAGGCAACAGATGAAACGGTCATTGAAGAGGCACAGGCAATCAATAAATCCTATCCTGATTTTTATGAACATTTGAAACAATTGGGTGCTGATGTATCTTTAAGTAATACTTTTAAACTTCATGAATAGTTTCGGACGCATATTTCGTGTCTCTATCTTTGGTGAATCACATGGCGAATGTGTGGGCATCACTATAGATGGTTGTCCGGCCGGTCTATCCTTATCAGCTGAAGATCTGGCTGCAGATTTAGAAAGAAGAAAAGGTGGCAAGCATAAAGGAACCACTCCAAGACAAGAAGAAGATTATCCAATTTTCAAGAGTGGTATCTTTAATGGAAAGACAACAGGATTTCCTATCACTATCCTGTTTAAAAATAAAAACATCCGCAGTGAAGATTATAATAAACAAAGAAGTATTCCAAGACCCGGGCATGCTGATTGGGTAGCACATCAAAAATTTGGAGGCAATGAGGATTATCGGGGTGGCGGACATTTTAGCGCAAGACTGACTGTAGGTATCGTGGCAGCAGCAGGGATTGCAAAAAAATTGATGCCGCAAATAAAAATCGAAGCAGCTGTTACAGAAATCGGCGGTGAAAAAGACCTTGAGAAAGGATTACAAAATGCAATTGATGCGAAAGATTCGGTAGGTGGTATTGTTGAATGCAAGGTAAATGGATTACCCGTTGGATTGGGAGAACCTTATTTTGATTCATTGGAATCTTCATTAGCGCATATTGTATTTGCAATACCTGCTGTAAGAGGGATTGAATTCGGAACTGGCTTTGCTGCAGCAAAGATGTTCGGTAGCCAGCATAATGATGCCATTATGGAGATGACCGGCCAAACAAAAACCAATCATGCAGGCGGAATTGTTGGCGGCATCAGCAATGGGAATGAATTAATATTTCGTATTGCAATTAAACCTACATCGTCAACACCAAAGGAACAGGAAAGCCTGAACTGGGATACAGAAAAAGTAGAGAAATTTTCAATCAAAGGAAGACATGATCTGTGTGTGGCGCTTCGTGCACCGGTAATTGTTGAGGCGGTAACAACATTAGTGTTAATTGATTTTATGATGCTGGAGAATAAAATCCCACGAGTTTTATAATGTCAGTAATCTATCACGTCACTACAAAAGGCGAATGGAGTAAAGCTCTTGAACGGGGCTATTACGAAACTCCCTCTCTGGCTTCGGAAGGATTTATTCATTGTTCACAGGAAAACCAGATTGCTGGCGTTCTGGAGAGATATTTCTACGGACAAAAGAACCTGGTTAAGCTGGTTATTGATATAAATAAGCTAAGCAGCCAACTTGTTTTTGAATGGTCGCCATCTTCTGAAGATACATTCCCACATATTTATGGACCTATCAATAAGGAAGCGGTAATTGATATGGTGGAGATTTAGTTGCTGCTTATAAGTTTTTCGTAAGCTCGTTCTCCGAAATAGGTAAAATATTTTCTTTTGTCAAATTTTGTATTTGATAATAAGGAAAGAATAAATCCATTTTTTTCAACCTGCACCGTGTGATAGATCAATCCATTTGGGTTTTCTTTTAAGATGATTCTTACACGACCATTTAATGCAGTATGTGATATTAAAAAGGTATCGGCATCAGCGATGAACAGAAATTTTTCTGCAAGCTTTCGTTGCATCAACCTGCTTCTGTACCATGTCCCCCCGGTGGGACTTACCAGTGGCTTGCCATTAAAAATAACAAGGCTATCATTGTAAGCAAGAACAATGAGCTTCGAACTTTTGTTTTCAGTCAGCCAATCAGCAATTTTGTTCGCATGTAAACTGTCTTCATATCCATAGTCACTATCGAGAAAAGCTATTCGTTCAACATTCGATGGAATCTTTTCAACAAAATCCAGATAACCAAAGATAAAACTGCCGCCGCCACTATGTCCATTGAGTATAATTTTTGGATCATAGGCAGAAAACATTCCAGCCAGACTGTCGACAATATTTTTAATAATTCTTTTTGAATCGGGTATGCTTCTTTTCCAGGCGGGCCAGCTTTTCTGCGCCGCCATTAAATAGGCAATGATGTAATTATTCTTTTTATCAAGATTACGTACAAATCTTGTTTGGGCAGCGATATGTTGAATGTCAAAATGCCAATCTTCACCCTCTTTTATCTTTTTTCCTTTTGTCCATTCAATGCTGTTACCATTCGGTAAAGCAAATAAAATGAGATAGGTTTCGCCCTTTTTATTGAAATATTTTGGTGCATTAATGCAGACTTGCACATCTTTTACAAAATTTTCAGAATAAAATTCTTGTTCGTCAAATTGGCCTGTCGTCTTAAAAACAGCTAATAATTGAGCATTTAAATCGTTTGCGGAACATGTGAATAAAATAAACAGACACAAAGCTTGATATTTCAATCGTTTTTTTATTTTGTTGAGGTTAAAATTCATGCTGTGAACTGAATTTACAGCAAAAACAGCATATGCGCCATCTAAGCTTTTCTTACCTTTGCGGCCGGATTTTATATTGTTTCTTTTTTGCTTTTGCAATTTCAATTTTTAGTTCGTCCTGTAAGTCCAAAACTCCGGATCATCCGCAAATAATTAAAGAACCGGAAAAGATAAGTAGAAAGGCTAGTGAGATCATCCCGGAATATATCCAATCAGCTAAAAGCAATAACAATAAATTAAGTGACTCGACTGAATTAATGCAGCCCGGGATACTTGAATTTATTTATGGTCAAAGAAATAATGAACCCCTGTGGAGTATTAAACAAAATTGGTTACGGGTGGGTGATTCCCTGAATGCTTTTATTCGTAATGCAAAAGAATGGGGATTATTTCCCGAAAATTACCATGTGAAAGAGATCGATACCATACATAAATTATTCTTTGCTGATAGTATGACCAAGAGTGCAAAGCTCGATGATAATCTTTGGGCAAAAGCTGATCTATTGTTAACAGATGCTGCCATACAGATCATTTATGATATTAAATTAGGCAGGTTACAAAACGATAGCGTGATGAAAAGAACGGACTCCATGCTGACCAGAGAGTTTATAATGGAGAAACTGGATACAATTTTAGATACAAAATCATTATATCCTGTTTTAAGTTCACTTGAACCAAAGCATAAAGGTTATCAGGAAATAAAAGCCGGTATAAAAAATTTTTTGGTTAATGCAGATTTCAAATCGTATACGCATCTTCCATTTCCTTATAAAGACACTGTTGCGTTCAGGCAGCTTTTGAAAATAAGATTAGCTGAAGGTGGATATCTTTTGGATTCCCTTGGCTCGGATACCGCAAACGTACGGGCTGCGATTAAAAAATTTCAGCTGAGTAAGAAAATTACCCCCGATGGGAAAGCAGGAGGAGAAACTGTGCGGTTACTCAATAATACAGATATTGAAAAATTTTATCACATTGCTATTTCGCTGGACCGGTATAAAATGCTGCCGGAGAAAATGCCTGACAAATATATTTGGGTAAACCTGCCATCTTTTCAACTCAGGGTGTTTGAGAAAGACACCATCAAGTTTTGGTCAAAGGTAGTTGTGGGCAAACCCATTACCCGTACTCCGGTGCTCACGAGCACAGTTTACGAAATGATCACGTATCCAAAATGGACGATCCCTAATAGTATCATTGTAAAAGACATTTTGCCGGCGATGAAGCAAAACACACAATACCTTGCTAAAAAAGGGTACTCATTATTCGATAAAAACGGGGAAGAAGTAAATCCTGATTCTGTAATTTGGAGCAAATACACCAAGGGAATTCCATACAATGTAGTGCAGGGAAGTGGTGATGCAAATGCATTGGGAATAATGAAATTTAATTTCGGAAATAAATACCAGGTGTACATGCATGATACCAATGAACGGTATTTATTTGATCGTGAGTTCAGATCATTAAGTCATGGGTGCGTTCGGGTGCAGCAATGGAATAAAATGGCTAATTATTTATTGTCGTATGACAGTACGAACTATAAAAAGAAAGATAGTTTACAGGCAGTAAGGGATTCTGTCACAGTTTGGCTGCAAAAAAAGGAGAAACATACGATATCATTCAAGAACAGGATTCCCGTTTATTTCAGGTATTTTTCCTGCGAAGGAAAAGATGGAACTATAATTTTTTATGATGATATTTATGGCGAAGACGCACTGCTGAGAGAGAAATATTATTCACGTAAATGATTGCAATGCCTGAAAACAGGAACACATATTTATACCTTGCAGATGAACAAATGTATTTTTCAAATGAGACGTTTCAACCACGGTGGAATATTCGAATAATGCTTCAGAAAATATTTTTCCTGTGCATACTACTGGTAGTCGTATCTGTAGGTTTGGCAAAAGATATTTATACGGATGATAGTACAAACAAAAGAACATCCACCCGGGTCTTATATGGCACCGCAAGTTTTTATCACAATAAATTCCAGGGCCGGAAAACTGCAACCGGTGAATTGTTTGATCAGAAAAAAATGACGGCAGCCTGTAATGTTCTTCCGTTAGGAACCTGGATCAGAGTTACTAATCTGCGTAATAAAAGATCAGTGCTCGTAAAAGTAAATGACAGACTCCATTCAAGAATGACACGGATCACAGACCTGTCGAGGGCTGCAGCAACTCAACTGGGCTATATTAATTCAGGATTGACCCGCGTAAAAGTAGAAGTTCTCGGGAAAAAGAAACCTCCCCAATGAGGTGAATATTAGAGGAATAATTTATTTTCGGATATAGAACATACCCGTTATTTTTGTTACAGACTAAACCAAACTACGCTTTATGAAGAAATTCTTAGCAGTCGCTTTTGCATTCTGCATATTCTCCTCTACTATTTTTGCGCAGGATGATAATGAAATAAGAAGGCCCGCCATTGGGATCAGTTTTGTGTTTAATGATTTTGCTACTCCTGACAGGATAAAGGCTTCGAATGTAGCCGGTGTGTTGCGGGATAATCAATGGGCAAAATTCAAAGAAATGAAAGCGGGCCTCGCCTTACATTATTTTCAAGGCCTGAAAAAGCATATTGATTTTGCAAGCACTCTGTCAGGTGCTTTCCTTAGCTATCCAATGCCCAACAAAGTTTTTGGTGATAACTTATTGCTGGAAGGTGATGCATCGTTGAACTTGAAAATGATGTCAGAAAAATATTTTCTTCAGCCTTATATTACTGCTGGTATCGGCGCCAGTTGGTACAGAAAATATTGGGGTGCATTTATACCTCTTGGGGTGGGGTTAAAAATAAATTTATTTGATGAAACTTCACTTTTTACAACAGGTCAGTATCGTGTACCTGTAACAAATGAAACAACTGTTCATCATTTTTTTTATAACCTTGGTATAGCAAGCCCAATTACTAAGAAAAAAGAAGTAAAAATTATTCCTCCACCTCCTCCGCCTGTTGTTGAAGCTCCGAAGGACACAGATGGCGATGGTATAACCGATGATAAGGATAAATGTCCGACAGTTCCGGGTCTTGCTAAATATGAAGGATGTCCTGTTCCGGATACAGACAAAGACGGCATTGATGACGATAATGATAAATGTCCGACAGTTCCGGGTGTTGCCCGTTACCAGGGTTGTCCTGTTCCGGATACAGATAAAGATGGTTTGAATGATGAAGACGATAAATGTCCGACAGTTCCGGGTGTTGCCCGTTACCAGGGTTGCCCTGTTCCGGATTCTGATAATGATGGTGTAAATGATGAAGAAGATAAATGTCCAAATTTGGCTGGTACCGTTGCTAACCAGGGTTGCCCTGAAGTATCGCAGGAAATTGTTACGAAAACTGCATATGCAGCGAGAAATATTTTCTTTGAAACCGGAAAAGCAACT